>Ga0315268_10001846_pt1 | contig 24321 bp, 19 predicted proteins | sample C1_top_MG_FD_204535 | JGI IMG/M metagenome (GOLD analysis project Ga0315268, IMG submission 204535) | Sediment microbial communities from Yellowstone Lake, YNP, Wyoming, USA - C1_top | ecosystem: Environmental > Aquatic > Freshwater > Lake > Sediment | place: USA: Wyoming | collected 2017-08-01
TGGCAAAGGCGCGGTAGGCGCGCTTGAGATTGACCTTGGTTTCCTCGTCGGACTCCTTGATCGCGGACAGCACGCCCACCACCAGCCGCGGTCGCACGGGCTGGAGGCGGGTGAGCCGACCGCCCTCCAGCGAGTAGAGCTGATCGCGCACGCGGCGCTCGACCCGCTGCGTGCGCAGTGCGGGCGACAGCATGCAGTCCATGACGTGCTTTTGCTCGAACTCGGACCAGGTCGGCAAGCCGGGCGCCGATGTCGGTTGTGACGCCGGCAGCGACGTCGGCAGCGATGCCGGCAGCGATGCCGGCTGCGCTTCCGGCTGCGCGGCCACGGCCAGGCCGCTCGCGATCAACAGCGCGGCGATTTGCATCCTACTGTCCCAACGCCATCAGCACGGCGCCGATGCCAAGCCCGATCGCCAGTTTCAATGTCTTGAGCCGGAGCACGTCGCGCCACGAGTCGGCGAGCAGCGGCAGCATGCCGTGGCCGTCCTGGATGATCGAGCTGGTTGCCAGCACGCTCAGCGGCACGACGCCCCGGCCAAACAGTGTGACGAAGATCAGGTGCGGTCCGGATTCGGGCACCAGTCCGACGGCCGCCGCCGCGACCAGGGTCAGCCAGCGGTTGTCGCGTATGAAATTCTCCGCTTGAACGAAATGGCCGAGCAGCTCCATCGCGGCGAGGGCGCCCAGCGTCCACAGAAACAGCCGCGGCACGTGCTCGCCGATGGTGTGGTGCCAGAGGTGCTCCTCCAGAAAGTGGTCGGGCACCGTCAGCACGACGAACAGGCCGGCCGTCGACACCACCAGCACCATCGACTTGACGAGCAGCGCCTCGTCGCCGCCGATCTGGCCGAGCAGCACGGCAATCGCGAAGACTGCGATCACGAACGCCAAAAATGCCCGTTGCCAGGTCGAGTGGATCAGCTGGTGCAAGATCTGGCCACGCGGAAAACAGTCGCACGCGTCCTCGTGATGCAGCTCGTAGTCGTGGCCGGCCGGCGCCAGCCGCCAGCGCGAGGCGAACCGATCGGTGGCAAGTCCCACGCCAAGACCGAGCACGACCAGGCCGCCGCTCAGCGCCAGCCAAGTCCTGGGGAACAGCGCCAACATGACAAAGCCCTCGTCGCCCACGCTGACGATCATGCACGCCAGGAGGGCGCCGAGCGTGAGCACGCGATGGGAGTAGAGGGCGACCACCACGAAAGAGCCGAAGCAACCCGGAATCGCGCCCAGCAGCACCGCGATCAGATACTGCCGCCAAACCGAGTGGCGCATCGCGCGTTCCCAGGTGCCCTGGGTCTGCACGTTGATGTACTCGACGACGATCATCATGACCGCAACGAAGATGCTGATCAGCACCGTGTGCTCGACCACTTCGAACGCGGCCTGCATCGTCGGGATCGCCTAGCGCGCCTCTGCGCGCGGCGCAGTCTGCGATTTTTTGGCCGGTTTGACAACGGGCTCGCGGCAGTCGCCGTTGCAGATCTCGGCGTAGACCGCGGACTCCGGGAACTGGCTGCTCTGCAGGCCGAACCAGAGCTTGTTGCGGCCCGGGTGCAGCTCGATGCAGCTGGCGAACTCGTGCAGGCGCGAGCCGGCCACGATCGCGCCGTCGAGATAGGTGCGGTTACCGACCCGGTCCTGGTCGATGAACAGGCGGCCGCTCGCATCGCCGAGCACGATCCCGCGCGCGAACGCGTGGTCGCCCGGCTCGGGGGGCGCGACCAGCGCGATCACGGGTGGCGCGCCCGGCGCCGGTAGCCGCGCCAGGCGGATGGCAAAGGTGTGCCGTTGCCCGCTCCGGTCGACCACGTGCACCCGGACCAGCTTGAGCCCGGGCTGCAGCATGTGCACGGTCTCGACCAGCGTCTGCCGGCCGCGCTCGCGGTCGAATGTCAACAGGGCGTTGGCGGTGCCGTCGTCGACCGAGACATCGGTCAGGCCGCGGCCGCCAAGCTCGAACTTCAGCTTGCACTCGTCGCAGTCGACCAGCGCCAGGCGCGCGTCTGCCGTGGGGTAGTAGCTGGGCTTGGGATCGAGAAAACGCACATAGACGTCACCCTGCGCTGCGGCCGGCAGCGCGCGCCCCATCAGCACCAGGCCGAACGCGAGCCAGGCAAGCGTTGACGCCGCCGCGCGCTGCCAGTAAGCATCGCAACAAACCCGAGCTGAAAGCGTGGCCATGGCATTTGAACGATACCACGGGACATTTGGTCTGTTCGCCCTGCTGTCCATCGTCGGTTGTCCGCCGCCAGCAGTGACGCCCGACGCCAGCGTCGAGCCGGCTACGCCGACCCTGTCCATCAGCGCCAACCCGGCGTCTGGCCCGCTGCCGCTGACGGTCCAATTCACCGCCGACAGCACGCTCGCGGTCGGGGCCACGGTCGCCCAGCTGCGCTGGCTGTTTGGCGATGGCAGCAGCGGCAGCGACGCCGAGCCCAGCCACGTCTACTTCGCGGTCGGCGACTACGACGTGGTGTGCGTGGTCACCGACAGCAACGGCAAGAGTGCGACCGCGCACGCGACGGTCAGCGTGAGCGAGCACGTGATCCAGGCCGACTACGTTGGTTCGACCGCTTGCCGCGGCTGCCACAGCGCGACCCACGCGGCCTGGCTGCAATCGGGTCACGCCAGCGCGATCAAGCAGGTGAGCGCGGGCGCAGCACCGAGCTTCCCGTTCAGCGCAGTGACCGCAGCGCCGGCGAGCATGACCTGGTCGCAGGTCAGTTACCTGCTGGGCGGGTACAAATGGAAGGCGCTGTTTCTCGACGCCAGCGGCCAGCTGGTGGTCGGCAGCGACGTCCAGTACAACCTGGCGGCCAGCACCTTTGTCGGCTACGGCGCAAGCGCTCGCGGCGCCATCGACCAGAGCTGCGGCCAGTGCCACGCGACCGGATGGCAAGCGCTCGCGGACAACGGCGGTCAGCATCAGGACGGTCTGAGCGGCATGCTCGGCACCTGGCAAGAGCCGGGCGTCGGCTGCGAGGCGTGCCACGGGCCAGGCAGCGAGCACGTGGCGGCCCCGGCCAGCTACAACATCCTGGTCGACCGCACCGCGGCCGCGTGCGGAGTCTGCCACAGCCGCGATCCGCAGCACCGGGTGCTGGTCGACAACGGCCTGGTGCCCGATCAAGCGCAGTACGACCAGTGGCTCAACGCGCGCCACGGCATCGACGGTGCCCACTGCGCCAAGTGCCACGACCCGCACGCCAGCGTCGTGTACGACGCGCAGGCGACCGGCACCGGATTGATTCGCACCTGCGTCGACTGCCACGGCGACGCACCGGCGGTGAGCGGCGCCATGGCGAGCCTGGACTGCATCGAGTGCCACATGCCGTACGCGGTTGTGGTGGCCTCGGTCTCGGGCACCGGTGTGCACCAGCGCGGCGACCAGCGGCTGCACAGCTGGGACATCGACGCCACCGGTGTCGACCTCGCCAGCTTCGTCGAGACCGATGGCAGCGCGACCTGGGTCCACCTCGACGCCACGCAGCGCGCACGGGTCAACCTGGCCTGGGCCTGCATGCAGTGCCACGACGGGAGCAGCGCGTTCGCGATCACGAGCTATACCGAGGCGGCGACGCGCGCCCAGGGCATGCACGGCAACTGAACCAGTCATGATGACCCGCAACTGGCAGCGGATTGCACTCTGGCTGGTCGGCGCGACGCTCGCATACAACGTGCTCGAGGCAGTGGTCGCGATCTGGTCAGGCACGGTCGCCGACAGCATCGCCCTGATCGGTTTTGGCCTGGACAGCGGCATCGAGTGCGCGGCCGCGGTTGCCATGCTGTGGCGGCTTGGCCTTGAATCCCGCGCGGCCGATCGCGAGCGGATCGAGCGCGGCGAGCGCCGGGTCGGTGTCTTCATCGGCTGGACCTTTCTGGCGCTCGCGCTCTACGTTTCGATCGAGGCCGGGCTGACGCTCTGGCGACATGAACCGCCGGCGACGAGCCTGGCGGGTATCGCGCTGGCCTGCGCCTCGCTCGTGATCATGCCGCTGGTCGCCCTGGGCAAGCTGCGCGCGGCGCGCGAGATCAAGAGCAGCGCGTTGCGCAGCGAGGCCAAGGAGACCATCGCCTGCGCCTATCTCTCGGCCACGCTGCTGGTCGGCCTGGTGGCCAATGCCGCCGCAGGCTGGTGGTGGGCCGATCCTGTTGCCGCGCTGTTGATGGTACCGTGGCTGGTGCGCGAAGGGATCGAAGGGATCCGCGGCGAGGACGACGATGAAGCCGCTACCGGCTGAGGATGCGCTCGCAAGATCGTCGGTGCTCTCGGCGCTTGGTGCGGCCGATCGCGCCGAGCTGATGGCCGCCGGCGTCGAGCGCCGCGTGCGCAGCGAAAGCGATCTGTTCAGGACCGGCGACCCGTGTCCTGAGATCCTGGTGTTACTGAGCGGCCGGGTGCGGTTGTGGCGGCTGACCGACGACGGCCACGTGCTGGTGTTGCGCCGGTGCGGCGCCGGCGAGGTCTTCGGGCAGATGGCCGCGCTCGACGACAGCAGCCATTCGGTCCACGCCACGGCCGACGAGCCGTGCCGGCTGCTGGCGATCCCGGCGCGCCGCTTTCGCGAGCTGTTGCAGCAGCGGCCGGCGGTCGCGCTGCAGCTCGCAATCGAGCTGGCGCGGCGTGTGCGCAGCCTGAGCGACGAGCTGGAGGCGATGAAGTTCGCCTCGATCGGCGAGCGCGTGCTGCGTCGACTGACCGAGCTGGCACGCGATCGGCGCGAGCTGCGGCTGACCCACCAGGCGCTGGCCGACCAGGTCGGAGCCACGCGCGAAAACGTGTCGCGCGTGCTCGGGCTGCTGCGCGACCAGGGGCTGATCGACCTTGGCCGCGGCCGGATCGCGATCGTCGACCAGGCGCGGCTGGCAACCGCCCACTTCTAGGGCTGACGCTGGCGGTTGGCAGCGGGTTGCCAAACGAAAGCGCGCACTGCTATAGAAAACACACCGGGGTATCGGCTCGGAGGGATCCATGAACGTGAAGCGATCGGACGTGCACAAGGCGTTTGACCTCGCAGCCAGCAACGTCAAAGCTGCCGCCGACGCCGACCATCGCATCACCGGCCCCGGCATGCAGCTCAGGCTCGCCGCGCTGGGCGGGCTCGAGCGCGACCTGACCGACACCTTCGTGCGCATGGCTGACAACTTCGGCCGCACGCTGACGACCCGCGATGTCGACGCCGTGCTCAAGTACGCCAAGGAGACGCTGGTCGACGCCTATGACCTCGACAACAACGGTCTGAGCGACGACGAGGTGGCGCGCATGCCGCGGGTGGCGCAGCTGGCGGTCGAGCTGGCCAAGCTGCTGGCTGCCAGCGCGCCGGATCCGGTCGCCGCTAGCATCGGTGATGGCATCAGCGACGTCGACCGCGAGATCATGGTCGAGCTCGCCTGCTCGCCTACCTTTGGTGCGGACGAGAAGCTGACCCGGCGGGTCAACCTCGACGACGTTCCGGCCGTCGTGCGGCGCGAGTTCGAGGCCAGCGCGGCCGACTTTGCAGCGCGCACGGTCGACGGCGTGATGGGCTACCAGATGCGGGTCGAGGGCTACTACGCGGTCTACAAGTCCGAGTCCGATCGCAGCGTGGTCGGCTACACCATGTACGGTGTCGGCAAGGGCGAACCCAACTTCCGCGACGGCGCGGTCTACGGTTTCGATCCCAGGGGCAAGTGCATTTCGTTTGCCGAGTCCAGTGACCGCGACGACACCGGTGCTTCGCTCGGCGTCGACGGCTGATCGCGCAGCTCGCGCCCCCCGCTCAAGACAAATTCGTCAGCGCCATCCGCAGCGAGAGCAGAAGCGCACGTCGTGTGCCGGCCAGCACAGATGCCGCGGCCGCGTTCGCCTAACCTGTTCCCAGAAGGTGGCAGTTCCGGTTCCGCTGACCTCGACGAGAAACAGCGCGTCGCCCGACCAGCGGAACCTACTTGGGCCGGAGGCAACGATGAGCGCGCAGGAGACAATCGCCGTCGACGAGAGCGCGGATCCGCGGCTGGACTTCATGGATGCGTTGCTCGCCTCGCCGCACGGCAAGCTGGCCGAGACCGGTCTGCTCCATCAGCGCGTGCTGGCCGCCGACCCGGACTTCTACGGCCACCTGGCCTGCTGGTATCACCAGCACGGGGTGATCCGCGATCAGCGGCTGCTCTTCGTCTGCCACCTGATGTTGAGCGCGGACCCGGCGCACCGGCAGGCTGCGTTTGTCATGCTGCAGCCGCTGCGCACCTACGAGGTGGCGCGTGCCGTGCGTTACCTCAAAGAGGTGCACCACCGGCTGCCGCGCCGCATGCGCAGCGCGGTCGTGCACTGGCTGCGGCGGCGCGAGCTTGACCCGGCCTGGTTCGACGAGTGCGCGCTGCGCGACCGCAAGAACCTCAAGTACCTGTACGCGACGCTGCACATCGCAGCCGACGCGCGCGCGCACCAGATCCTGTTCGAGCGCCGGCTGCCGCCGGACAGCCGGCTGGTCGCGGTCAAGCAGCTGGCGCGCTGCAGCGACCCGATCGTCGCTGCCAGACTCATCGTCGAGCAGCGCATCTTCTTCTCGACCGCGGTCGGCGCGCTCAGGCGCATCGATGCGCCGGTGCTGGCCGCCCTGATCGAGGTGATGACGCCGCAGCAACTGCTCAACAGCCTGGCCGCGCTGCGCAAGCGCGGCGCCCTGGACAACCCCTCCGTCAAGCAGCTGATCGAGCAGAAGCTCGAGCTCGGCCGCACCGAGAGCCGGGTGCAAGATGCGCGCGCGCTGCGCGCGGCCGAGGCGTGCGGCGACGCAGCGATCGGCGAACAGCTGGGTCGGATCGCGACCGCGCGGCTGCGCCAGCGAGGTTGCATCGCGCGGTCGACTGCGCTGTTCGTCGACAAGAGCGGATCGATGGAGGTCGCGTTGACCGTGGGCGCGCACCTGGCCGCGCTGACCTCGACCATCGCCCGCGACCCGCTTCGGGTCTACGCCTTTGACTCGGTCGCGCGCCGCGTGGCCGCGCCCGACATGCTCGACCTGGTGAGCTGGCAGCGTCAGTTCGGCCGTCTGCGCGCCGACGGCTGCACCGCGATCGGCGCGCCGTTTGTCAACCTGCAGCGCGAGCAAGCGGGGGTGGAGCAGGTGGTGGTGATCACCGACGGAGCCGAGAACCGCGCACCGATGTTCGTCGACGCGCTGCACGCCTACGAGCAGTGGAGCGGCCGGCGCTGCGCGGTCGTCGTGGTGCTCGTGCAATCTGGACCACCCGGCCGCAGCGCGCTCGAGCGAAACCTGCAGCAGGCCGGCGTCGAGCATGCGGCCTACCACTTCGACGGGGATCTCTACTCGCTGCCCAACCTGATCCCCTATCTGTGCCAGCCGCGGCGCGCCGAGCTGTGCGCCGAGATTCTGGACCAGCCGCTGCTCGAGGCGGCCGACCTGCAGCAGCTGCCGCCCGGGTTCGACCCGGCCGGCTGCGAGATCCTGTGATGGAGGAACCGATGCAGACCAGCGACAGCTATCCGATCCACGTTCGAGCCAAGGGGCACACCTACCAGCTGCGCGTCCGCACGACCGAGCTGGCGCGCAGCGCCAGCGACGACGCGGTGGTCGACTTTGTCGAGCGCGCGCTCGACCTGGGGCGGCGTGCACTGAGCGATCACGCGGTCGATCGCGCCGGTGACAGCGTGGTGATCCGGCCGTGGGCAGTCTGGGGATGAGCGCGATCCTGGCGCTCGCCTGCATCGACCAGCTCGGTCAAGCGCAGCAAGCCGCGCTCGACCAGGGCACGCTGGCTTGTGCCGACGGCGGTCTGGCCTGGCTGCGCGTGGACGGCGTGCTGGTCGAGCAGCGCGTGCCGTCTGAGCTGGCCGGTATCGTCGAGCTGCGCACGCTGCGCGGCGCGCTCCAGGTGCGACCGGCGAGCCGGGTCGAACAGCAGCGCCATCTGTCCTCGCTGCCGCGGTGCCGCGGTCTGGTGGTGGGGTTCACGGCCCGCTCCGTACCGCTGGTCTGGTGTTGCAGCGCGGGCGAGCTGGCTGCCAACACGACCACGCCTGCGGCCGCGGCCGAACCGTTGTTGCAGGCGCCGTCGCTGCGGCTGTTCGAGCAAGTCGACGGTCGGCGGGACGGACCGTGTCTGCTGTTCGAACGGCTCGGCCGCGACCAGCGGCGCGCGCAGGCCCGCGCGCTGCGCCGGCAGCTCGAGCGCGGTGCGCCAGAACCGCCATCCGGCCGCGGCATCGATGGCCGGCTGATCGCAGCCTATGCGCTGGCGCGCGAGCTGTTGCCGTCGACCGCGCGCCGTCGCCTGATCGCCCAGCGGCTGGCGCAGGCGCTGCAAGCGGGCGGCGCTGCGCTGCTCGACTGGTTCCAGGACCGCGAGCAGCAGCTGGTCGTGCGCTGGCGGATCGCCGAGCGCGTGATCACCAGCCGCGTGTGCGCGGACACGCTGGCGATCGTGCAGGCGGGCATCTGCGTCTCGGGCCACGACCGCGACTTCGATCTGACCACCCTGGTCGCGGCCGTGGCGCGTCCGGCCGCTGGAGACCGCCATGGCCACGACGGCTACTACGAATACGGCTACTGATCCGCGGATCGCGGTGTGCGGAGCCGGCGCGCTCGGCGGCACGCTGGTCGAGCACCTGTTGCGCATGGGCTGGCGCCAGCTGCGGGTGGTCGACGACGACCGCGTTGCTGCCCACAACACGGCCAACCAGCCCTACCTGCTGCGGCAGGTCGGCATGGCCAAGGTCCAGGCGCTGGCCGAGCTCGTCTACGAGGCCACCGAGTGCGAGATCGAGTCGATCTGCCAGCGCATCGAGGCGAGCAACGCCGACCGCATCCTGCGCAATTGCGCGCTGGTCGTCGACGCCCTGGACAATGCGGCTGGCCGGGTCGTGGTGCGCGATGCCTGCCAGCGGCTCGGACTGCCGTGCCTGCACGTCGGTCTCTCGAGCGACGGCTATGCCGACCTGCGCTGCAACGATGGCTACCAGATCCGTGACGTGACCGGGGTCGATACGTGTCAGCACGGCTACACGCGCAACCTGGTGGTGCTGGCGGTGGCGCTGGCGAGCGAGGCGATCGGCCGCTGGCAGCAAGGCGCGTCGCTGTGCAACCGCGAGCTGCCACTTGAAGCGCTGTGGCAGGCCACGGTTGTGCCGTGGTCGACCAGCGGTCGATAGACCGTTTTCCGCCAGCCATCGTTTTCATGGAAAAAGGCCGGAGGATAGCAATGCGCAAGTCAGTCTCCACGGGTGCGCTGGTCAGCGCGATCGCGCTTTGTTCAATGGGTCAAGCACAGGTCCAGATGCAATCGAACGCCGTGCCGCAGCAGGCGAACGCCATGCCGCAGCAGGCACTCAACAGTATCGGCCACAAGCAGACCGCGGGCAGTGTGACCCCGATCCCGCTGGCCGGGCTGAAGGCCGAGCGCATGACCACGGCCGAGGGCAAGCCGGGCTGGCGAGTCCGGCTGCCCGGCAACCATCCGCTGGCCACGCCGGCCGTGGTCGACGGGATGGTGTTCATCGGCGGCGGTTTTGGCTCGTACGAGTTCTACGCCTTTGACGCCAGGACCGGCGAGGCGCGCTGGGCGATCAAGGTCAGCGACGACGGACCCACGGCCGCGGTGGTGGCCGAGGGCGTGGTCGCATTTAACACCGAGAGCTGCACGCTGTTCGTGGTCGACGCCAAGAGCGGCCGCATGTTGTGGAGCAAGTGGCTGGGCGATCCCCTGATGAGCCAGCCCGCGATCGCAGACGGCAAGGTCTTCATGGCGTTCCCGGACAACCGCGGTCAGCACCAGCTGGTCGCGCTCGGACTCAAGGACGGCGTCGAGCAGTGGCGGGCGCCGATCGCGGGCGACATCATCAGCGCACCGATCGTCGACGGCCGCGGCCTTTACCTGGCCACGCTGGACGGCACGGTATACCGCTACAACCTGAGCAACGGCGCCCTGGTCTGGCAAAAACCGTTTTTGGCGACCAGCGCGCCCTGGATCTACAAGGAGCAGATCTTCGTCAGCAAGCGCGAGCCGGGCCAGGCGGCGCGACCGGTCGAGGGCGTGGCACGGATGGAGGTGGCGGGCGGCAAGCAGAACCAGGAGGGCGGTTCGTGGCGCAAGCGCGCTGCCCAGTGGCTCGATGCCGACGTGCAGGGGCGATCGCGCTATGCCGGCGCGCAAAAGAGCAACGACAGCGCGGTCGGTTTTTCGACCGCACCGTCGACCGCCAAGCTCGGGCAGGCGGCGGGCAACATTGGCCAGTCCACGGTGCAGGGCGCCTGGGAGTACCAGGGGTCGCGGCCGTGCGTGGCCAACGGCCGGCTTTTTCTGACCCAGGGCGACCAGGTCGTGGCCATGGACCCGGACAGCGGCAAGGAGATCTGGAGCAAGGATCTGTCGGGCGTGCTGAAGGAGGTGGGCGGTCATCTCGGCGCGCCGCCGTCGCCCGCGGGTGACAAACTCTACGTCGCCACCGTCGACGGTACGGTGCTTGTTCTGGCGCAGCAAAACGGCAAGGTGGTCGACACCATCGCGGTCAAGTCGGCCATGCGCTTTCAACCGGCGGTCCAGGATGGCCGGCTGGTCGCCGGCACGGTCGATGGTCAGTTGATCAGCGTGCAGCTCGACGACGCCGCAGCCACAGGCTGGGCCATGTGGGGAGGCAGCCCGGCCCACAACGGCGGCTGATTGCCGTACAAACCTTCATCAAACTAATAGACACTCTGGGTAATGCAGGATCCCACGACGGGTGATGCCCGCCCCTTGACGACCCTCGTCGATGGGGCTAATCCTTACTGCATTGCCAGGGGGGATCTCTTGTTCGACGAGGAGATCCTATGACGCCAACATCCAAAGAGAAGATGACCCAGCAGGTGCTGCTGGGCGACGAGGCGGTCGCGCTCGGCGCCGTGCACGCCGGATTGACGGCGGCCTATGCCTACCCGGGCACGCCGTCGACCGAGATCGTCGAGTATCTGATCGAGCACGCGGCGCGGCTGGGCGGCTACAAGGCGTTCTGGACCGCCAACGAGAAGACCGCGGTCGAGGAGGCGGTGGGCGTCTCGCTGGTTGGTCGTCGCGCCCTGGCCTGCATGAAACACGTCGGCCTCAACGTCGCTGCCGATCCGTTCATGAACTCGGCCATCATCTCGATCAACGGCGGGTTCGTGCTGGCCGTGGCCGATGACCCGAGCATGCACAGCTCGCAAAACGAGCAGGACAGCCGCTACTTCGCTGATTTTGGCCAGGTCATCTGCATGGAGCCGTGCGACCAGCAAGAGGCCTACGACATGACGCGCGAGGCGTTCGACGTCTCGGAGCGCTTTCACTTGCCGGTACTGTTGCGGCTGGTGACGCGCCTGGCCCACAGCCGGGCACCGGTGACCGTCCGCTCCGCCATCGACCAGAAACCGGTCCGGCGGCCGGACGACCCCGCGTCGTGGATCCTGTTGCCCTCCAACGCGCGTATCGGCTGGCAGAAGTTGCTCGACCGCTGGCCGCAGGTGCAGGCCTACGCCGAGAGCTCACCGTTCAACCCGCTGCAGCTCAACTCGAAGAATCGCGAGCTCGGCGTCATCACCACCGGCCTGGCCGGCAACTATTTTCTCGAGAACGCGCGCGAGCTGAGCGACCAGCCATCGCACCTGCACATCGGCTGCTACCCGATCCCGGTCGACAAGGTGCGCGCGCTGTGCCGCCAGGTGAAGCGCGTGCTGGTGCTCGAGGAAGGTTATCCCTACGTCGAGCGTTACCTGCGCGGCCTGCTGCCGACCACGCTCGAGATCGAGGGCCGTATCAGCGGCGAGGTGCCGCGCGCCGGCGAGCTCAACACCGACCTGGTGCGGCGTGCGCTCAGGCTGCCCGAGCGGCCGGGCGTCAAGGCACCATCGCTCAAGCTGCCGAACCGGCCGCCGCAGCTGTGTGCCGGCTGTCCCCACATCGACACCTTCAGCGCGCTCAATAGCGCGCTCAAGGATTTTGACCGGCGGCTGGTGACGTCGGACATCGGCTGCTACACGCTGGGCGCGCTCGCGCCGTTGGAGGCGATCGAGTCGTGCCTGTGCATGGGCGCCAGCGTCAGCATGGCCAAGGGTGCGGCCGATGCCGGCTACTACCCGGTGGTCGGCGTGATCGGCGATAGCACATTTTTGCACTCGGGCGTGACCCCGCTGATGGACGCGGTGTCATGCAACACCGACATGACGCTGATCATCGTCGACAACAGCACTACGGCGATGACCGGCGGCCAGCCCACCTTGTTGCCGTCGACCCAGGTACTCGAGATGCTCAAGGGCATGGGCCTGTCGCCCGACCACCTGCACGTGATCGAGGCGCACCGCAAGAACGTGCCGGCCATGACCGAGCTGCTGAAGAAGGAGTTTGCCCACCACGGCATCTCCGTCGTCATCGCGCAGCGCGAGTGCCTCGAGACGGCCCGTTCGTCCAGGCGGGACGCCAAGGCCAAGCAGGTGACGCCATGAAGTGCGACATCATCTTCGCCGGAGTCGGCGGTCAGGGCGTGCTCTCGCTGTCCGCCATCATCGCGTCGAGCGCCCTGAAAGAGGGGCTGCATGTCAAGCAGACCGAGGTGCACGGCATGGCGCAGCGCGGCGGCGCGGTGGTGGCCGACCTGCGCATCGCGGACGGGCCGATCTACTCGAGCCTGATTCCGCACGGTCAGGCCGAGATGATCGTCAGCATGGAGCCGCTCGAGAGCTTGCGCTACCTCGACTTCCTGTCGCCGTCGGGCTCGATCTTCACGTCGGATTCGCCGGTGATCAACATCCCGGACTACCCGGACCTGGAGCAGCTGCTGGCGACCATCCGCGCCATGTCGCGGACGCACATCATCGCCGCCGACAAACTGGCGCGCCAGTCCGGCACTGCCAAGGCCACCAACATGGTGATGGCGGGCGCCGCGTCGCGGCTCACTCCGGTGAAGACCGAGACGGTCGAGAGCTACATCCGCGAGGTGTTCGACCGCAAGGGCGACCAGGTGGTCGAGAGCAACCTCAAGGCGTTTCATGCTGGTCGCGCCGCGGTCCAGCTATAGTCAACGACGTCCGTGCAAAAAAAAGGGGACGGCGATGGAGATCGACCGCGCGGCCATCCGCGAGATCCTGAACACCGCCCGCGCCACGGGTCGGACCGCCCTGCTCGAGACTGAGGGGCTGGAGCTGCTGCGCGCGCTCGGCGTGTCGGCGCCGGCCTGGTTCTTCGTGCGCGACGCGGCCGAGGCCAGCCAGATCCATCTGGACCTGCTGACGGGCGAGCGGGTCGTGGTCAAGGTGGTCTCGCCAGAGATCTTGCACAAGAGCGACGTCGGCGGCGTGACGATAGTGGCCAAGAATACCGAGGGCATCGGCGCTGCCATCGCGCAGATGCAGGAGCGGCTCGCCGACCAGCAGGTGCAAGGTTTTCTGCTTTGCGAGTGCGTGCCGTTCAACTCGGCGCTCGGCAACGAATTGCTGTTCGGCATGCGCTGGACCGCCGACTTCGGTCCGGTGGTGACCTTTGGCCCGGGCGGCATCTATACCGAGTTCCTGGCCAAGAGCTTTGCGCCGGGCAAGGACACCGCCGTGCTGTCGCCGCTGCTGGCCTCGGCCGCGCACATCGAGCGCGTGCTCGACGACAAGGCGATCACGTCGCTGATCACGGGCAAGTTACGCGGTCAAAAGGCGCGCGTCGCTCCGGCTGTGATCGTCGAGCTGCTGCAAAAGTTCTTGGCGTTTGCCAGCGCGTATGGCGGCGAGCAGGTGGCCGAGTTCGAGTGCAACCCGGTGGTTATCAGCAACGGCCAGCTCAAGGCACTGGACGTGCGGCTGATCCTGGGCAAACCCGGTGCGGCAGCGACGCCGGCGCGACCGGTCGACAAGATCAAGAACCTGCTGGAGCCGAAGAGCGCGGCCATCATCGGCGTCAGCGAGAAGATCAATCCCGGTCACATCATCCTCAACAACCTGCTGCGCGAGGGGTTCGATCCCGGCCACATCTACGTCGTCAAGCCAGGCAAGGCCGAGTTCAAGGGCTGCCGCTGCGTGGCCGACATCGCGGCGCTGCCCGAGCGGGTAGACCTGTTCATCCTGAGCATCGACGCCGCGCAGACGCCGGCCGCGATCGACCAGATCGTCGAGCAACGCAAGGCTGAGAGCCTGATCGTGATCCCGGGCGGTCTGGGCGAGCGCAGCGGCAGCGAAGGGCTGGTCGCCAAGATGGAGCAGGCGATCCACGCGTCGCGCGCGACCGACTGGCGCGGCCCGGTGATCAACGGCGGCAACTGCCTGGGCATCCGCAGCAAGCCCGGCCGCTACGACACCATGTTCATCCCGGAGTACAAGCTGCCGCCGACCACGGGCGCGGTGTCGCCGTTGTGCCTGTTGTCGCAAAGCGGCGCGCTGGCCGTGGCGCGCGCCAGCAAGCTGGCCAGCCTGAACCCCAGGTACATCATCTCGATCGGCAATCAGCTCGACCTGACCGTGGGCGACTACCTCGGCTACTTTGCCGCTGACCCCGAGATCGATGTCTACGCGTGCTACGTCGAGGGGTTCAAGCCCGGCGACGGAGCCAAGTGGTTGCAGGCCGCGGCTGGCATCGTCAAGCGTGGCAAGAACGTGATCCTGTACCGTGCCGGTCGTACCGTCGCCGGCATGCAGGCGTCCGCGTCGCACACCGCGTCGATCGCCGGCGATTACGCAGTGACGCGCGAGCTGTGCCAGCAGGTGGGCGTGGTGGTGGCCGACAGCCTGGCCGACTTCGAGGACCTGGCGCGCATGTTCTGCCTGATGCGCGGCAAACGCGTCAATGGCTGGCGGCTGGGCGCGCTGTCCAACGCTGGCTTCGAGTGCGTGGCCATCGCCGACAACGCAAAGCAGCTCAAGCTTTCTCCATTTGCCGAGGCCACCCAAAAAAAATTAGAAGAGCTGCTCAAGCGCCACCGCATCTTCGAGATCGTCGATGTGCACAACCCGCTCGACCTGACGCCGATGCTCAACGACGAGGGCTACGAGGAGGCGATCCGCACCCTGCTGAGCGATCCGGCGATCGACGTCGCTGCGGTTGGCATCGTGCCGCTGACTGGCGCCATCAACACGCTGCCGGCTGGCGCCGGTCACCGCGAAGACGTACGCCAGCCGACCTCGATCGTGCAGCGCATGCTGCGGCTCAAGGACGAGTTCGACAAGCCGTGGGTGTGCGTGGTCGACGGCGGCGAGCTGTACGATCCCATGGCGTACCAGATCGAAGCGGCCGGCATCCCGACTTTTCGCACTGCTGACCGCGCGCTGCGCAGCCTGGAGGCGTTTACCGCGGCCGGACTGGGTGCTCAGTAATCCCACGCCATGATGTAGTAGACCGGCTGATCCTGGCCGTGCCCGCCGTCCCACGCCATGACGTAGTAAATCGGCACGTCGGGCTGAGCCGCGTCTGATGGCGGTGCTGCGTCGGACGGCTGTGCGGCGTCCTGCTGCGGCCCCGCGTCCTGGGCCATGATGTAGTAGACCGGCACGTCGCTGTTGGCGTCACTGCCGATGTTGTCGGGACGGCTGCCCGAATCGACGATGCCGGCGTCGATCGGCGGCATCACCGCGTAGATGATGCAGCCTGGCGCGATCTGGATCGCGACCACGGCGCCAGCAGCAGCCACCGTCGACACGACCTGCTTCTTGAGGGAACGGCGCCTGGCGATGCGTTTCATGGGCGACCCCCGTCGCTGTGATAGAGGTGATGATAGCACACCGGCGTGGCCAGCCGCGACCGGCTGCGTTTCTCTCCTCAGGTGAGTCAACTTTCGGCTGGGGCCCCGCTGATCTGCGCAAGGCTTCTGTCGGTCCCTTGAAGGGGACCGCCAAAAGCCTTGCTCCGGCCGGCTTTGCAAGGGGGCGTCGGCCGCCCCCTCGCCCGTCGAGAGTGAATCTCGACGGGCTCACCCCGGCAGCAACGCCGGGCAACTCGATTCAGGGTGACGACAACGTCAGTTGGAGCTGGTCGCGCGTGGTTGACATCGAAACTTCAACAGCCCACTCGTCCGGCGGGGGGCCGGAGGAATCCTTCTTGTCGTTCCCTTCAGGAACGACGAGAAGGGTTCCGCAGATCAGCGGGGCCCCGCCGGAAATTGACTCGGCTGAGCAGCGGCGGGGTCGCAGCAGGATGCGGCACCCAGGAATCCCACGCCATCACGTAGTAGGTCGGTTCATCCGGCAAACTCGCATCTATCGCCTGGTGATCCTCGACGCCACTTCTTCTTGAGCGAGCGCGGTCGTCTCCGGTCCTGCTTCGCGCTCGAACGAGCTGCGCGCTTCGACGGGCGCTTCATGGCTGGCCCCCGTCGCTGTGGTAGAGGCGGTGGTAGCACACCGGCATGGCGAGTCGCGAACGGCCGCGCTGCAGCCGGCCGCGCGCCGCGTAGGTGCGGCCGGGACAGCCGCCGCGGCACTGCTCGAGCAGGCCGCAGCCCGCGCACGGCGACTGCACTGCGCTGCCCGCGATCTCGCGCTGCACCTTGAGCATGCGGCCGTCGTTGACCAGCAGGCCGTACGGCTGCTCGAGCACGTTGCCGACGCGATATGCTGGAAAAAGCAGCGCCGTGCACGGGTACAGGTTGCCGTCAGCGGTGACGTAGCTGGTGCCGTGGCCGGCCGTGCAGACATAGCGCCGGGTTCCGGGCAGCGGCCCGGTCGGGCAGTCGACCATGACCTTGAACGGCGTGCGGCTGCCCTGCAGCACGCCCAACCGCGTGAAGAATGGCCGCCACGGCGCAGCAGCCCAGGCCGGCTCGTCATAGCCCTGGCCGGCAGCGCGGCCGACCGGCGCCCACATGGTGTAGCGCAGACCCGCCGCGCCGAGCGAGCGGCCGAGCTCGATCATATCGTCGACCTCGGCCATGGTGTCGGGCGCGAGCAGCGCGCACAGATAGGTCTGCAAGCCGGCGGCCACGCTGTTGCGAATGGCGTCGAGGCTGCGCTCGAAGGCGCGTCTCGGGCCGCGCCGATAGCGGGCAGCGCGCGCCGCGTCCGGTCCGTCCACGCTGACCTGCACCACGCGCAGGCCGGCCTGCTTGAGCGCGGCCAGCTTGGTCGGCGTCGCGAGGTAGCCGTTGGTGGCGAGGCCGGTGCGCATGCCGAGCCGCGTGGCAAAGCCTGTCAGCTCGACCAGGTCCGGGTGCAGCAGTGGCTCGCCGCCCGACCAGCCGATGCTGTCCACGCCAACTGTCGCTGCCTGGCGCAGCAGCACGTGCAGCTGCGCCGTCGTCATTTCTCGCTGGCGGCGGCGGCCAGCGTTGACGAAGCAATGCCGGCACTTGAAATTGCAGGCGCGGGTGACTTCGATGCCGAGGGCAAAGCTCATGGTTTTTACATCGTGGCGTCGATGACGCCGAAGTGACGACCGAACCAGTAGGCAAACAGGTAGTCGGAGTAGCCGCCCGCTACCGGGCTCGCCCAGCCGCGAAATTCCATGGGCGTCGACTTCCACTGGAACGACTCGTCCATGTTGCGCTCGAACAGCGGGTACGAGTAGAGCCCCTCGAATCGATTGGCGGTTGTCCAGTCGCCCTTCCAGGGCAGCGACGGATAGGGCGACAGACAGAAGTCCGGGTCGATGCGGTGGTCGTAGGTGACGTTGGTCTTGGGCACCTGGAACTCGCGCATCACCCAGAGCGCGTCTTCGACCTCGGGCGGCCGCGGGTTGAAGCTGCCGAGCGTGCCGGCCACCAGCTGCAAGAAGCCGAGCCGCGTATCGCGCATGATCTCGAGCGCCTTGCGCAGGCCATCGCGGTAATCGGCCTCGTGCCGGTGTCCCAGCTCGTGCGTCAGCGCGTACAGCACCAGCAGCGACTGGATGATCAGGTGGTCGCCCGAGCAGTCGAGCGTGCTGCCGTAGTCGTAGCGGACGCCGTTTCCCATGTCGATGACGAAGGGCTGCATCAGCGGGAACAGCTCCTCGTAACGCAGCCACGCATCGGTGTCGCCGTTCATGAAATAGAGCAGCAGGTTCCACTTCATCTCGCCGACGGTCCCGTCCTGGGTCAGCGCGTTGAAGGCGAGCAGGTCGCGCGTGATCTGCTCCATGTGCGCCTGCCGGCCGCTGTCGCCGCCAGCCTGTTCGATCGCGATCCAGGCCCAGGTAAAACCGGTGTCCAGGCCGTGCAGCATGTCGTTGTTGCCGCCGGTCATCCAATCGAAGCCGGCATAGGGCGGCGCACCCTGCACCCAGTGGCTGTCGCCGTCCGCGACGTGGACGCGCACCGAGCGGCCATACTGTCCGGACTGGCCGGTGATGTCGCTGGCCAGCATCAGACCGTCGAGCGAGCGCAGCATGCTGGCGTAGGCGACGGTCGAGCTGGTGGCGAGGTAACGCATGGCCTGGCTTGCCACGTAGACGCCGGTCCAGAGCAGCGCGTCGCCACTCTGAATGAACCACCCTGGCCCGCTCGGTGGCTGGTACCAGTCGCAGAAGATGCCCGCCTCGTTGATGTGGTGCGCCTGCATCACGTCCTCGACGGCAAGCTCCTTGTCGGCCAGCGACAGGTGGTACGCGAGCCGGCGCTGGCTGGCCTCGGCCAGGCTGATGGTGTCGACCACGGACTGGATCACGCGTACCCGGTCGTCATGCTGCTGGTAGTAGTCGAAATCGGTCGGGTCGAAGATGAAGTAGTGGATGGCCGCCTGGAATTCGGGCCGCGCCACGTACGGCGCCACCTCGGGCATCTCGTGGTACGTCTGGTACGTCTGAAAGAGCGTGTCCTTGACGTCGGACGGCGGCGGATCGTGGCCGGCCCACTGCGTGCGCAGGTTCTTCCAGATCGGATCAATTGCCGGCGCGCTGCGCCAGCTCCAGGTCTCCTGCCAGTGCAGCGGCGTGCTGCTGGTTTCCTGCGTGAAGCCGACGTCGAGCTTACCCGCTGCGCCGCGTTGCAAGGTGGCCTGCAGCAGGTGCGGCGCGATGTCGCTCGGGTCGCGGGTCAGACCGTCGTAGTCAGTGATGTAGTTGACCGATCGCAGCGTGGCGGCGAGCGTGAACGGCGCGCTGGTAGAGGTCAGCACGCCTTGCCATACCTGGGCGATGCGAAAATTCTCGAAGCTGGCGTCGCTCCAGTCCGCGAGGTGGACGACGTCGAAGGTGCCCGCTGTCGTCGACGACCGGATCTCGGCCTGGCCGGTGAAGGCGCCGTGGACCGGATCGCTGCCGGCCAGGTCGTAGATGCCGACGAGATCGGTCACCACCAGTGGGTGATCGGCACCGCTGGCGTCGGGCGCGGTCGCGTGGTCGAAGCTGGCGCCGTCTCCGGCCACGCTGTCAGTCGCGCTCGCGTCTGCCGCGGCGGTCGAGTCGTGCCGCGCCGCCATGTCGCGCGGGCTGACGTCGCCGTGGCCATAGCGGTCGTACGGCGTGGCGTCGCCGGGGTAGCTGTCGCCGTCGCACTGACAGCCGGGGTCGGTCGTGATCGGACCGCACGCCTCGCAGCTGGCCAGCGCGAGCACGGCAGCGACGAGACAGAGCAGAGCGATCGCAGGCAGCGAGTTCGGTTTTCGGTGTTGCATGATCGGTTCGTGCCACATCGAGTGGCAGACGGCAAGCGCAGGCGCTAATCTCGAGCCACCTGTACCCGGCAAGGTGGGAGAAGAAAATGAAGATCGGATCTCCGTTGCTCGCCTGTGCGTTCGTCGCCAGCTGCCTGCCCGGGTTGACCGGCGACGGCGACAGCAACGGGCTCGAGACCAAGCCCGAGTGCAACGGCATCGCGCCGGTGCAGACCGAGTCCGAGGCGTGCTGCAAGGCCTACGGGATCGATGCCTGCGGCGCGCAGCTGTTCTGCGAGAATTTCGATGGCCGCGAATACGGCACGTGTTACCCGCTGCATTCGCGGCGCGGGCTCGAGCAGTGCAGCGCCGACGATCAGTGCGCCGGCGGGATCTGCAATCTGGACACGGGCTTGTGCAAGAGCTTGTACCTGGTCGAGAAGTGCACCACGGAGACCGGCTGCCTGGAGTACTACGTCTGCACGAACGCCTGCCCGGGCTACAGCTCCGAGTGCTCGTCGTCGTGCCAGGTCGCGTGCGAGCTGCGCTGCATTCCATGAAGATTCTGCTCGCTGCGCATCCGACGGCCGGGCACAGCAACGCGCTGCGGGCCATCGGCAAGAACCTGCGAGCACAGGGCCACCACGTTGCCATGGCGATGGTCCACGCCAATCTCCCGCTCCCTTCGCTCTGGCCGCAACCGGTTCGCTTTGCCTCGACGCTGACCCGGCGCATCAGAGAGGAACACATCGAGTTGCTACCGCTGGGCTTTTCGATCGGCATGCTCGTCCACGGGATGCGCGTCGCAACCAAGCAGGGGCTCGAGGAGCTTGACGCTGCAGTCGACCTTTTCACGTCGAGCATGCGTTTCCAGGCCAGGCAGATCGCGGATCATGTGGTCCGCAACCGGTTCGATGTCGTCGTCGGCGATTACCTCATGCCTGCGGCCCAGCTCGGCGCCGCGCTCGGGCGCGTGCCCTATGTCTCGCTCTACCACTCGGCACTGCCATTCCCGGTCAAAGATGCGCCGCCCTTTGGCAGCGGCCTCGACGACAGCGCGCCGACGAGCCGCGAGTGGCAGGCCGCACAGCGCCGCCTGCTGGAGATCAGCCAGCGCTACGACGAGAGATTCAATCGCGCAGCGCACGCGCTGAAACTGGACCTGCGCAAGCAGGGCATGCTGCAGCGCCCGGTCTCCGACGACCTCAACCTGCTGGCGACCGCGCCCGAGCTCGAGCCGGGCCTCGAACCGCTGTCCGGTCCCGTCGTCATGACCGGCCCATGCCTGCCGCAGATCTCCGCCGCCGACCTGGACCACCCGGCGCTCAAGATCGAGACCGCGCGGCCCAAGATCTACCTGTCGCTGGGCACGGTCTTCAACGACCAGCCCGAAGTCTACGAGGACATCCTGGCTGGCCTGGCGGAGAGCAACTTTCACGTCGTCGTAAGCGCCGGCGGCAGCTTCGAGCGGCTGCGCCGGATCCAGCAGCCCGAGTTGAGCGTCTTTGAGTGGGTGCCGCAATATGCGCTCTTGCAGACCGTCGCTGCCGTCGTCACCCATGGCGGCAACAACACGGTGCAGGAGACGCTGGCGTCGGGTTGCACCATGGTCGTGGTTCCCTTTGGCGGCGATCAGCTCGTCAATGCGCGGCGCGTGCAACAGCTTGGCGTCGGCGTGAAAATCCGACCCGCGGAACTCACGCGAGAGTCGGTCGCGATCGCGGCGCGGGCCATCACGGAAAAGAGCATGCTCGAGAAGGCGCGCCTGCTGAAAAGCCAGCTCGCGAAGTACGGTGGCATCGAGGACGCCGCGAAGGCCATCTTGAAAGTCGCATGTTGCACGCTCGTGTTCATGCAGCTCGGAGGCTGCCATCCGGTTCTGGCGCCGTCGACGCGAGTGGCGGGACCCACCGCGGCACCGGCGCCCGGTATCTCTTTCGTCGTCGAGAAGGCGGCGGACTACGACCATCTGTTCTATCGTGAGGACGGCTGGGCCGGCGCGGACATCGCGTCGTCGCTTCGGCTGCGGGACGGGCGAGTGCTGTGGCTGTTCGGCGATAGCTGGATCGGCAAGATTCGCGACGGCAAGCGCACCGACTCGGTGATGGTCAACAACACGGTTGCCATTCAAAAAGGGCTCGATCCGCGGACTGCCCAGCTCGAGTTCTTTCATGGCGCGAGCGAGGGCAAGCCCGCATCCCTCATCCGGCCAGTTGACGGCGTCGGCAGGTTCTGGCTCTCGCACGGCGCCATCCAGACCGACCAGGCGCTCTACCTCTTCATGAGCCGGATCGTGGATCGCCCGGGAGAGAGCTCGGTCTGGGGTTTCATGGCGACCGGCATCGTGGCGGCAAAGGTCACCAACGTCCTCGACGACCCGGACCAGTGGCGCGTCGAGCAGCTCCCGGTGCCGTGGGCACGGTTGGATCCCGGTGGCAACGAGATCGTTTTTGGAGCGCCGCTGCTGCGCGCGGGCAACGTCGTCTACCTCTATGGCCTCGAACTGGACCGGTCGGCCCACAACCGCTACCTGCTGGCCGGTCGCGCCAGCGCGGACACGCTCGAAGATTTTTCGACGTGGGAGTTTTTTTCCGAGGGTCGCTGGCAGCGCGACTTTCAAAAGGCATCTCGCTTGTGCGACCACATGGGAGCCGAGCTCTCGGTCTCCTATCTGCCGCAGCTCAAGCGCTACGTCCTGGTCTACACGGAGAACGGCCTGTCCGAAAAAATCCTGATGCGGTTCTCGACCACTCCGGTCGGTCCGTGGAGCGACCCGCTGCTGGTGTATCGCGCACCGGAGACCGCCTGGGACAGCTCGTACTTCTGCTATGCCGCCAAGGCGCATCCGGAGCTCTCTCGACGTGACGACGAACTCATCGTGTCCTATGTCTGCAATTCGAACGATTTCTGGAAGATGGCGGCCGACGCTCGCATCTACTTTCCAAAGTTCGTGCGCGTGTTGTTTTCGTCCGCAGACGCACCCCCGAGATAGGTGGTGACGCTCGGCCAGCCCATCGCGACCGGGTCTTCTCTGGCCAGGTGCAGCAGTACGAATGCTGCCACGGCGGATATCCCGAGATCGCCGACGTCGACAACGGCGAGTTTCGAATGGAATTCCAGTGATCCATCGAAGCAAGTCCGCGCTGCCTCGCAATTTGGGATGCAGCGGAGGCTGACGCCGAGACCGCAAACCGTCCGTCCGGCGGTGGCTCGATAGGCAGCGCCGTCCCCCTCAGTACTCGAACGCCCCGAGGTCCGGAGCCGGGGGATCGAAAAATCCCGGTGCCGGGCCGTTGACGTCAGTGCCGAGGTCGATGCCGCGGTCGCGCAGCGGGCTCGCTGACCCGAGCCGCAGATCGCGGTTCGCTCCGTCGATGAAACCAGGATCGACTTCCAGGCTGTTGGCGCCGAGCGTGCTGCACGTCCGACAGAGCCCGCTGCTGTTGGCGAAGAAATCGTTGTAGTCCAGAAACAGAAAATTGCTGTCCTTGCCGTCGATTCCCCAGCCGCCGCTGCCGACGATGATGTTGTTGCGCACGTCGACGCCAGTGACGTTGACCGCGAGCTTCAGCGCTGCCCCGCTGTTGTTGAAAATGGTGTTGTGCCAGATCTGGCAATTGCTGGCCTGCGTCTCGAATTGAACGCCCGTCGCATTGTCGTAGATGAAATTGCCACTGACCCGGGCGCCGACGACACCGGTACCGATCGTGACCGCAGCACTGGTGCTCGGGCCATGGATACGATTGCCGACAACGGTATTGGGGCCGGCCACGTAGACGCCGATGCCGCGGCTCCCCGGTACCAGTTCATTGTCCGGTCCAAAGGTGTTGTCGCTGCCGTCGAGGGTCGTGTTCCAGTCGTTGTCGTGCAGGAAACAGCGCGAGATGTGATTGCCAGAGGTACCGGTTTCGATGCCGATCGGTTGCGACGCGCAGTGCATGATCTCGAGCCCGAGGATGCGGTTGTCGCTGGTGAAGATATCGATGCAGGGTACGCCGCCCATGGCCGCCCCGTCGATTACGGCTCCGTCGCCCACGATGGTCGTGCCCGCGTTGTCGGTATCGATGGCGATCGTGCCGCCGATTGAAATGGTCGTTCCCGGCGGGATGAGGATGACCTGATGACCTGTCGTCGCGTTCGCATAGGTGATCGCTTCGCGCAGGGAGAAACCGCTACCACCCGGGCTCAGCGGGGTGGCCCCGCTGTCAGACTCGTCGACAGCGGTCGAGACCTCGAGCAGATCGGCTGCGGCCGTCACCACGACCAGAAACAGGCTGTAGGCGACCAGCGCCCTACTGTCCTCGACCTCGAGCACCACCTGGTGGTCGCCGGGTGTGGCAAAAATATGGTTGGCGCCGATCCCGGTGTCCTCGAAAATTCCGTCGTTTTCCCAGTCCCAGCGATAGCTCAGCGTGGCCGCGTTTTGCTCGCGGTCGCTGGAGCCGCTGCCGTCGGCCGCGAACAACACGGCAGTGGTTCCAGCGCCGGGCACGACGCTGGCCAATGCAATGGGAGGTGTGTTGTTGCCGGTGGCGCCATCGGGAGTTGCGCGATCAGAGACGGCTGAATCTGGCGCCGCGGTATCGGTGGCCGTTCGATCGGTTGCCGTGGCGTCGGTTGCCGGTGTGTCGGTCGCCGGTGCGTCCGCGCGAGCCGCGTCGGCTGGCGAAACATCGCGTTGCCCGCCATCCAGCTCGGGTCCGTCGATTTCCGTTCCGTCGTCGACCGGTGCGGTGTCCGGGAGCACGGTGAACGCCTGCGGCAAGAAACCGCTCAGACCGCCTGGCGCGGTGACGACGAGATCGTGGCTGCCTGCGGTGAGCGTGCCTGGC
>Ga0315268_10001847_pt1 | contig 24320 bp, 22 predicted proteins | sample C1_top_MG_FD_204535 | JGI IMG/M metagenome (GOLD analysis project Ga0315268, IMG submission 204535) | Sediment microbial communities from Yellowstone Lake, YNP, Wyoming, USA - C1_top | ecosystem: Environmental > Aquatic > Freshwater > Lake > Sediment | place: USA: Wyoming | collected 2017-08-01
GGGGCTCGCACCGCAGTGCGAAGCACGGAGGTTGGCCAATGAGCCCCCGCCCGGCCGTTCCGAAGGGGGGCTCGCACCGCAGTGCGAAGCACGGAGGTTACCCAATGAGCCCCCGCCCGGCCGTTCCGAAGGGGGCTCGCACCGCAGTGCGAAGCACGGAGGTTGGCCAATGAGCGCGCCGAACCGCCATCGGCTACGAAAGGGCCCCTTCGCAGCCCAGCGTTCGTGCTCGCGCGGGGCCGCTCTGCGGCCCACGCCCGGGGTTGCTGAATGACCCGCGTCAACCTCGTGCTGCTCGCCATGCTGCTGGCCAGTTGTGTCTATCTGGTGCGTGTGTCCTACGAGTCGCGCCACCTGTTCGCCGAACTCGACCGCACGCGCTCCGATGAGCGCGCCTTGAACAACGAACAGCAGCGGCTGCTCGCCGAAAAGCAGGCGCAGGCGACACCCCTGCGTGTCGAAAGGATGGCGCGCGACAGGCTCGCAATGCGCAACGCCACGCCCGCCGTCACGCTGTACCTCAGCGCGCCCTCTCTGGCGGCATCACCTCCAGCGTCGCCGGCTCTGTCATCGGTGGTCTCCTCGGTGGCCTCGAGAGCGGATCGATGAAGGCATCGAAACGCAGCCCAGCCCGCGGCGCCGTGCCCACGTCGCACCGCGTCACGTATGCATCGAGCCCCCTGCTCGCGTCCAAGACGCCGCCCTGGCGCTCCAGGTTCCTGGTGCTGCTGGTCGCGCTCGGTTCCTTGGTGCTTCTGGGTCGTGCCGTCTACGTGCAGTGGATCGACGCCGCGTTCTTCCAGAAGCAAGGCGAGCTCCGTTACGCACGCACGCTCGAGTTGCAGGCGAGCCGCGGCAAGATCATCGACCGCAACGGCTTGATCCTGGCCTCCAGCGTCCCGGCGGCGTCACTCTGGGCCATTCCGAAAGACTTCAATGCCGACAAGGCGCAGCGCCGCCGGTTGGCGAAGCTGCTTGAGATGACGCCGCTGGAGCTCGACGAGCGTCTGGACAGCAACCCGAACTTCGTTTGGTTGCGGCGCCAGATTGATGACACGGTCGCCGACGAAGTGCAGACGCTTGCCCTGAAAGGCGTGCACCAGGTGCGTGAATACAAGCGCAAGTACCCCGAAGGCGAAGCGCTCGCCCAAGTGGTGGGGTTCACCAATCTCGAACAGCTTGGCCAAGAGGGCATTGAACTCGCGTTCCAGAAAGACCTGGCCGGTCGCAATGGTTCGCGGCGAGTCATCAAGGACCGGCTCGGCCGCGTCGTCGAAGACGTTGGCGACAGCGTCGATTCGGTGCACGGCCGCGACGTGCAACTCAGCATCGACTCCAAGCTGCAGTTCTACGCCTACCAGCGCCTGCGCGACGCGGTGCGCGAGCACAAGGCCAAGGCTGGCAGCGTGGTCGTGCTCGACGCGCAAAACGGCGAAGTGCTGGCGCTCGTCAACTACCCGAGCTACACCCCGGGCCAACAACGCAAGGCCGGTGCGGCGCCGCTGCGCAACAGCGCCCTGACCGACACGTTCGAGCCCGGCTCCACGATGAAACCCTTCATTGCCGCGCTCGCCCTCGAAACGAAGCGCGTCACCCCCGAAACTGTGATTCAGACTGCGCCGGGGCGCCTGAACGTCGGCAACTCGACGATCAGCGACGCGCATCCATACGGTGCGCTCACGGTGAACGAAGTGATCCAGAAGTCGAGCAACGTCGGCACGGTGAAGATGGCAATGCAGATGCAGCCGCGCGAAATGTGGGAGCTGTACAGCCAGGTCGGATTTGGTCAGAAGCCCGAAATCAACTTTCCCGGCGCTGTGACCGGGCGTTTGCGACCCTACAAGAACTGGCGACCGATTGAACAGGCGACGATGAGCTACGGCTACGGCTTGTCGACAAGTCTGTTCCAGCTTGCGCGCGCCTACGGCGTGTTTGCGCACGATGGCAGCTTGCTGCCGACCTCGTTGCTGAAGGATTCGATTCCCGCGGCCGGCGTGAGCGTGATCTCGCCGCAAACCGCGGCCCAAGTGCGGCGCATGCTGGCACTGGCCACCAGCGTGAAAGGGACCGCGCCCAAGGCCCAGACCATGGGCTACTCGGTGGGCGGGAAAACCGGCACGGCGCGCAAGCAAGAGCGTGGCGTTTACCTCGACAAGAAATACCGCTCCTGGTTTGTCGGCATGGCGCCGATGGCCCGGCCGCGAATCATCGTCGCCGTCATGCTCGACGAGCCGAGCAATGGCAAGTATTTCGGCGGCGACGTGGCGGCGCCGGTGTTCAGCGAAGTCGTGCAGCAAACGCTGCGCGCGCTCGCCGTGCCGCCTGACCTGGACGTGCAGACGCAGGTCATCGCCGCGCCAGACGACGGCGTCGAGGAAAGCTTCTGATGGCGTTGACCTCACTCGCGTCAGCGCAGGCCGCCGTGCACTGGTTGCGCGAGCGCGGCGTGCGCGCTCTCGCCAGCGACAGCCGGCGCGTCACGCCGGGCGACGCTTTTGTCGCCTGGCCGGGCGCCGCGAATGACGCACGCCGCTTCGTGCGCGACGCGCTGCGCTGCGGCGCGCGTGCTTGCCTGGTGGAAGCACAGGGCGCCTCGGCCTTCGACTGGGCCGGCCTGGAAGGCGTGGCGTCGGTGCACGATCTGAAGCGAGACGCGGGTGCGATCGCCAGCGCTTTCTTGGGTGAGCCGAGCCGCCAACTGACCATGTTGGCCAGCACCGGGACGAACGGGAAAACCTCCACCGCCTGGTGGACCGCGCAGGCCCTGGCAGCACGCGGGCGGCGCTGTGGCGTCATCGGCACGCTGGGGTGCGGTGTGCCGCCCGGGGCCGACGGCAGCGCCGCGACCCTCAGCAACCCGGGCTTGACGACGCCCGACCCGATCGCATTGCATGCCACACTGCGCAGCTTCGTCGAACGCGGCCTGCAGGCATGTGCGATCGAAGCCTCGTCGATCGGTGTCGCCGAGCAGCGCTTGAACGGAACCCACCTCGACGTGGTGATGTTCACCAACCTGACGCAAGACCACCTCGACTACCACGGCTCGATGCAAGCCTATTGGGCGGCAAAACTGCAACTTTTCGAATGGCCTGGGCTGAAGGCCGCGGTCGTGAACATCGACGACCCGCGTGGCGCGGTCTTGGCCGATCAACTGCGAGGCGGCGCAATCGCCTTGTGGACGTATTCGGTGAGCACGCCGGCGCGCCTGCGCGCACGCAACGTTCGCTACCGCGACGGCGGGCTGTGCTTCGCGGTGCTCGAGGACTCGGCCTGTGTCGAAGTGAAGACGTCGATGATCGGCGACTACAACGTCAGCAACCTGCTCGCCGTGATCGGCGGGCTGCGCTCGCTCGACATTGCCCTGGTCGATGCGACACGTGCCCTTTCTCACCTGACCCCGGTGCCGGGTCGCATGCAGCGCGTGGTGCACGGCGACGGTCGCGACCACGGGCTCGCGGCTGGCCCGGCCGTCGTGGTGGACTATGCACACACACCCGACGCGCTGGACAAAGCCCTGATCGCCTTGCAGCCGCTGGCGCGGCAACGCGGCGGGAGGCTGTGGTGCGTGTTCGGCTGCGGGGGCAACCGCGATCCGGGCAAACGCCCCGTGATGGGGGCGATTGCGGTGCGCCATGCAGACACGGTGGTGGTCACGAGCGACAACCCGCGCGACGAAGACCCCGCCGCGATCATCGACCAAATCGTCGCCGGCGTGCCGCCGCAGGCAGCCCAAACCATCGAAGACCGCCGCGCCGCGATTGCGTACACAGTGGCGAACGCCAGCGCCGACGACGTGATTCTGCTGGCGGGCAAGGGCCATGAGGACTACCAGGAGATCAGGGGCGTGAAGCGGCCGTTCTCCGATGTCGATGAGGCGCGGCGCGGCTTGGTCGCGCGCGGCGGGCGAACATGATGACATTGGCCCTGGCGCAAACCCTGGTGCCCGGTTCCACGCTCGTGGGGGCGCCCGACACGTTTGTGGCACGCGTGCACAGCGACACGCGCAGCCTGCGTCCGGGAGACCTGTTCGTCGCGCTGCGTGGTGAGCGCTTCGACGCGCATGATTTCCTTGCCGCGGCAAAGGCCAGTGGCGCCGTTGCCGCGCTGGCCGAGCGTGGCCTGGAAGAGGCCGGTCTGCCGGGCCTGCGGGTGGACGACAGCGCGGCGGCGCTCGGCCAACTCGGCGGCGCCTGGCGCAGGCGGATGCACTTGCCAGTGATCGCGGTGACGGGCAGCAACGGCAAGACGACGGTGACGCAAATGATCGCGGCCGTCCTGCATGCGTGGCAGGGCGACGCTGCTCTTTCGACCCAGGGCAACTTCAACAATCACATCGGCCTGCCCCTGACGCTGCTGCGGCTGCGCCAGGATTCGATTCGCTGGCACCGGGTTGCAGTGGTCGAATTGGGCATGAACCACTCGGGCGAGATCGCAATGCTCGCGGCGCTCGCGGCGCCGACGGTGGCGCTGGTGAACAACGCGCAGCGCGAACATCAGGAGTTCCTGGCCGGCGTGGAAGCGGTGGCGCGGGAGAACGGCGCCGTGATCGAAGCGCTCGGTCCTCGCGGCGTTGCGGTGTTCCCGGCCGACGACGCGTATGCGCCCCTGTGGCGCAGCTTGGGCGGCAAGCGCGAGGTGCTGACCTTCGCCTTGGATGGCATTGCCGACGTGACCGGGCAAGCCACATGGTCCGGCAGCGAATGGAGCGTCGCAGTGCACACGCCGGTGGGGCGGACCGAACTGCGCCTGAACGTGGCTGGCCGCCACAACGTGAAGAACGCGCTCGCTGCCGTCGCGTGCGCGTTGGCTGCGGGCTGCCCGCTGTCGGCCATCACCCAAGGCTTGCAGAAGTTCGTTGCGGTGAAAGGGCGCTCGCAACTGCGGACCTGGCAGCGCGGTGCAATGCCGGTCACGCTGATCGACGACAGCTACAACGCGAACCCGGATTCGGTGCGCGCCGCGATCGACGTTCTGGCCGGCCTGCCCGGGCCGCATTGGCTGGTGCTGGGTGACATGGGTGAGGTGGGTGATGCCGGCGAGGCCTACCACCGCGAAGTCGGCGCTTACGCCGTTCAACGCGGGATCGAGGCCTTGTGGACGGTGGGGATTCTCTGTCGCCACACGGCCGACGGGTTCGCCGGCGCACGCTCCTTTGACGAAGTCGGCGCCCTGCTCGCGGCGCTGGCCGATGCGCCGCCCTGCGCATCGGTGCTGATCAAGGGCTCGCGTTTCATGAAGATGGAGCGCGTCGTCGCCGCGTTGCTCGGCACAGGGGGCTCGTCGCATGCTGCATAGGCTGTCGAGTCACAGGAGGCGCCATGCTGTATAGCCTGTCGAGTCACAGGAGGCGCAATGCTGTATAGCCTGTCGAGCCACAGGAGGCGCCATGCTGTATAGCCTGTCGCAGTGGCTGACGACACTGTCGCCGGAGTTCGGCTTCTTCCGCGTCTTCCAGTACATCACGTTTCGCGCCGTGATGGCGGCGCTGACCTCGCTGCTCATCGGTCTGGCCTTCGGGCCGTGGGTGATCCGGCGCCTGACCGCGCTGAAGATCGGCCAGCCGATTCGCGAGTACGGCGTGCAGGACCATATCGCGAAGAGCGGCACGCCGACGATGGGCGGGGTGCTGATCCTGATTGCCATTGGTGTCTCCACCTTGCTGTGGTTCGACTGGAGCAATCGCTTCGTCTGGATCGTGATGGTGGTGACGCTGGGCTTCGGCGCGATCGGCTGGGTCGACGACTGGCGCAAGGTCGTGCACAAGAACCCCGAGGGCATGGGTTCGAAGGAGAAATACTTCTGGCAGTCTCTGATCGGCCTGGTGGCGGCGCTGTACCTCGCGTTCAGCGTCAGTGAGACCTCGAACCTGCGGGTGTTCGAGCTTTTCCTGCGCTGGGTACAAAGCGGTTTTTCCACCCACCTGCCGCCCAAGGCGGACTTGATCGTGCCGTTCTTCAAGACGATCAGCTATCCGCTGGGCATGTTCGGTTTCATCCTGCTGACCTACTTCGTGATCGTCGGTGCGAGCAATGCCGTCAATCTGACCGATGGTCTTGATGGTCTGGCGATCATGCCGGTGGTCATGGTGGGCTCGGCACTGGGCGTGTTCGCCTACGTCACGGGCAACGCAGTGTGGAGCAGGTACCTGCTGTTTCCCTACATCCCGGGCACCGGCGAACTGCTCGTGTTCTGCGCCGCAATGGCCGGCGCCGGGCTCGCGTTTCTGTGGTTCAACACGCACCCGGCGCAACTCTTCATGGGTGACGTGGGCGCGCTTTCTCTCGGTGGCGCACTCGGAACGATTGCCGTGATCACGCGCCAGGAAATCGTGCTCGGCATCATGGGCGGCGTATTTGTCGTCGAAGCGCTGTCGGTGATGCTTCAGGTGGGTTGGTTCAAGTTCACGAAGAAGCGCTACGGCACGGGCCAGCGCATTTTCAAGATGGCGCCGCTGCACCATCACTTCGAGAAGTCGGGCTGGAAGGAGACCCAGGTCGTGGTGCGTTTCTGGATCATCACGATGCTGTTGTGCCTGGTCGGGCTGGCGAGCCTGAAGCTGCGATGACGGCTGTTTTCAATTCGCTGCGCGATAGCACCGTGCTCGTGCTCGGCATGGGTGATTCAGGCCTGGCGATGGCTCGCTGGTGCGCGCGCTGCGGGGCCGATGTGCGGGTCTGGGATTCGCGCTGGGGCACGGCTGCAGGGCCGCCTCAAGCCGCGGCGCTGGCCGAACATGTGCCGGGCGCGCAGCGCATCGAGGGACCGTTGACGCCGTCGGCGCTCGATGGCGTGCATCGGGTCCTGAAAAGCCCCGGTCTGGCGCCGCACGATCCACGCATCGCTGCGCTGCTGAAACAGGCGCGCGAAGCGGGAGTCGGCGTGCAAGGCGAACTCGACCTGTTCAACCAGGCGCTGCGTGACTTGCGCGCCGAACAGGGTTATGCGCCGCGCGTGGTTGCCATCACCGGGACGAACGGCAAGACGACGACGACGGCGATGGCGGCGCAGATGATCGCGCGCACCGGCAAACGCGTCGCGATGGCCGGCAACATCGGACCGACGCTGCTGCAGACCTTGTCGGATCTGCTCGCAGATGTGCCGGCGGCCGACGTTGCCGCGACCCTGCCCGAGGTCTGGGTGCTCGAACTCTCGAGCTTCCAACTCGACGGGGTAACCGGCTTCGAACCTGACGCCGCAGCGGTGCTCAACCTGACCGAAGACCACCTCGACTGGCATGTCGACATGGCGTGCTACACGGCAGCGAAGGCGCGCATCTTCGGGCCGCGCACGGTGCGGGTGCTGAATCGTGACGACGAAGCCGTGGCACGCCTCGCGCCCGAACCGGCGCCTCCCGCCGCACCACGTCGCGGCGCCGGCAAGGCGCGCGGCACGCTGCCGCCCCGCGTGCTGTGGTTCGGCCTTGAGGCGCCGCGTCACGCTGGCGACTTCGGTCTGATCGTGGAAGGAGGCATGGCCTGGCTGGTGCGCGCGCAGGACCAGGCAGAGCTGCCCCGGCGCGGCGCCGCGGCGCCGGCCAATGCCGACGAGTTGTACCTGCAGCGCCTGATGCCGGCCGATGCGATGCGCGTGCGCGGCCGGCACAACGCGGCGAATGCACTCGCGGCACTTGCCTTGGCCACGGCGATCGGTTGCGCGCTCGCGCCGATGCTGCACGGCCTGCGCGAATACCGCGGCGAGCCGCACCGCCTGGAGTTCCTGGGCAGCGTGGGCGGGGTCGATTTCTTCGACGACAGCAAGGGCACGAATGTCGGCGCCACCGTCGCCGCGCTGAACGGCCTGGGGGCGGACAAGGCGCCGGCCAAGCTGCTTGCAATCCTCGGCGGCGACGGCAAGGGGCAGGACTTCGCGCCGCTGCGCGAACCCGTGCAGCGCCATGCGCGCGCGGTGGCAACGCTGGGCCGCGACGCGCCGGGCGTAGAAGCGGCAATGCTTGGCCTGAACCTGAAGCTGGCTCGACATGAAACGCTTGAAGCCGCGACGCGCTGGTGTTTCGAGCAGGCGCAAGCCGGAGACGCCGTGTTGCTGAGCCCGGCGTGCGCGAGCCTGGACATGTTCCGCAACTATGCGCACCGCGCCGAAGTCTTCGCGCAGGCCTATCGAACCCTGGCCAGCGAACGCGGAGGGTTGACCTGATGAGCGCCGCCGTGCAAGCCTGGCTGCGCGCGCGTCTGCGGCCGCGTTCGGGCCTGTACCGGCTGCGGGCCTGGATCGCAGCCGTCGGATTGCGCGGCGGCACGTCCGCGAAGCGGCGCGAGTCCTTGCCGGTGCGCGATCAGGTGCACCTTCGGCAAGGTCAACCGGTGCGCCTGCTCGGCTTTGACCAGGCTCTGGTGTGGATGATTGCGGCCTTGCTCGCGCTCGGCCTGGTGATGGTCTACAGCGCTTCCGTCGCCCTGCCCGACAACCCCAAGTTCGCGCGCTACACCGCCACATACTTCATGTGGCGCCATCTGATGTTCATCGGCATCGCGGTTGTTGCCGCGACACTCGCGCTGCAGGTGCCGATGCGCATCTGGGAGAAATTTGCGCCAGGCGTGTTCCTCGTTGCGCTGGCGCTGCTGGTGGTCGTGCTCGTCGTCGGCAAAGACGTGAACGGCGCACGCCGCTGGTTGCCGCTTGGCCCCATCAGTTTTCAGCCCTCCGAGCTGGCCAAGCTCGGCATCGCGATGTACGCCGCAGGCTACATGGTGCGCAAGATGGACGCGCGGGAGAACTTCTTTCGCGCCGTGTCGCCGATGGCGGTGGCGATCGCCGGCGTCGGCCTGCTGCTCCTCGCCGAGCCCGACATGGGCGCATTCATGGTGATCGCGATGATCGCCATGGGCATCCTGTTCCTGGGCGGCGTGAACGGCCGCATGTTCCTGCTGATGAGCGCGGTGCTGCTCGCTGCCTTCGTCCTGATGATCACGTTCAGCGAGTGGCGGCGCGAACGCATCTTCGCCTACCTCAACCCCTGGGACGAGAAGTACACGCTCGGCAAGGCGTATCAGTTGTCGCATTCGCTGATCGCCTTCGGCCGCGGCGAGCTGTTCGGCCAGGGCCTGGGCTCAAGCGTCGAGAAGCTGCACTACCTTCCCGAAGCCCACACCGATTTCCTGCTCGCGGTGATCGGCGAAGAGTTGGGGCTGGTGGGCGTGGCGTGCGTGATCGGTGCGTTCTTCTGGCTGTCGCGGCGCTTGTTTGCGATCGGCCGTCAGGCGATCGCGATGGACCGCCTCTTCGCCGGCCTGTTCGCGCAAGGCATTGCGATCTGGTTCGCCGGCCAGGCCTTCATCAACATGGGCGTGACCCTCGGCGTGCTGCCGACCAAGGGGCTCACCCTGCCACTCATGAGTTATGGTGGCTCGGCGATCCTGACGAATCTTGTGGCACTCGCGATCGTCCTGCGCGTCGACGTTGAAAACAGACAGCTCATGCGCGGAGGCCGCGCATGAGAGGCTTGGGCTCGGCAAGGCCGAGACCAAGCCCGACTGCGCGCAAGCGCAGGCGCTGTGTGTTTCGGCGCAGGGTCATGTCGCGAAGCGACGTGAAGCGCGCGCAGCGCGCGTGCCGAAGCCAAAACAGACAACTCATGCGCGGAGGCCGCGCATGACCCGGCGCCACCTGATCGTGATGGCGGCGGGCACGGGTGGCCATGTCATTCCCGGACTGGCGATGGCGCGCGAAATGCAATCGCGCGGCTGGAGCGTGAGTTGGCTCGGCACGACCACGGGCATGGAGAATCGGCTTGTGCCGCCCAGCGGCATCGCGCTTGACACGATCTCGTTCACCGGCCTGCGCGGCAAGGGCCTGGTGCACACGCTGAGCGGTGGGTTGCGCCTGCTCGCCGCGTTCTGGAGCTGCCTGCGGATCATGCGCCGGCGGCGCGCCGACGCCGTGCTCGGAATGGGTGGTTACGTCTGTCTTCCGGGCGGAATCATGGCCTCGCTGCTGGGGCGGCCGCTGCAGCTCGTGAATGCCGATGCGACGCTGCTGTTGAGCAACAAGTTGCTGCTGCCGTTGGCGGACGGCGTCGCGTTCGGCTTCGACGGCGCAGCCGCGCACCGCGTGCGCAATGCGGTCGTGACCGGCAACCCGGTGCGCGCCGAAATCGAAGCCCTGCCGGCGCCCACGCAGCGTTTCGCGGCACGCGATGGCGGGTTGCGTTTGCTGGTCGTCGGCGGCAGCCTCGGCGCGAAAGCCTTGAACGATTGTGTGCCGCAAGCGCTCGCCCTGATCACCGCTGCGCAGCGCCCGCTGGTGATGCATCAAACCGGGGCGGCGCAGCACGACGAAGTGCGTGCCCTCTACCAGCGCCTGGGCGTGCGCGCCGAGGTCGTGCCCTTCATCGACGACATGGCGAATCAGCTCGCCCGGTGCGACGTGATGATCTGCCGCGCCGGCGCTGTCACGGTCAGCGAGTTGTGCGCGGCTGGCGTCGCGGCGGTGCTGGTGCCCTTGATCGTCAGCACGACCTCGCACCAGCGCGACAACGCAACGTGGCTCGCATCGCATGGCGCTGGCATTCACTTGCCGCAGGCCGAACTGAATGCAACGAAGTTGTCCGCACTGCTGGCGGGATTGACGCGTGCGGGGCTGCTCGCCATCGCACAAAAGGCGCGTGCGCTGGCCAGGCCACATGCGGCGGCGCGCATCGCCGATCAAATCGAACACCTGGTTGCCGCATGAATCACGCCCTGAATCGCATCCATTTCGTCGCAGGCTCACGCGTGGCGCCGAAGCGCGGCGATGCGCGAAGGGGTCGTGCATGAAACACGCCGTCAAGCGCATCCATTTCGTCGCAGGGTCACGCCTGCCGCCGAAGCGCGGCGGTGCGCGAAAGGGTTGTGCATGAAACACGCCGTCAAGCGCATCCATTTCGTCGGCATGGGCGGCGCGGGCATGAGCGGCATCGCAGAAATCCTGCACAACCTGGGTTATGCGGTATCGGGGTCCGACCAGAGCGACAGCGCGACCCTGCAACGTCTGGCCAGGCTCGGGATCAGGGTCTCGCTCGGCCACGCCGCGGCGCACATTGCGGGAGCCCAGGCGGTGGTCGTGTCCAGCGCAGTGAAAGGCGACAACGCCGAAGTGATCGCCGCGCGCGCGCAGCGGGTCCCGGTCGTGCCACGCGCCGAAATGCTCGCCGAATTGATGCGCCTCAAGCAAGGCATTGCGATCGCCGGAACCCATGGCAAGACAACGACGACGAGCCTGGTGGCCAGCGTGCTCGCGCAAGCCGGCGTCGACCCGACCTTCGTCATCGGTGGCCGCCTGAACGCCGCCGGCGCGAATTCGCGCCTGGGTTCGGGTGAGTACATCGTCGTCGAAGCGGACGAATCCGATGCCTCGTTTCTCAAGCTCATGCCGGTGATGGCGGTGGTCACCAACATCGACACCGACCACATGGAAACCTACGGCCACGACGTCGCGCGGCTGAAAGGCGCGTTCGTCGAATTCCTTCATCGCCTGCCGTTTTACGGCGCGGCGATCGTGTGCAGCGACGATCCCGGAGTGCGCAGCGTGTTGCCGATGATCTCGCGGCCGATCGTCACCTACGGCTTCGGTGAAGACGCGATGATTCGCGCCGTCGACGTTTGTGCGCACGCCGGCGGCACGATGACGTTCAAGGCGCAGCGCCGCAATGGCGTGCGCCTGCCCGATCTGAACATCCGCTTGAACCTGCCCGGGCGCCACAACGTGCTCAACGCCCTGGCGACGATCGGCGTCGTGACCGAACTCGAACTGCCCGACGCGCCGCTGCTGCAGGGGCTGGCTGAATTCCGCGGCGTAGACCGGCGCTTCCAGCGCTACGGTGACTTGCCGCTGAGCATGGCGGCCGGCGGCGGCTCGTTCACCTTGATCGACGACTACGGCCACCACCCGGCGGAAATGGCCGCGACGCTGGCGGCCGCGCGCGGCGCTTTCCCGGGCCGGCGCGTGCTGCTCGCGTTCCAACCCCACCGCTACACGCGCACGCGCGACTGTTTCGAAGACTTCGTCAAGGTGCTGGGTCAAGCCGACGCGGTGCTGCTCGCCGATGTCTACGCCGCCGGCGAAGCGCCGATTCCGGCAGCTGACGGCCGCACGCTGGCGCATGCCTTGCGCGTCGCCGGCAAGGTGGACCCGATCTTTGTCGACGACATCGGCGCGATGCCGCAGGCGATCGTCGAACACGCGCATGGCGGCGACGTCGTGATCGCAATGGGCGCCGGTTCCATGGCGAACGTGTCGCCGCAGGTGCTCGAACTGATGAAGGGCCAAACATGAGTATCAAACCGGGCGAGGGCGTCGCGGCGCTGGGCAAGGTTGCGGTGTTGATGGGCGGCACTTCCGCCGAGCGCGAGATTTCCAAGATGTCGGGCGCAGGTGTGCTCGCCGCATTGCAATCGTGCGGCGTGGATGCGCACGCCTTCGATCCGGCAGAGCGCGACCTGTCGGAGCTCAAGCGCGAAGGCTTCGCGCGCTGCTTCATCGCCTTGCATGGCCGGCGCGGTGAAGACGGCACGGTACAAGGCGCACTTGAATTGCTGCGGATTCCATACACCGGCTCGGGCGTGATGGCGTGCGCGATCGCGATGGACAAGGTGATGACCAAGCGCGTCTGGATCGCGCAGGGGCTGCCGACGCCGCGCTATGTCTGCCTCGGCCCGCAAGAGCAGTCCCGGGAACGGGTTCTCACGGTGCCCGACGAGTTGGGCCTGCCGTTGATCGTGAAACCGCCCCGCGAGGGTTCGTCGATCGGCATCACCAAGGTCGAGGGCTATTCGCAAATGCAAGACGCGGTGGCGCTGGCGACGCGCTACGACCCCGATCTGCTGTGCGAGGAATTCATCGCCGGCGAGGAACTCACCTGCGCCGTGCTGGGGGCAGGCACCGCGGCACTCGCGCTGCCGCTGATCCGTATCGTGGCGCCGGCGGGCAACTACGACTACCAGCACAAATACTTCAGCGATGCGACACGTTACCTGTGCCCGAGTGGACTGGTCGCAGCCGAAGAAGACTCTGTTCAGGCACTTGCGCTGGCTGCGTATCGCACGCTTCAATGCCGCGGCTGGGGCCGTATCGACGTCATGTTGCGCGCCGCCGACCGCAAGCCTTTTCTGCTCGAACTCAACACGAGCCCCGGAATGACGTCGCATTCGCTGGTGCCGATGGCGGCGCGCGCCGCCGGCATCGACTACCCGCAACTGTGTCTGCGCTTGTTGGCCGATGCGGCTTTGGATGCTTGACAAAATGGCCCGATCCGCCGCCGCAGAAACTGCCTTGCCCATCGACGTGCGCGCGATGAACGCCACGGCTGTGCTGCTTGTCCTGCTGGCGGCCGCGACAGTGCTTGCCGCGGCAGGGGTGTGGGCGATGCGCCAGCCGCTGTTCAGCATCCGCGAGATCCGCATCGACGGCGACGTGGCTCGCAACAGTGCGGCGACATTGCGCGCGAACATTCGCGCCGGCGTGTCGGGCAACTTCTTCAGCGTCGACCTGGGCGCGGCACGGCGCGCGATCGAAGAAACGCCATGGGTGCGCAAGGCGGTGGTGAACCGGCTCTGGCCGAATCGGATTGCGGTGCGGCTTGAAGAGCACCGAGCCGTCGCGCTATGGGGGCGCGACGCCGACCAACTGGTGAACAGCCACGGCGAAGTCTTCGTTGCCAACCTGGGCGACGTGGAAGATCAAGACCTGCCGACGCTGGAAGGCCCCGACGCCAGCGCGCCGACGATGCTGGCGCTGCTGCGCCGCCTCGAGCCCGTGCTCGCGCGCCTGGAGACCCGCATTGCGATCCTCACACTTTCCGGGCGCGGCACCTGGGCCATGCAACTCGAAAGCGGTGCGAACGTTGAACTCGGCCGGGGCAGCGAAGCTGAACTGGTGCAACGTACGGCGAATTTTGCCCAGACCGTCGGTGGTGTGGTGGCGCGCTACGAGCGCCCGCTGCTGTATGCGGACCTGCGCCACCACCAAGGCTATGCGATTCGGCTGAAGGGAATCTCCACCGTGACCCACGCGCCCGACGCCGCAGGCAGGAACTGACCATGGCCAAAGACTACAAAGATCTCGTCGTCGGCCTGGACATCGGCACCGCCAAAGTGATGGCGGTGGTGGCCGAGGTGCTGCCCGGCGGCGAATTGCGCATCGCCGGTCTGGGTGTCGCGCCCACGCATGGTTTGAAACGCGGGGTCGTCGTCAACATCGACGCGACGGTGCAGTCCATCCAACAGGCATTGAAAGAGGCCGAAATGATGGCCGACTGCAAGATCACGCGTGTCTATACCGGCATCACCGGCAGCCATATTCGTGGCCAGAACTCCACCGGCATGGTGATCGTTCGTGACAAGGAGGTGACGCCGGTGGACGTGGCGCGCGTGGTCGAGACCGCGAAGGCGATCAACATCCCGAACGACCAGCGCTTGCTGCTCGTCGAGCCGCAAGAATTCGTCATCGACGGGCACGAGGTCAAAGAGCCGATCGGCATGAGCGGCGGGCGCCTCGAGGTCAAGGTGCACATCGTGACCGGTGCGCAGAGCGCGGCCGAGAACATTCTCAAGTGCGTGCGCCGCTGCGGGCTCGAGGTCGACCAGCTCGTGTTGAACCCGAGCGCCTCGAGCCACGGGGTGTTGACCGAGGACGAAAAGACGCTGGGCGTGGCACTCGTGGACATCGGTGCCGGAACGACAGACATTGCGATCTTCACCGACGGCGCGATCCGCCACACTGCGGTGATTCCGATTGCCGGCGACCTGATCACGAGCGACATCGCGATGGCGCTGCGCACCCCGACGAAAGACGCCGAGTCGATCAAGATCGAGTTCGGCGTGGCGAAACAATTGCTGGCGGATCCGGCCGGCCAACTCGAAGTGCCGGGCCTGGGCGATCGCGCACCGCGCATGTTGTCGCGCCAGGCGCTGGCCGGCGTGATCGAGCCGCGCGTCGAAGAAATCTATTCGCTGGTGCACCAGGTGATTCGCGAATCGGGCTGCGAAGAACTGCTGTCGTCGGGCATCGTGATTTGCGGCGGCTCGGCGGTGATGCCGGGCATGGTGGAACTGGGTGAGGACATCTTCCTCAAGCCGGTGCGTCGCGGCAACCCGACCTACAGCGGCGCGCTGCACGACATGGTGGCCAACCCGCGTTCGGCCACGGTGATGGGCTTGCTCGAGGAAGCACGTTTGGGCCGCTCGCGCGGCTTGCGTGCTTCGCAACAGGCGGGCTCGGTGAAGACGCTGGTCAGGCGCGTCAAGGACTGGTTTCTCGGCAACTTCTGATGTCGATTCAAAGGGGAAAGACATGAACACAACCCAAGTCACGTTGCTCGGCACCGAGCCAGCCGGACAGCGCGGGCGCGATCCGCCGGGCGTCCTGCCCCTGCCGCAACAAGGCCCCGCCACTGCTGGGCCACACCGTTCACGAAAGCACCTCGAAACTGGCACCGGAGAAACACAATGGCAATCGAACTGATCGAAGAATTCGACCTCGGCACGCAAATCAAGGTCATCGGCGTGGGCGGGGGTGGCGGCAACGCTGTCGCGCACATGATTTCCGAAAACGTGCAGGGCGTTGAATTCGTCTGCGCAAACACCGACGCGCAAGCGCTGAACCGTTCGGCCGCGCACCAACTCATCCAGCTTGGCAGCACCGGCTTGGGTGCGGGGGCGAAACCCGAAGCCGGGCGTGCCGCTGCCGAGGAGGCAATGGACCGAATTCGCCAATCGCTGGTCGGCGCGCACATGCTGTTCATCACCGCCGGAATGGGCGGTGGCACCGGCACCGGCGCGGCGCCGGTGATTGCCCGCGTCGCGCGCGAAATGGGCATCTTGACCGTGGGCGTGGTCACCAAGCCGTTTGAATTCGAAGGGCGGCGCCGCATGCAAGCGGCGGACACCGGCCTGGCCGAACTCGAGGCGAACGTCGATTCGCTGATCGTGATCCTGAACGACAAACTGCTCGACGTGCTCGGCGAAGACGTGACGCAGGACCAGGCCTTCGCCTACGCCAACGACGTCTTGAAAAACGCAGTGGGCGGCATCAGCGACATCATCCACACTCCGGGCCTCGTCAACGTCGACTTCGAGGACGTGAAGACGGTGATGAGCGAACCCGGCAAGGCCATGATGGGCACGGCAATCGCCGGCGGCCCGGACCGTGCCAGCAAGGCGGCGGAGGCGGCGGTGGCGTGCCCGCTGCTTGAGGGAATCGACCTGTCGGGCGCGCGCGGTGTGTTGGTGCTCATCGCGGCGAATCGCAATACGTTCAGACTGAGCGAGAGCCGCAACGTGATGAACACGATCCGGCGCTACGCGGCGGAGGACTCCCACGTCATCTACGGCACGGCCTACGACGAGTCGTTGGGCGAGCAGTTGCGCGTCACCGTCATCGCCACCGGCCTGAACGGAGTGCGCCGCGCGCAAACGCCGATCAGCGTCGTGCACAGCGCGGCGCTGCAGCGCACTGGCACCGACAACGTGCCGATCCTGACGCAACCGCTGCAGCAAGCGACCGCCATGCAGGATTACAGCTCGATGAACACGCCCAGCGTCTGGCGCAGCGGCCGCACAGCGGCGGCCAAAGTGGACGCGCTGGCGAGCAACGGCATGGAGGAAATCGAGATACCCGCCTTCTTGCGCAAGCAGGCCGACTGAAGGAGGGCCCAGGGGCCCGACCCAAAGCCCGACAGGCCCCTAGAATCGGCCCATGGTTGCGCAGCGCACGATCAAGGGCCTGACGCGCGCCGTGGGTGTCGGCGTGCACGGCGGGCAGCGCGTGGAGTTGACGCTGCGCCCGGCGCCACCCGACAGCGGCGTCGTGTTTCGGCGCGTCGATCTGCACACGGCGGTGGAGATCAAGGCGCACGCGCTGAATGTCTGCGACACGCGCATGGCGACCACGCTGTCGGCCGACGGTGCGCCCGGTGGCCCCAAGGTCAACACCGTCGAACACTTGCTGTCGGCTTGTTCGGGTCTTGGCCTGGACAACCTGATCGTGGACATCACGGCCGAGGAGGTTCCGATCCTCGACGGCTCGGCGGCGGCCTTCGTGTTCCTGCTGCAAAACGCGGGTATCGAGTTGCAGAAGGCGCCCAAGCGCTTCATGCGCATCCAGCGCACGATTGAAGTGCGCGAAGGCATTGGCCGCGATCTGAAATGGGCGCGGCTCGAGCCCTTCGAGGGCTACAAGCTCGGCTTCGAAATCGATTTCGATCACCCGGCGCTCAGCTCCACCGGCCAGCGGGTCGAGTTCGACATGGGCTCCGGCCAGTACAAACGCGAAATCGCCCGGGCCCGCACCTTTGGTTTCAGCAAAGACGTCGACATGATGCGCTCGCGCGGCCTGGGCCTGGGCGGCAGCATGGACAACGTGATCGTGATCGACGAGCATCGCGTGCTCAACAGCGAGGGCCTGCGCTACGACGATGAATTCGTGAAGCACAAGATCCTCGACGCGATCGGTGACCTGTTTCTCGCCGGCCATCCGCTGCTCGCGGCCTACAGCGCGTTTCGGTCGGGGCATGGGCTGAACAACAAACTGCTGCGCGCGCTGCTCGCCGATTCAAGCGCCTATTCGATCGTCACGTTTGACTCTGCGAACAAGGCCCCGGCCGGATTGGCGGAGCTGGCGCCGGCGTGGTAGCGCAGCCAGCGTCGCAACATGCCGGTCTTTCGTGGAATTCTTCTGCTGTTGCTGGTGGCCGGACTGGTGTGCTTTGTGATGTACATGGTCACCCGTCAGGCAAGCTGGCGCGTCCTGGGACTGCGGTTGGTGACGTGGACCGTGGTCGCAGGCTTGGTGTTTTTCGCCGTGCTCGCGATCGAACGACTGATCGCCAAGGTGTGAGGCCGGGCCGTGCGGACTTTGGCGCACTGGAACTCCTGCGCGCAAGCCAGGCTCAGCCGGGCAGTTCCAGAAACTGTGCAATGCGAGGAAGGTGCGACGTGAAGTCGCTCAAGGCGTGGTCGCCGCCTTCGAGCAACTCCATTCGGCACCCGGCGTAGCGCGCCGCCATTTCACGCCAGTCGAGAACTTCGTCGCCCTTCGCGATCACGGCGTAGTAGCGCTGCGGATCGGTAATGCGGGCCGGATGCATCGCGCGCAACTCTTGAATGAATTCGGCGCGGAATTCGAAGCGCTCGTCGCTATGCCAGGCTTTGATTTCGCCGACGTGGTGCAGCAGGTCACGGGCCGGCTCGATGGCGGGGTTCAAGAGCACGGCCTTGCAGCCCAGGCGCTGCGCAACCACGGTCGCGTAGAAGCCGCCGAGTGAACTGCCGATCACGGCCATGCTGCGCGCCGGCCAGTCGGCAATCTGCGTCAAGACGCAGTCCATCGCCACCCGGGGTGATGGCGCGAGCTGCGGGCAGCACCAAACCACGCCGGGGCAGCTGCGCTGCAGCCAGGCCGCAACAATCCTGGCCTTGGTCGAAGACGGCGACGAGCGAAAGCCGTGCAGATAAAGCAGGTGCGTCGTCGGCACGGCGACTCAAAGCAGACCCTGCGGTGCGCCGCTTCTCAGGCCGCCGCCGCAAGCGCGGCCAGCAACTTGGCGTGCACGTCGCCGAATCCGCCGTTGCTCATGCACAGCACATGGTCGCCCGGGCGCGCGCTCGCTTTCACGCGCGCCACCAGGGACTCGATGTTGTCGCAGACCGATGCCATTTCACCCATTGGCGCGAGCGCGTCGCGCGGGTCCCAGCCGAGTGATCCGGCGTGGCAAAAGACGAGATCGGCATCTTCCAGCGCCCATGGCAACTGGGCCTTCATCGACCCGAGTTTCATCGTGTTCGAGCGCGGCTCGAACACGGCGAGGATGCGCTGACGGCCGACGCGCCGACGCAGGCCCGCCAGCGTGGTGCGTATCGCTGTCGGATGGTGCGCGAAGTCGTCGTAGACCGACACGCCGGCGGCGCTTCCGCGCAACTCGAGGCGGCGCCGCACGTTTTCGAAACTCGCCAGTGCGCTGGCGGCGGTGGCCGCAGGCACGCCCACATGCTCCGCGGCAGCGATCGCCGCCAGCGCATTGAGCTGGTTGTGTTCGCCCAGCAGTGCCCACTCGACCCGAGCGATCTTCATGCTGCTGCGCAGCACATCGAAAGCATGGGGCTCGCCGCGCGCGCGCAGCGCCCCGGGCTCCTCTCGGTGCGCGCCGAACAGCGCGACCTCGCTCCAGCATCCCATGGCGAGAACGCGTTGCAGCGATTCTTCGCGCATGTTGACCACCAGGCGCCCCTTCGCCGGCACGGTGCGCACCAGGTGATGGAACTGGCGTTCGATCGCGGCGAGGTCGTCGAAGATGTCGGCGTGATCGAACTCCAGGTTGTTCAGCACGGCGGTGCGCGGCCCGTAGTGCACGAACTTGCTGCGTTTGTCGAAGAACGCCGTGTCGTACTCGTCGGCTTCGATGACGAACGGCGCTTTGGTCCCACCCGGCAGGGGTGTCGAGAGGTCGCCCAGGCGCGCCGAAATGCCGAAATTCAGCGGCACGCCGCCGACCAGGAAACCCGGCTTCAGGCCGGCCTGTTCCAGGATCCAGGCGAGCATCGCTGTCGTCGTCGTCTTGCCATGCGTTCCGGCCACGGCCAGAACATGGCGACCTCGCAATACGTTCTCGGCCAACCATGCCGGCCCGCTGGTGTAGGGCAGGCCCGCGTCGAGAATTGCCTCGACCAACGGATTGCCGCGGGTGACAACGTTGCCGATGATGAACAGGTCGGGCTTGAGCGCCAGCTGATCCGCGGCGTAACCCTCGATCAGATCGATGCCCAGCGCGCGCAGCTGGTCGCTCATCGGCGGGTAGACGTTGGCGTCGCAGCCGGTGACGCTGTGCCCGCCGGCGCGCGCCAGCCCGGCCAGGCCACCCATGAAGGTGCCGCAGATGCCCAGGATGTGGATGTGCATGGGGTCTCGGTTTGGAATCAGCGCCGCAGGCTGGCGCGAGCCGCATCGACGGTCGCCGCGATGTCGGCCGTGCTGTGCGCGCTGCTCACGAAGCCCGCCTCGTAAAGTGCGGGCGCCAGGTAGACGCCGCGCTCGAGCATTGCATGGAAGAAGGCATTGAACCGGTCCTTGTCGGTGGCCAGCACGGCAGCGTAGTTCTGCGGCAAGGCGTTGCAAAAGAAGAAGCCGAACATGCCACCTTCGCATTCGCCGACCATGGCAACTCCGGCGTCGCTGGCGGCCGCGACCAGGCCGTCGACCAGGCTGCGCGTGCGCGCCGCAAGAGCTTCGAAAAATCCGGGCTTGCGAATCTCGCGCAGGGTGGCCAGGCCGCACGCCGTGGCCACCGGATTGCCCGACAAGGTGCCAGCCTGATAGACCGGCCCGAGCGGCGCAAGTTGTTGCATCACGTCGCGCCGTGCGCCAAACGCGGCCAGTGGCATGCCCCCGCCAATGACTTTGCCGTAGACCACGATATCGGCGTGAAAGCCATCGATCTGCTTCGCATAGATGCTTTGCGCACCACCGAGCGCGACGCGAAACCCGGTCATGACTTCGTCGAGAATGAGCAGAGCGCCGTACTCGGTGCAGAGCTCTCGCAGGCGGCGCATGAAGGGCACGCTGGCACGCACGAAATTCATGTTGCCGGCGATCGGCTCGATCACGACACACGCCAGTGCCGGCCCGTGCAGGCTGAATCCTTCTTCGAGCTGGGCCAGATTGTTGTACTCCAGCACCAAGGTGTGCTGCACAACTTCGGCGGGGACACCGGCACTCGTCGGATGGCCGAACGTCGCCAGGCCCGAGCCGGCCTTGACCAGCAAGGCATCGGCGTGGCCGTGATAACAGCCCTCGAACTTGATGATCTTGCTGCGCCCGGTTGCGCCGCGTGCCAGGCGCAGCGCACTCATCGCGGCTTCGGTGCCGGAACTGACCAATCGCAACTGGTCGATGCCGGACACGACGCCCAGGATTTCTTCGACGAGTTCGGTTTCGCGCTTAGTCGGCGCGCCGAACGACAGGCCCTGCGCCACCGCACGCTGCACTGCGTCGAGCACGGCGGGGTGACCGTGGCCGAGGATCATGGGGCCCCACGATCCGATGTAGTCGATGTAGCGCTTGCCTTCGGCGTCGAACATGTAAGCCCCGCTCGCGCGTGCGATGAAGCGCGGTGTTCCGCCGACGGCGCGAAAGGCGCGTACCGGAGAATTCACGCCCCCCGGGATGACGCGTTGGGCGTGCTCGAAAAGTTCGCTGTTGCTGGGATTCATGGCACGGGTGATGTTGCAGTCTGGCCTGTGGCGCGACGACGCTCACGTCGCCTTCGAGCCCTCAATGCACGTGACGCGTGCCCTTCGGCGCCTTCTCGTCTTCCCCGGTGTCGGGCCCTTCGGCGCCGTCTTCGCCATCGCCGGGCGGCACGGCCCAGAAGAATCGATCCGGTATCACATTGCCCATGCCCGGGCGAAAACCCGCGTCGAGCGCCTGATCGAGAAACGCCAGCGCCTCGCCCACCGCGGCATGCAATTCCGCACCGCAGGCGAGCAGTGCCACGAGCGCGGCCGAGAGGGTATCGCCGGCACCGACGAAGCTGACCTCGAAGCGCTCGAATTTTTCACCGGTGATCGCGCCCTGCGCTGACGCCAATACGTTGTCCAGAAACTGGTCAGGCAGGGGCACGCTGGTCACGAGCACGAACTTGGTGCCGTGCGCGGCTGCAGCCACCGCGAGTTCGCGCGGCGAAGCGGGTCGGTCACCGTCCCAATCGGGCAGCAAAAAGTCGGACAGGGTTTGATGGCTGCCCACCAGCACCTCGGCTTGCGGCAGGATGAGTTCGCGAAACGCGTCGTGGTAGGCCTGCTGTGCGTCTTCTTCAACCCAGGACAGGTTCGGCAGATAGGCCACGAGCGGCACATCGGGATAGTCGGAGATCACTTCGGCAACCGCGCTGACGCCCTCCGCCGAGCCCAGGAACCCGACCTTCCAAGCGCCGATCGACACGTCTTCGAGGATGGTTCGGGCTTGCTCGACGATGATCTCGGCGTCGATCGCGTGGTGGTCGAAGACCTCGGCGGTGTCGCGCATCACGATACTCGTGACCACGGGCAAGGCGTGCGCGCCCATCGCCGCGATCGTCGCCACGTCGCCTGCGATACCTCCGGCCCCGCTCGCGTCGTTGGCGTTGAAGCTCATCACGCAGGCCGGGGCGGGCTGTTCCTGCAACGGGCTGGTTTCGGCTTCGGCTTGCGGCGATTCGGAGGGCATGAATTTCGGGCTCGAAGACGCATAAAATGGGCTTGACGAACTCCCGGCGAACCTCAGGCTAAACGTGAGGGATATGCCGCAGGTGCCTGTGGCACCTTCATTTTGCGGCAACCCGCGTGGCTACAATCGGCCTGCATTGTAATAACCCTCTAAGGTGCCGTGACGGAACCCAAGACTTGGATGTGTCTGATTTGCGGTTGGATTTATGACGAAGCGGCGGGCGACCCGGAGCATGGCATCGCACCGGGAACGGCTTGGGCGGCCGTGCCGATGAACTGGACATGTCCCGAATGCGGGGCACGCAAGGAAGACTTCGAGATGGTGCAGATCTGATGGGAACCGCGGCGGCCCAACTCGGTGCCGGCGCGGAGTAACTGAGGAGGACGCTCGGTGAGCAACCAAGCCCCAACCGGTGCGGCCGGCATCAAAGTTTTGGTGATCGACGACAGCAAGACAATTCGCCGCAGCGCGGAAATCTTTCTGAAACAGGGTGGTTATGAAGTCCTGCTCGCTGAGGACGGGTTCGACGCCCTGGCGAAGGTCAGCGACCACGACCCGGATCTGATCTTCTGCGACATCCTCATGCCACGCCTGGACGGATACCAGACCTGCGCCATCATCAAGCGCAACGCGAAGTTCGCGACACTGCCGGTCATCATGCTGTCGTCCAAGGACGGACTGTTCGACAAGGCACGCGGCCGCATGGTGGGTTCGGAAGACTACTTGACGAAGCCGTTCACCAAAGACCAGTTGCTCGCTGCCGTTGTGCAGTACGGCCGCTCGGACCGAACGCACGCAGCCTGATGCGCTGCGCCTGCAATCCACCGAAAGGCGCCGCGGTTGTGGCGCTGCAAAGAGGCTAGACCATGACAGTCCAGAAAATTCTGGTGGTGGACGACTCCAAGACGGAACTGCACTACCTGTCGGATTTACTGAGCAAGAAGGGCTACGCCGTTCGCACCGCCGAAAACGCGGATGAAGCGATGCGTCGTCTCGGCGAAGACATGCCCGACGTGATCCTGATGGACGTCGTGATGCCGGGCCTGAACGGCTTTCAGTTGACGCGTGCGATCACGCGCGATCCGCGCTTCTCAAAAGTGCAGGTCATCATGTGCACCAGCAAGAACCAGGAAACCGACAGAGTCTGGGGCATGCGTCAGGGCGCGCGCGACTACATCGTCAAGCCGGTCGATGCCGACCTGTTGTTGGCGAAGATCCGCGCGTTCGATTGATGCGTCCGACCGGCGTGAGGCGCAACGGACCGATTTGAATGACCAACAAGCTCGCCCTGCGTGAACTCCAAACCCGCCTTTCCGAGCGGCTGTCGGCAGTCCAAACCCAGCAGACCGGGAAATCCTGGCTGGCTGTCGAATGTGGTGGGCGCGGCCTGTTGTTTCCGTTGCGCGAGGCCGGTGAAATTCATCCGCTGGTCGGTCTGCAACCCGTGCCGCACTCGCAGAGTTGGTTCCTGGGCGTCGCGAACTTGCGTGGCCAACTGCACGGTGTGGTCGATCTGGCGCGCTTTCTTGGGCTCGACGCGAGCCAGGCCAACCGGGAGCAGGCGCGGCTGGTGGGCTTCAACCAGCAGTGCAACTTGAACTGCGCAATCCTGGTCGACCGCCTGTCTGGATTGCGCAGCCAGGAGCAGTTGACCGCAGAGAAAGACGATGCGAGTTCGCGCCCGCCATTCGTGGGCACGCGCTACCGAGATGCCGCTGGGCGCATCTGGCAAGAGCTCAATCTGCTGGAACTGGCAGGCCACGATTTCTTCTTGAGAATCGCCGCCTGATTCTGCTGGGCGTAGGCATCGACGAGATACGGATTTCAAGAGGGCTTTATGAGTTTCCTGAACAAGATCAAAGGCTCGGCCCAAAAGCCTGGCATCGGGAAAGCGGCCGTGTTGGCGCCGGAAGTGGGTTTGGCGAAGGGCGTTGGCACCGCTGCAAGCATTGATCGGCTCAAGCCCGCGAAGTCCAACCTCCCGTCCTCGGCGTCGAAATCAAGCCCCTTGCATGCCCCAAATTTTGCCGCTGCGACTCAGCCTCAGGCGCCGAGCTTCGACTCGTCGCTCATTACGGAGGCGTCGCCATCGCAGATCACGGAATTTGCGGACACCCATCTGCAACCAC
>Ga0315268_10001848_pt1 | contig 24318 bp, 17 predicted proteins | sample C1_top_MG_FD_204535 | JGI IMG/M metagenome (GOLD analysis project Ga0315268, IMG submission 204535) | Sediment microbial communities from Yellowstone Lake, YNP, Wyoming, USA - C1_top | ecosystem: Environmental > Aquatic > Freshwater > Lake > Sediment | place: USA: Wyoming | collected 2017-08-01
GAGGCTATCCGCAGCACGTCCGCAGGGTGCTGGGGGTCAGTCCCGTCGATGTATTCCTGCAGGTTGGACACGCCGTCCTGGTCGGGGTCCAGGTTCGCGTCGTTGACTTGCGGGTCCAGCCCGTTGGCAAGCTCCCACACGTCCGGCATCCCGTCGCCGTCCACGTCCACCGGTGGTCCGGGCGGATTTGCGCCGCCCGCGGTGGGAGCCGCCGCCTGCCAGTTCATGGGGTCATTGCCGAACAAGGCCGCCTCGATGCGCTGGAGCGACGCGCCCCCGCCGTCGGCGTTGGTGGGCCACGGCGCCGTGGCTCCGTAAGCAACTTGCTCGACCAGGCAGTAAGGCACCACGATGTTCGTCGGGGTGACGTTTGGGATGTCGGGCCGGCGCAGTTCGATAGTGTCGCCGGCGTTGTTCAAGGCGCCGCTCCAGGGGCCGAGAACCAGCACGTTGGTCGGCACACTGTATTTCGCGATGAAAGCCGCCAGCGTGGCGCGATATTGCGCCGGATCAAAGCTGACCACCAGCAGCCGTTCGCCGGCGCCGAGCGTCACCGCCGCCGGAAAGTCATACTCCACCGCGTGGCGCAGGTGCCAGGTGTTGGTGGGCGCGGCGGGGTCGTAGAGCGGGACGTTGGCGGCCGTGATGTTCCGCAATTCGATGAACTCGTTGAGCGTGTCGTTGGCGCCGCTGGGCAAAGCCGGCGGATGATACATGATCTCGGAAATGACGAGCGGACCGACGAGCGGGTAGGCGTTGTTCGTGCCGAGCGTGTTGCGACTTTGCAGGACGAACTGCTCCGCCCCCTGGCTGTCTATGTAGCGGCCCAAAGGCACGCCGTTGGGCGAGGCGCCATAGTCAAAACCATGCGCGTAGCCGGTGAGGTTGGAACTGGAGTCGGCCGAGAAGAGATAAATCTGATCCCCCAGCGAACTGAGGGCGAAGCCGTTGGTGCCGCCGCCAAACTCGTTGGTGGTGAACGTAACGTAGCCGCCCGCAGGAATCCGCACACCCTCCGGGATGCGGTATTTGTTGGGCGTCTTCGGATCATCCGTGAGCCACCAACCGCCGATGTCGGCAAAATCCGCGGTCGGGTTGAACAACTCCACGGTGTCAACCGCCGGCAGGTCCGTGTGCGCGAGCGTCTCGTTGACCAGGACCGGCGGGATGTTGGGCGGCCCCGGATCGGCCACGCCGGGAGAGCCGCCGAGCGCACTGCTGACCCGCCAACTCGACCGCCACCCCCACGTCTCAACGCCCGCGTTGGGGTCACGGATCACGAGCGAGAATCCCAGCCCGTCAGCCGCCGGAAACCATCCATCCCTATAAGAAAAATCCAGAATCGGCTCTTGCAGCGGGCCTTGCAGGATGAGGCGATCACCGTTGTTGGCGAGCTGATTGGTATAGACGCCGGCAACCAGCGCCCTCGTCCCATAGCGCGACTGGAAGGCGGCAAGGTCACTGACGACCACCACGTATTGACCGGCATCCAGCCGGAGGTCTGGAAAAACAAAGCTGAGGCCGCCGTCAAGTTGAAATCCCTTCAGGTTCAGCGGGGCGGCGCTGACGTTCTGCAACTCCACAAACTCAAAGCTGTCGTTATTGTTCGTGCTTCCTGGCGGGGGCGGGGCCGGGTTAAACATCATCTCCGTGATGCGCAACGGCGGCGTGGCCACGACGAACGTGCCCACCGTCGGACCCGACCACGGGCTGGAAAGGGGCGGGTTTTCCGAAGGCCCAGTCAGGTTTCGGTGAGCGGCGTTGTAGTTGCGGGCGAAAACGCGCGCGTTGGCGGCCAACTTGACGGTGGCGCTGTTGAGGCTCGAGAAGGCAGCCGGGTTCACCGCCCCCCCCGGCCGCCGCGGATCGCTGCCGTCGAGCGTATAATAGACGGTGCTATTGGCCTCGCGGGTGTTCGCCGAAATCGTCAGCACCGAATCCAGCGCCGCCGGACCGGGGGCGCGGCTGAACACCGGGGCGCTGAGGAAGTTGGTGTCAATGAACTCCGTGCGGTCCGCGTACCATTGCTTCTGGAAGTCCAGTTCGCCCTGGAAGGTGCCCTTAAACGTATAAGAGTAGCCGTTAGCCGAGACTCGGCCGCTGCGCGGCCTAGTCTCGGAATAACGGACGACCATGCGGGTCTGCGCCTCCCGCACTTGGTTGCCGAACTGATCAATCAGGCGGAAGATGTTCGTGTTGGAGTACTTGTCGCGTCGCAGTTCCTGCCAGCGGTCAATCCAGCGCTGCCAAAAGTCAATGTCATTGAACAAACGGTTCATCCAGACGTTGCACATGAAGGTGTCGTAACCGAAATAATCAGTGCCGTTGTCCCAACCACGCCCCCGCCATGCACGAGGATTGAAACAGCGAGTGTCCCCGCCGCCAGTCGTGCCTTGCGAGCGGTCAAAGTCCCAGACCGGCCCCAGGCAGAGCTTCTGGCCGCGATCCTTGTATAGGAAGGCGCTTAGCCGAAGAGCATCCGCGCAGAGGGGCAACAGGTTGGCGAGGTGGTGGTCAATCCAGCTATCCACATCAATCCACGCGGCGTAGCCTGTTGCCGGGTCAGTATAATTGGGCCCGAAAAGCGCCGCTTCGAAGTCAGCGAAGTAGTTGTTAATATACTGCGCCTGCGGCGCGCGCGCCGGCAACTCGATTTCCGGTCCCTTCGGGTCCTGATAGGTCAGTTGCTGGCCGTAAGGGGTATAAAACACCCGCTCGTTCCAATCTACTCGCCCCCCGGTGTTCTGGAGTAAGAAGCCTCCGGTGACGGCCGGCGGACTCGTGTTCTCCGGTTGCAGATGAGCAATGTTCACCCGGTCATGATCGCGCTTGATCTTTTCCTCGATCACCCATAGGCCATTGTAATTGCCACCAGCGGGCGCCGTGAAGCTCACCTCTCCACCGGCGGTGTTTAGAAACATTTCCGCAAATCGCGTGCGCGCCGCGTAACGCCCGATCTGATTGCTCAACTCATAAGCGAGCGGATTGTGGATCAGCCCTGGATCAAACGTGTTCGGCACATAGAACACCCAATCCGACTGGGCCGGCATGCCCAGCACTTCGAGCTGATAGTCGTCATTATACTCGTCCCAAGTCTCCACCGCGTAGCCCATGGCCGTGTTGCCCCGGACGTTGATGCCGATCCGCGTCGCCAAATCGGGAGCGTTGGTGAGCGACGCGCGGCCGTACTTCGTGCCGAAGACCATCATCACCGCGGGTTGATTATACGAAGCCGTCGGGCCGCCCGCGCCAAAATTGTAGAGCAACACCAGGGGCACGTCCGAGCTGAAGCCAGCCGCCGCGGAACTAATGCGCACGTAGGATTCGCTCCGGGCCGGGCCGGGAAAGCAGTTGGCTTGGGCAGGAAAAGCACGGGCGCGGACCTGGGTGCTGTTGCTAATCGTCAAAGGGCCGGTGTAAAGGGGCGAACTGCTGTTGGGCACGTTGGTCATGGCGGCAGTCGCGCGGTTGGTCACCAGGAAGTATCGGATCAGCGCGTTGGTGTCGGCCGTGCTCAAGGCCAAGATGAACGGCTGCTGAAAAGTGCGGCTGAGCACCGAGAACTTTACCTCAGGCGCAAATCCCGCCCCTGCAGTCGCATTCGCCGCGCCGGGCGTGGGCGTGGTGAAATAGCCCACCAGCGCCGGGTCAAGCCGATCGCGTCCGTAGGATACGTCATCGTATTGCTGCGGGTACGGCCAGAACGCGGAGACCACCGTGATCCCATCGGAATATACCAGCGCCAGGCAACTGCCGGCGGCCTTGTTGAGCTTGAAGCTAGTGTGCAGCGGCGCGGCGGCGTTCGTCCGGTTGTTGCCCGAAGCCCACACCACCATATACGACCGCGACAACAAGCTCACGCCCCGGGGAAACTGCCACTTCTTTAGGTTTGTCGGATCGTCCGTGAGATACCAGCCGCCCAGGTTCACGGCGGCATTCCCGGCGTTGTAGAGCTCCAGCCAGTCCGAATAATGACCGTCTTCGTCCCGGATCGTCTTGGTGTTGCCCGCCATAAACTCTGTGATCCGCACGTCGCTGCCAATGGCCTTCGGGTCAACCGTGTAACTGTAACTGCCCCCGGTGAAGTGGTTGGAGTTGGCCGACAAATCAATGATGCCCTGCGTCGGGCTCCAGGCGACCTCGACCAAGCCGGGCGGCGGCAGAACGAAGTTGAACAGATAGACGCTGGGGGTGCAGGCCATCAAGTTCGTGGCGGGAATCCCATTGGCCAGCAGGTGCTCAGCCCTTACACCTTTTACATCTTCGCTGAAATGCACTTCTATTTCGCCCAGGCTCGGCACCGTCGCGCCGGCCGCCGGGATTATTTCCGCAACCGTCGGCGCAATGGTGTCGCGCAAGCGCGACGCCACCGTCACGTCAAGCGCCATGCCCCATACGATGTCCGTGCTGTTCGTGTTTTGCTGGTGAACCGAAACGGCGATGACGTTCGTGCCACTACGCAGAACTGAGCCGGAGAACGTAAAGGTTTCGTCTTCGGTGGCATCGGAACCAGAAAAGGGCGGGAACTCCGTGGCGAGAGTCTGGTTCAGGGCGGGACTTTCGTTCACGCGGATGGGCTTGAGCACGCCGCCGTTGAGATAAACCATCGCCCCGTCGTCGCAACGAAACGTCGCCGTGGCGTCGGTGAAGATCACGTCGCCCGGCAGGTCAATAGTGGTGCGGAAGTAGTATGCATGGCCCGGCTGCAAACCGGCCGGAGGCGCACGCGGATCATCCAAAGGGGTGTTGATCAACGGCGCGATGGCCCCGTTGCCCTCGCACGCCAGCAACCCCGGTCCAGACGGCCAAGCGCTGTCGTCGTAATTGCTGGCCATCCACTCGATGTCGTCGAGGTTATCGGACTGATTGTAGCGCCAATCGTCTTCATAGGCCAGGAACCGAACCACCTGCGGCGGACCGGGGACGCCCAAGTCCACCGTGAGCACCGCGACCACGCTCGTAACGGCGCCATACCCATTGGAAACCACCACCGAAAAGCCGGCCCCTTGATCGTCCGCCGTCACCGCTGCAATCACATACGCGCTCGCCGTTGCCGCAGTGATGGGAGCGCCGTTCCGCAACCACTGATAGTCGAGCGGCGCCGCCCCGGCGGCGGTGACACTGAAGGTCACCGGATCGCCGCAGAAAATCGTCTGGCTGGCAGGCTGCTCCGTAATCACCGGCGACAAGCTCTCGCCCAAGCTCCGCGCTGGCGCCACCAGGCAGAGCAGCGCCACCAGCGGAGCCAGGGCCAAGTCAGAGCCCGACAAAAACGCGACCGGACGAGGCTTATCAGCCATAGCGACCCCAAAAAGGCTGTTCAAACCGTTGACGCTATCCTCCCCAGGCATAGACCAATTCAACCCTGTCCAAGAGAGCAAGAATCATGCTGGATTCAGCCCTACCCCATATCTCACGCCCTACGTTTCACCCCTCAGGTTTCAGGCATCAGGAGTCAGGGGGCAGGAATCAGTCGCCACTCGCCACCTACATCACGTGCCCCTCTGCCCCTCTGCCTCCCATCACTCGTCACCCGCCACCCGCTTATTCCCCAAACACCAACACCCCGAACTTCTCCGGGGTATGCGCCGTGGGCGTGGCCGTGGGACTCCAGGCCAAAAAGGCCTGGTGCGCCACGTCGTGCCGGTAGAGGTTTAGCCGCCAGCGGGTCCCCAGCGCAGGTTTCTCGCGGCTGAGCGCCGCCAGCGGAATCCGCATCTCGGTGGTCCAGAGCGTGGCTTGGCGATCCACCCTCACAGCGGCCTCAAAACCGCTGTTCCATTCCAGCTTCTTGTCCGGCAGACCCAAGTCCAGGTCAAGTTTCTCACCGGTGGGCGCGACTTCGTATTCGGTGTATTGCTTCAGATTCTGCGGGTCGGCGCCGATGAACGCCTCCACCACGTCCTTGTCCCATAGCCCGGGCCGCTCCTTGTCAAAGAACGGCGGCATGAACACCGTCAACTTGGTGAACGGCGCCTGGTAGCCAAGGTAGAGGTAGTTTTCAGACCAAAGCAGGCGGACGGTTGTCGCCAGTTCCGGGCGCGCGGAGCCGTCCTTGAGCAAATACTCCAAGCGGGCGGGCGGGGCGTTGTCCCAGGCGGCCTCCTTGAACCTGCCGTCGGGCTGGAAGTCCTTGCCCACCCGCACCGCTTTGATGACCGGCAGCGGCAGCGAGCGGACCAGCAGCCTGTGGGCGTTGTCGAAATAGACCTTGCGGAGCGCGGCGGCGGGCAGTCCGATGGCGTCAATCTTCCAGTCGCCCTGGATGGGCGTCATGTGTTCAAACTGGCGGTCGTTGGTTTCGAGCCACCGCCAGTGTTTGGCGAAGAACTCCACCGCGTCGGCGTCAGTGGGTGGCGGGCCGCTGCCCCCGGAGCCGAGCGTCAACCGGTCATAGACCTGGAAATCAGTGCCGAAGAGAATGCGATCCTGGTGCTTGAGGAAGAGCCGGCGCACCTTGGCCGGGTCGTGGCGGCCGATTTCGGGCACGCGCGCCGCCAAGTCGGCCAGCATGTTTGGGTGCGTGTCCAGCGACCGCTCCACCCAGTCGAGGTCCTCCGCGTTGTTGGCGAAGTGAACGCACACAAACGTCGTCTTGGGATGGCGCTCAATCACCCGATTGAGCGCGGCCAGCAATTCCCCAAACGGCGGATACTTTGCCGGGTCGCCGAACCACCAACTGGGATGATCCTTCAGCTCCTTCCAACGCTCGTTGCTCGGATCAAGCGGGCGCCAGAAAGCCTGCGGGTCGGCCACGTGGATGGACACCGGCATTCCCAGCTCGCCACACCGCTCCCAGACCGGGTCGAGTTTAGGGTCGTCAACTTTGATCAACTGGCCGGCCTTGTCGCGCAGAAACAGGCCCAGCCGTTTGTATTCCTTCAGCCCGGCGGCGCCAAGGCGGTGGCCTTCCTCGATTTGCTGCACGGCGCGCTGGGAAAAGTCCGGCTCGTCCCAGCCGGTGTAGTCCAAGCTCACGTACTGAACAAAGCGTCCAGGGTAGAGCCGGTCGGCCAGCTCCTTGTTGCGCTGGAATTCCGAAGGCTGGCCTGGGGGATGCGTCACAGAGGCCCCGCTCAAGTTCACCGCCACGCCGATGCCCACGGCGTCCATGATCTTGACGGCTCGCCTTAGGTAATCCTCGCGGTCGCCGATGTGCTCGTGAACGTCAATCAATCGCCGTTCCGCGCGCCATTGGTCGGCCTGGGCGCGGACGGCCTGAGTTTGGCTTGGTTTCATGGCCCCGTGCAACGGTGTTAGGCAGGCAACTGCGCAGGCTGCTCCCGCCAGCAAATAGGGTGTGTCCTTCATAGCATTGCCCCGGCATTTAGCCACTACCGCGGCTGCGCTGCAACTTATTTGACTTGCGAGCGGCAGGCGTCCCAGGACGACGCTTGACAATAGCCCACCGTTTCAGTGGACTGTGCGAACAAGGGAATTGACCAGCCCCGCCAGGGGCGAAAAAAAATCACGGACTGGATTATCAGCTCATGCCGGCCGCCTAGTGAGCCGCGTGCGCGGAGAGCTTCTTTCGTCCCTGGCGGGACTTGCGTCGCTCATCCCTTGCCTCTTCCCACCGGCGAATCGGTGAGCTATTGTCCGCTGTCCCTGACGGGACTCATCTTTGCGAAGCGCGGACTTTTGATGAACCGACCATTTTGCTGCCGACAGAAAAGCCCCATCAAAACAAGCATGAACAAGCTCCTTCTCGGAACGTCCCTGGTCATCACACTTGCCGCCAGCGCCCTCGCCCAGCCCATCCTCTGGCCTGTCAGAGTCAGTCCCAACGGCCATTATTTCACCGACGCCGCCGGCAAGCCAGTGTTCTGGCTGGGCACCACCCAGTGGGAATTGTTCCGCGGCTACCGCCTCGAAGACGCCGAGACCATCCTGGAAAAAACCGCCAGCCACGGCTTCACCTTCGTCCAAGTCAAGCTCCTGGGGCAAGGCGACGGCAGCCGGACCAACGTCTATGGCCAAAAGCCGCTGCTCAACGACGAGGCCTTGACGCCCAACGAGGCCTATTTCACGAACGTGGACGCGGTGGTGCGCGCCGCCCGCAACCACAACTTGGCCATCTCCATGAGCATCTACCACCAGTCCTACCGCCGGCGCATTCCGCTGGAAAAAGCGCGGCCCTGGGCCAAGTGGCTGGCCGAACGATACAAGGACGCGCCGAACATCGTCTGGTCCACCACGCCCGAGGCCACCCAGGAGTTCGTGCCCATCCTGCGGGAGATTGCAGCCGGCCTGCGCGAAGGCGACCCGCTCCACCGCCTCATCACCTTCAAACCGGACCCCGCCCCGGCGCCTTCGTCCAGTTTCATCCACAACGAGCCGTGGCTCGATTTCAACTCCATGCAGGTCTGGAACGCCGTCCACCAAATCTATCCGATGGTGACCAAAGACTACCGCCTCCGGCCGGTCAAGCCGACCTTGATGGCCGAAGCCGCCTACGAAGCCGGCTCCGAATACGGCTTCGAGGTCACGCCCCTGTGGGTTCGCCGCGAGGCCTACTATTCCTACCTCGCGGGCGGGCACCACACCTATGGGCACAATGACAGTTGGCGCATCCTGCCCACCTGGAAGCAGGCCCTCGACGCCCCTGGCGCGCAGCAAATGGGGATGCTCAGGAGGATCTTTGAAGCCCGCACGGAGTGGTGGCTCCTGGCGCCAGACCAATCGCTCTTTGGTTCCGGCGGACAGACTGACGGCAAGGTGCTGCACTTGGCCGCCCGCCATCCCGAGGGCAAGTGGGCCATGGTTTATCTGGCCGACAAGGCCGTTTTTTCGATTGACCTGAGCAAGCTCAGTGGCCCCAAGGTCAATGCCTTCTGGGTCGAGCCGAAGAGCGGCAATTCGGCACCCGTCGGCACTTACCCGAGCAAAGGCGCGCAGTCGTTTTCGACGCCCGAGGGGATGGAGGACTCACTCCTGATCCTGGAGGCGACCCCCGCCACCGCCCGCACGACCCCGGCCTTTCCGCTCAAACTCAGCGCCGACCGTCGGTATTTGCTTGACCAGAATGAGAAGCCGTTTCTGGTCATCGGCGACTCGCCGTGGTCGCTGATTGTGGAGCCGGCGCCGGCCCAGGTTGACCAGTACCTCGACGACCGGGCGGCCAAAGGCTTCAACCTGCTCCTGGTCAACCTCCTGGAGCACAAGTTCTCCACGCAGCCGCCGAAGCTCCGCGATGGCACGCCGCCCTTCACGGCCTCGGGCGACTTTGGCGCGCCCAACGAGGCCTACTTCCGGTACGCCGAGGAAGTCGTGCGCAAAGCCGAGCGGCGCGGCCTCGTGCTGTTGTTGTGCCCAGCCTACCTCGGCTACGGCGGCGGGGACGACGGCTTTTGCCAGGAGATGTTGCGCAACGGGCCGGAAAAAGTCCGCGCCTACGGGCGATACGTGGGCAAGCGCTTCCGCGACCACCCGAACCTTATCTGGGCTTTGGGCGGCGACTTCACGCCGCCGCCCAACCAGCGCTGGACCGTGGAGCAAGTCGCCGCCGGCATCCGGGACGAAGACACCGTCCATTTGATGACGGTTCATTGCGGCCCCGGCGAGGCGGCCGGCACCACCTATGGCGACCGCCCGTGGCTCGATCTTAACAACGTCTATCACTACCGCGAAGACCTTTACGCGGCCTGCCTCGAACAAGACGCCCGCGTCCCCCGGATGCCCCATTTCCTGATCGAAACCGCCTACGAAGGCGAACACAAGGCCACGCCCGATCGCATCCGTCGCCAGGCGTGCTGGCCCTTGCTCTGTGGGGCTTTCGGCGTGCTCTACGGAAACTCGCCGGTCTGGCACTTCGGCAGCCGCGGGGTTTACGACCGCGGCGGCGATTGGGTGGCGGCTTTGAATTCGCGCGGCGCCCAGGACATCGCCCGGCTGGCCGCCGTCTTTCGCGACCGCCCGTGGTGGCAGTTGCGCCCGGACCGCGACCACCGCCTCGTGACCGCCGGCTACGGCGCTTTTGGCAAGCTGGACTACGTGACCGCCGCGCGCGCGACCGACGGCAGACTGGCGCTGGTTTATGTGCCCTGCACCGGAACTACCCAGCGCGAACTGACCGTGGACCTGGGTCAACTGGCTGGCTCAGTCACGGCCCGGTGGTTTAATCCCGCCAATGGAAGCTACACCACGGTCGAGGGCAGCCCTTTTCGCAACGCCGGCCCGCAGCCCTTCACCACCCCGGGCGATAATGGCACTGGCGCCAACGACTGGCTGCTGATTCTGGAAGCACCCGCCGGCGCGCCGACCGCCTGAGTTTGGCCGGGTGTCGCCGGGCTTCGCGCGGGCGGCGGGGCAGGCAGTCCGTTGCGCGCCGATTTCAGCCGGAGCCGCTCTTGACAGCGGTCCGAATCGGCGCTATTTTCATTTCGTTGTTTGACGAAATAACGTATTAAGCGTGCGCGCGTTCACGAACCTGACCAAGGCGCTGGCGGATGCCACCCGCCTGCGGCTCCTGCTGGCGTTGCGGCGGCAGGAGCTGTGCGTGTGCCAGCTCACCGAGTTGCTGGGCTTGGCGCCGTCCACGGTTTCACGGCACCTGTCCATCCTCTACCAGGCGGGCTTGGTGGATGCGCGCAAGGACGGTCGCTGGATGTTCTACTCGCTGCCTGGGAAGGGGGCGCCGCCAGCGGCGCGCGCGGCCATTGATTGGGTGAGCAACTCGCTGCGGGATGAGCCGCTTGTTGCCGAGGACGCCAAGCGGCTCAAGCAAGTCCTCAAAATGGACAGAGCTGTGTTGTGCAAACGCCAGTGCCAAAGATGAGAGTGCTGTGCTCCGATCCGATGCGGGGAACGTGAGGAATGATATGGATTCAGAAGCAGTGCGCGAGAAAGTCCGGGCCGGTTACGGCCAGATAGCGCGGAGCGGCGGCTCTTGTTGCGGTTCGACGCCAACTTGCTGCGGTTCACCGCCAGCCGAGGCTGAATGGTTAGCAAGGCAGGTCGGCTACTCAGCCGAGGAATTGGGGGCGCTGCCCGACGGCGCAAACCTGGGCCTTTCGTGCGGGAACCCCAACGCCCTGGCCGCGCTCAAGCCCGGTGAAGTAGTGCTGGACTTGGGGGCGGGCGGGGGCTTCGATGTCTTCATTGCCGGCCAGAAGGTTGGGCCAACGGGGCGAGTCATTGGCGTGGACATGACGCCGGAGATGATCGCCAAGGCCCGGCGGAACGCCGCGGCCTACCGCCAGCGGAGCGGCCTGGACAACGTCGAGTTCCGCCTCGGCGAAATCGAGCACCTGCCCGTGGCTGACGCCAGCGTGGACGTGGCCATCTCAAACTGCGTCATCAACCTCTCGCCGGACAAGGCGCAGGTGTGGCGCGAAATCGCCCGCGTGCTCAAACCCGGCGGGCGCGTCGCGGTGTCTGACCTGGCGCTGCTCAAGCCGCTGCCGCCCGCCATCACGCAAATGGTCGAGGCCCTGGTCGGTTGCGTGGCGGGGGCGGTGCTCATATCGGAGACCGAGCGCATGGCCAGGGAAGCGGGACTTGCGGAGATCACACTCAAGAGCAAATCCGGCTACATTGATGGCATGGTGGAGTGGCAGGACACACTCTACCAGAAAATCATCGCCCACCTGCCCAGCGGCGCGAAGCCTTCAGACTACATCACCAGCGTGGAAGTGACCGCGCGCAAACCCGCGCCTGCCCAAACCGATGAGCCAATTCGATGCTGCTGCTCCTGAAGCGCCCGTCCCGGCGGGGAAACGCCTGGAGTTTTTCGAGCGTTACTTGTCGCTGTGGGTCTTGGCCTGCATGGCCGCCGGGGTGGCTTTGGGCAGGCTTGCGCCGGACCTGACGGCGGCCTTGAGCAAGCTGGAGTTTGGCCGCGGCTCAAAGGTCAACGTGCCCATCGGCGTGTTGCTCTGGCTGATGATCTACCCGATGATGCTCAAGGTGGACTTTGGCGCCATTGGCGGCATCGCGCGCAAGCCCAAGGGCCTGCTGGTCACCTTGTTTGTTAACTGGCTGGTGAAGCCTTTCAGCATGGCCCTGTTGGCGTGGGTGTTCATGCAGCACGTCTTTGCCGCGTGGATTGAACCGGCGATGGCCAGGCAATACACGGCGGGCCTCATCATCCTGGCGGCGGCGCCCTGCACGGCGATGGTCTTCGTCTGGTCGTATCTCACCGACGGCGACCCGGTCTATACACTGGTGCAAGTGGCCGTGAACGACCTCATCATGCTGGTGGCGTTCGCGCCGATTGTGATGTTTCTGTGCGGGGTAGCGCACGTGGTGGTGCCAGCCAAGGTGCTGATTACCTCGGTGGTGGTGTTCATCGTCATCCCGCTGGCGGCGGGCTGGCTCACGCGCACGGCGCTGCTGCAATCGCACGGCAAGGAGTGGTTCGAGCAGAAGTTCCTGCCCAAGTTCCATCCGGTGATGATCGGGGCGCTGCTGGTCACGCTGGTGCTGATTTTCGCCTTCCAGGCCCAGAACATCAGCCAGCGCTGGTTCGCGGTGCTGCTGATTGCGGTGCCCATCATCATCCAGGTCTATTTCAATTCCAGCCTCACCTACCTCCTGATGCGCGCCTTCCGGGTGGCGCACAACGTAGCCGCGCCCGGCGCGCTGATTGGCGCCAGCAACTTCTTCGAGCTGGCCGTGGCAGTGGCCATCACGCTCTTTGGCGCCGACTCGCCCGCGGCGCTGGCCACCGTGGTCGGCGTGCTGGTCGAAGTGCCGGTGATGCTCTCAGTCTGCCGCGTCTGCAACCGCTCGCGGGCCTGGTATCAGCGCGGAGCCTCTTAGCGCGGCGATGCACGCTTGAAGGGGGAATTCACTCGACGACAGGCTTGACGCAATTTAGCAATTGCGCTAAATTAGGCGCGCTTGTTGACCATGAAAGGACGGTCCCCAAAACAGTTCCGAGCGCAAGCCAGGGTGATGAAGAGCCTGGCCCACCCCACCCGCCTGTTCATCGTGGACGAATTGTCGCGGGGGGAGCGCTGCGTGTGCGAACTCACCGCCATGATTGGCGTGAGGATGCCCACCGTCTCCCGGCATTTGAGTCTCCTCAAGAGCGCCGGCCTGGTCGCGGATGAGCGGCGGGGCGCGAAGGTTTTCTACCGGCTGCTGACGCCGTGCGTGATGAACTTCTTCCAGTGCGTCGAGTCGGTGCGTGAGCAGAACCGGAAAAGATGACAAGGACTGGCGGGCTGCCTTTTAGGCGAATGCTTAGCAACTTTGCTAAATGGCTCGATTGATTCCAACCGAAATGAATGCCGCTACGACCCCGGCCAACCACCAAACTCTCACCCGCGAACTGAAGGTCTTTGCCTGGATGGCGGGCGTCTTTGTATTCGCCTACTTTCTCCCGCTGTCGAACCCAAAGGTCAACGGCGCCATCCAGGAAGCATTCAAGCTGCTGCAATGGTATGCCCGCAACCACACGCTCGCTTGCGTGGTGCCGGCTTTGTTCATCGCCGGAGCGGTCATCACTTTTCTCTCGCAGGCCTCGGTCATGCGTTACCTGGGGCCGAAGTCGAACAAGCCGCTGGCCTACGGCGTGGCTTCGGTGTCGGGCGGCATTCTGGCGGTGTGCTCGTGCAGCGTGTTGCCGGTGTTCGCCGGGATCTATCGGCTGGGCGCGGGGCTGGGGCCAGCCAGCGCGTTCCTGTATTCCGGGCCGGCGATCAACATCCTCGCCATCTTCCTCACGGCGCGCGTGCTGGGGTTCTCCATCGGTCTGTGGCGCGCGGTCGGGGCAGTGGCGTTTGCGTTTGTGATTGGTCTCTTGATGGCGCTGATCTTTCGCCGGGAAGAACAGGCGCGCATCGAGGCCGAGGCGTTGCTGCCCGAACCCCAAGCGCCGAAGCGCCCGCTCTGGAAGACTTCGCTGTTCTTTGTCTGCCTGGTGGCGTTCCTGGTCTTCTCCGACTGGTACAACCCTGGGGATGTGGTGGTGCATCCGGCCAGCGGCGGGCAGTTCAGCGCGGTGTCGCTTCAGGAGACCCGCGACGAAGTGATGTTTCAACTCAACGAAGACTGGGCGGGGCACCGCCGCGGCGACAAGGTTACCGTGGCCAAGCGCGACCTCGCCAGCGTGGACGAAGCGAAGACATGGGTAATCGCCGTGCTTCACGTCAAGTGGTGGCTGGCCGGGGCGATGGGTCTGGCGGCGCTGGGGATGACCTGGCGGTGGATGGACCGCGAGGAAATCGGCCAATGGATGCACAACACCTGGGACTTCACCAAGCTGCTGGTGCCGCTGCTCTTTGGCGGCGTGTTCGTGGTGGGCTTCATCGGCGCGCTGATCCCGGACACTTACGTCGCGTCGCTCGTGGGCGACAACTCCCCGAAGTCGAACCTCGTCGCCAGCGTGATTGGCGCGTTCTGGTACTTCGCCACCTTGACGGAAATCCCGATCTGCCAGGCGCTGGGCAAGCTGGGCATGGCGCCCGGCCCGATGCTGGCGCTGTTGCTGGCCGGCCCGGCGGTCTCTCTGCCCAGCATGCTCGTGCTCCGCAGTGTGATGGGCGCCAAGAAGATGCTCGTGTTCACCGGCCTGACCATCGTGTTGGCCACGATCACGGGCGTGGTTTATGGAGCGCTACGTTAACCTCGAACGAAAGGCATTGAATCATGCAAATCCTAATCATCGGCCCCGGCTGCGCGAAGTGCAAGACGCTAGCGCAATTCACCGAACAGGCCGTCAAGGAACTCGGCGTCACCGCCGAAATCAACAAAGTCACCGACCTCAAACAAATCGTGGCGTTGGGCGTGATGATGACGCCCGCGCTGGCCGTCAATGGCGCCATCAAAGTCGTCGGCAAGGTGCCGACCATCCCGGAAATCAAGGCCATCCTGCAACAGGCGGCGGCGTGATCCGTGAAAAGAGATCTGTGAAAAGTGAAAGGACACCCATGAGCAACCAGACGATTGGCTTCATCGGCGGCGGACGTGTGACCCGCATTTTCCTCGAAGGCTGGAAACGGGCGAACGCCCTCCCGGCCAACATCGTGGTGAGCGATTGCAATCCGGACACGCTCACGAAACTCAAGGCCCAGTTCCCCAGTGTTCAGGCGATAGCGGAGAGCCACGCGGCAGCCGCGCAGGACATCGTGTTCCTGGCGGTGCATCCGCCGGTGATGGCGGAGGTGGCGGCGGCCATCAAGGGCAGCGTGAAGCCCGGTGCAATCGTGGTGTCGCTCGCGCCCAAGTTCACGCTCGCAAAACTCACTGCACTGCTGGGCAGCTTCGCGAGATTGGCGCGAATCATCCCCAACGCGCCATCGGTCGTGAACTTTGGTTTCAATCCCGTCGCGTTTGCGCCTGCGCTCAGCGCGGCCGACCAGACGGAAATCACCACCTTGCTTTCACCGTTGGGCGAGTGCCCGGAGGTCGCCGAGGAAAAGCTCGAAGCCTACGCCGTCCTCACCGCGATGGGGCCGACCTACCTGTGGTTCCAACTTCAAGCCCTCCGTGAAGTGGCGGCTGGCTTTGGCCTAAGCGAAGCGGAGATCGTCCCGGCCCTGAAACGCATGGTCTGCGGCGCGGCGCGGACGCTGCTCGAATCCGGCCTCACGGCCCCCGCAGTGATGGATCTCATTCCGGTGAAACCGCTCGCCGAGATGGAGCCTCAGGTCGCCGAGATGTATCGGACGCGCCTGCCGGCCATTCATCAGAAAATCAAACCGTGAGACGTAAAACCTGAAAACAAGCCCGAAACTATGAAAACGCCTGTGAAGATACTAATCGTCGCCGCGCTGGCCGTGGTTGTGGGCGGAGCCGTGGCTCTCAAGAATAACAAAGCCGCTACCGAATCCCACTCGGTGCCGCCAGCGGCGGCCGCCAGCGGGCCGACTGAAGGACTGGCAGCCAAAGCGGCCCCGGCTGCCGACACGAGCCAACCAGGCCCCGCCGCCACCGCGAAGTTGCCCCGGATGGTGGACCTGGGCGCCGGCAAGTGCATCCCCTGCAAAATGATGAAGCCCATCCTCGACGAGTTGAAGCGCGACTACGCGCACCGGTTCATCACGGAGTTCATTGACGTGTGGGAGAATCCCGACGCTGGGAAGAAATACGGCATTGAGATGATTCCCACCCAAATCTTCTACGATGCCGAAGGCAAGGAGCGCTTCCGCCACGTTGGCTTCTACGGCAAGGAGGATATCCTCGGCAAGTGGCAGGAACTGGGCGTGGATATCAGCGGCAAATCGCCCGCCGCCGGGGAATAATCTTCGCGCCGCATTACGAATCCGGCCAGAAACGCAATTCAAACCAACCGAGCCAATGAAGAACATGAAAACGCAAAGAGGTTCCCGCCTTTTGCTCCAACTCAACGCCGCGTTGCTCTTCATGCTGGCCGGCGCGGTTTTTCTGACCGCCATCGCCCCAGCCCGCTCTGCGATTGCCGATTCGCCCAAGCGCGCGATGGGTGTCTGCCCGCCCTACAAGCTGAGGGATGAGCAGGGGAATGTGATTGATCCGGTGCGCGGAGTGAATGCCCGTGCGCCTTACTCGCCCAAGCAGACCTGCGGCGCGGCCGGCTGCCACGATTACGACAAGATCACCGAGGGTTTCCATTTCCAGCAAGGCAAGGGCGAGTCGGTGCCGGCTATCATGGCCGAGCGCTATCAATGGGTTTCGTCGCCCGGAAACTACGGCGGCACTTGGTGTTCGCCCGCGCCGCTCTACCGCCAACTTGCGGCCAAAACCAACGCCAGCGCCCGCGTCGTGGATATGACCTCCTACGAGTTCGTCACCGCCACCTGCGGCAACTGCCATCCGGGTGGCGGGCCGCTGGAGTTCGACCGCGACGGCAAACGCTACGACTCTTGGATGCGCGACCCGGCCAGCGGCCTCGCTCCCGGAGGGGACAACCGTTTCGATGGAGATTATTTCAAAGCCCGCTGGTCCGAAACCGGCGTCATCGAGGCCGACTGCCTCCTCTGCCACTTACCCGAATACAATTTCAAGAAGCGCAACGAGCAACTGGCCAAGCTGAACTTCCGCTGGGCGGCCACTGAAGGGGCGGGCTTCGGGCACGTCACGGGCATTGTGGCAAGTAACCAAGTTCCGCAAGTCGCTTACGACCTAAAGAGCTTCGATGCTGACGGCAACGTCATGGTCCACTCCGTGCCTGAACCGCGCAACGACACCTGCCTCACCTGCCACGCCAAGCCGGATTGGAAGAAGCGTGGCGCGGCCTTCTCGGCACGCACCGATGTCCACTTGGCGGCCGGCCTCCGCTGCGTGGACTGCCATACCGCCGGGAGCAAAGCCTCCGACCCGCGCATCTGCGGACGCGAAGCACACCAGTTCGGCAAGGGCGATTGCCCGTCGGGCTTCGTTCGCAACGACCTCGACGACACCGTGCGCTCCTGCCAGGATTGCCACCTCAAGGGTTGGAACAATGCGCCGCGCGCCACCCACGCCTGGCTGCCACCGCTGCACGTGGAAAAGATTTCCTGTCAGGCGTGTCACATTCCCACCCGCGCCGTAAAGAGCGCCCTGGTGCAGGCCAGTGATTCGTTCAATGCCGCACCCTACATCACGCCGCCCGGCAAACGCATCTGGACCTTCTACGACCAGGAAATGAACTTCTGGAATCACTACGGCGAACTGGAAATGTTCACCCACAAAGACCAGCCGACCGACGTGACCCAGCCGACGCTCGCGGTTTACAAAGGCAAGATCTACCCAGTCAACCGTGTCCACAGCATGTGGGTCGGCTTTGAAGAGCAGGGTAAGCCGGGCTTGAACATGCTTTTCATGAAGGACTTTTTCACCATGTGGAAACAGCACCGCGACAGCGGCGGAACGAATTACGCCCAACTCGCCGTGGTGAAGGACGACAACGGTGATGGCACGCTCGAAATCAACCGGCCCGAGGAAGTTGACGCGCTGCTCGCCGCCACGAAGGATTACCTCACCAAGACCGGCTTTCCGCTCGAAGGCCGGCGGCTCGTGTGGGTGAGCGACGACCGGGCTTGGTATTCGTCGAAGGAGAGCAAGCCGCTGCCGAAACTGCCGCATGAGGCCACGCCTTACGCATCGGTCTATAAATTCTCGCATGACGTCGCTCCGGCCCGCGCCGCGCTGGGTGCGGGTGGCTGCACCGATTGTCATGCGTCGGACTCGAAGTTCTTTGACCGCGCCGTGCTGCTCACAGCGTTCTCGCCCGACGACGGGAAGCCTCGCTGGACGCCGAACTCCACAATCCTTGGCTTCTCGCCGATGTCCGTGCGGCTCGGCGCGCTGCGCGAAGAGACCCTCAAGCCAGTGCTGTACGCGCTGCTGGCGCTGTTGGCTGGACTGGTTGTGATTCTGGGCCTGCGCGGTGTAGCGGTGCGGCATCAGGTTGTTTCGCCGCTGGCGGCAGTGGCCTGGTCATGGCTGGCACTGGCGGCGTTGGTTGTGAACAGCATCATCGTCGCACGCTCGCCCGACCTGGCAGAATACATGACCGCGCGGCGCTTCACGCTCGACGCCGCACATTTCTGGATTGGCATCGGCCTGCTGCTGGTGGGACTGGTGCTCGCCTTGCAGCGCCCCGCCAAGGGAGCGGCAACTTCCACGCCCGCTGGTTTGGGCAAGGCGTTGTGGGTGCTGCTGGTGTTAACGGGCGCGTGCGGCGCGTTGGTGCTGTTGAAACTCAGCTTTCTCGCAACTTTGACCCGCTGGGCCTACACGGGCTTTGACCTTGGCCTGACGCTGCTGGCGCTGGTGTCCGTCATCACGCTGCTGCTGCGGTTGGGCGCATGCAGCCCGGCAGGGCCGCAAATCGGAAAGGCGCAACCGGCGGCGACATGACGACACGGCGGCCAAGCACGACCTCCGTTCGCGTTCACGCAGGGGCATGATGCATACGACCGTGCTTATCTCCTTCTTGGCGGTGCTGGTGATCTCGGCAGTCTTCTCCATGTTCGGCAAGGGCGGCGGTTCACTTTACACGCCGGTGCTGGTGATGCTCGGCATGGCCGTCGGCCCGGCCATCTCCACCGCCCTTTTTCTGAACCTCGTGACGGCGCTGGTCGCCACCATCGTCTTCCAGCGGAACAAGCTGGTGGACTACCGTTTTTGTCTCGTGTTCCTGCCGGGGACCATCATGGGTTCACTTCTGGGAGCCGTGCTCTCCAACCTGGCGCCAAAGAATCTCCTGCTTGGCATCTTCTCCGTATTCCTCTACGCCGTCGGCCTGCTCATGATTTTTTCAGCGAAAGAGAAGGTCGGCCAGCCGGTGAGGAAACTCGACGCGAGGATGATTGCACTTATCGCCGTCTTTTCCTTCGGAGTGGGTGTGCTTTCGAGTCTCATCGGCGTGGGCGGGGGATTGATCATCTTCCCCTTCCTGGTGCTCTACATGAAATACGGCGCGCAGATGGCGGCGGGCGCAAACTCCCTCATCGTGACCGTCAGTTCCTTCGTGGGCAGCATCGGCCACTTCGCCTTGGGCCACATGGATGTGGGATTCCTGGCGACCGTCACGGTGGCCTGCATCCTGGGTTCGGCGGTTGGCTCCCACGTAACGGTGAAGGCCAGCCCGGCCTTTGTGAAGATAGCCTTTGCCGGTATCATGTGGTTCTTTGCCACCCAGATTGCGCTGAAGCTAACAGGGATTTGGTAACTCATTTGGCAAGGCACCCAAACAGACATCACACGACAAACGATCCAACAGGAATCAAACCATGAATACAAACCAAACCACCAATACACTCCACCTCCCGTCCGATTGGGCGTTTGAATTCCACGGGCACCAATGCCCGTTCATGCCGCTGGGCTACCGCATGGGCAAACTGGCGATGGCTCGCCTCGGCGTCGAACACGAACCGGACCACGGTTTTTACGTCTTTCCCGAACTGGGCGAGGCGCATCCGCAAACCTGCATGATGGACGGCATCCAGGTGGCCACCGGGGCGACCTACGGGAAGTTGACCATCGCCAAGACGTTTTACGGCAAGCTGGCGGCGACGTTCTATCATCCCAAGAAGGGGGCGGTGCGCTATTCCATCCGGCCCGAGTTCGTGGACGCGCTCGGGAAGTTCGAGTTCTTCGCTTATCGGAAAAAAGGCGTGGAGCCTTCGCAAATTCCGCTGGCGGTGCGGCAGGAGATCCTCCAGTGGACTTACGCCCAACCGGACGAGGCGATTTACAAGGTCGAGGACAAGCCCCAGTTCACTTACACACCGCCGAAAGGCTCGTTCAACAAGACGAAATGCAGCGTGTGCGGCGAGTATGTCTTTGAACGCTACGTGCGGATGAAGGACGGCCTGCCGGTGTGCATCCCGTGCTCCGGTTACGAAAAGAAGTAGGCCGCCATGTGGATTGTCCAACCAGCTTGCGCATGACACCGGTCATCGGAGCGAAGCGTTTGTTGGGCTGCGGGAGCGCGCGGCGACTCAGCGTGACGGCCAGAGCGCTTTTGGACTGCGCCGCCAAGGGAACCGCGACGCCGCCATGGCTTGCAGCCTGTCGCCGGGCCGCCGCCAATCGAAAACGCCGTTGTCGCTGCGCTCTGCCGGCGTACTCCATGTTATCGCTGGCCTGCCTTGCGTGTTCGTCGCGAGGGATTGACGCCGCGCCTCAAGCCGATGGTTCATCGCAGTCCGCCGCCACTGCGCCCGCCAAGCCGCGGTATTCGCCGCTGAAAGACATTGCCGCCGGCCCGGGCAAACTGGACGTCGGCTTGAACGTCCGCGCGCGCTACGAATACCTCGACAACTTCAGCATCCTCCACTACGGCACGGGCGCGGATGACGACGTGTTCTTGCTCCGCACCCGTCTCAGCTTCGATTACCGTTTTACCGAGCAGGCGCATGCGTTCGTCGAGCTCCAGGACGCCCGCTATTGGCTGAGCAGGCTCACGCTCGCGGATTTTGGCCGGAGCAGTTCCTACTTCGACGAGTTCGACTTGCGCCAGGCATACCTCGAATGGAAGCACATTGGCGAGTCACCGTTCGGCGTGAAGCTGGGCCGTCAAATCCTGCTCTATGGCGACCGCCGCGTGTTCGCCCCCGCCGAGTGGGGGAACGTGGGCAACTACTGGTGGGACAGCGCCAAGCTCTGTTACGAAGCCGACGCGGTGCAGGTGGATGCCTTCTACGCGCAGCGGGTGTTAAGCGAACCGGAGGACTGGGACTTCGACCACTGGCCGTATCACGTCGGCGCGATCTATGCGCGGTTCAAGCAACTGCCGGTCACGCTCGACGCCTTTTACGTGGTCAAACACGACTGGTCCGGCAGCGTGCACGGCGAAAGCGGCTTGGGCAACGAGACCCGCCACACCTTCGGCGTCTTCTCCGAGCGGCCCGCCGGCAACGGCTGGGATTACGGCCTCTTCGCGGCGGGGCAACTCGGCGAGTATGGCCGCGACGACATCCGCGCTTTCGGCGTCATCGCGCGCGGCGGCTACACCTTCAAGCCAGGATGGAGGCCGCGCGTGGGCTTCGAGTTCAATTACGCCAGCGGCGACTGCGACCCGAACGACGGCGTGGCCGGCACGTTCGACGGCATCTTCGGCGCGATGGACATCCCCTACGGCTGGATGAACGTGGTGAGCTGGAAAAACCTGGAGGACTACGTCGTGAACTTCAGCGTCCAACCGGTGAAGGCCTTGAAGCTTGGCGTGGACTATCACTACTTCCGCCTCGCCCAAGCCCGCGACGCCTGGTATTGGGTTTCGGGCAGACCTGAGCGTCGCGACCCAGCCGGTCAGGCCGGTCAGGACCTCGGCCACGAGGTGGACGTGATTGCGCGCTGGCAGGTGAACAAGGAACTTGAACTCCTCTTAGGTTACGCGCGCTTCTTCGTGGGGAATTTTGTCCGCAACACGCCCGGCAATCACCAAGACGCCAACTGGGCGTTCGCGCAACTGACCTACAACTTTTGAACTCATGAAACCACGCACTCAAATCATTCTGGGCATCGCGGTCCTGCTGGGTGTGGCGGCGTTGTCTTCGATGAAACGCGGGCCGAATGCCGGTCGCGCCCAAAACGCCGGGACGTGCTGTCCGCTCATGGCCGCGCTGGATGCGAAGCCAGCCCCTGCCACCACAAACCGCATCACCACCAACGCAGCGGCCTCAACAATCATTGCCTATTACTTTCACGGCACGGTGCGTTGCGAGACGTGCCTGATGATCGAAAACCTGGCAAAGATGGTGGTCGAGCAACAGTTCAGTAGCGAAATTGCTGCGCACCGTTTGAGTTTCGTTCCCGTAAACTACGACCTGCCAGAGAACGCGCACTTCCTAACCGATTACAGACTGCCATGCCCCTCACTGGTACTGGTGCGCCAGAAAGACGGCAAGAGCGAGCAATGGAAGCTACTCGGCGACACCTGGCAATTGGTCCATGAGCCAGCCAAGCTCAATACTTATGTTGAAACCGAGGTGAGAGACTTTCTGCGCGTGCAAGAGCGGCTAACTGGCGCCAACCAAATCGGCTTGCTGCCCGCTCCGGACCACCGCTGATCTATGGAACAACTGTTTACGAACCTGAGTCGCGCCGTCGAAGGAGCGCCACTCGTTGCCTTGGCCGCGTCAGTCGTGTGGGGCATTTTGAGCATTGTCCTCAGCCCCTGCCATCTGGCCAGCATTCCGCTGATTGTGGGCTTCATCAGCGGGCAAGGACAGATGACCACGCGCCGGGCGTTCTGGACGGCGACGCTTTTCGCCGTGGGCATCCTCATGACCATCGCGGCCATCGGCGCGATTACGGCGGCGGCGGGGCGAATGATGGGTGACGTGGGCCGGTGGGGAAACTACTTCGTGGCGGTCATTTTCTTCGTTGTGGGGCTGCATCTGGTGGGCGTCATTCCCATGCCCTGGTCGGGGCCGGGCCAGGTGGGCATGAAGCGCAAGGGCCTGCTTGCGGCCTTCCTGCTCGGCCTCATCTTTGGGATTGCGCTCGGCCCCTGCACCTTTGCGTACATGGCGCCGATGCTGGCCGTGACGTTCAAACTGGCCAAGACCGCGCCCCTCTACGGCGGCACGCTGCTCCTCGCCTACGGTGTCGGGCACTGCTCGGTGATCGTGCTGGCCGGCACGTTCACGGAAGTCGTGCAGCGGTTCCTCGACTGGAACGAACAGTCCAAGGCCGTGACGGCGGTGAAATGCGTCTGCGGCGCGCTGGTGATGCTGGGCGGGGTATGGCTGATTTACTCCGCGCCATGACCCCATCCCTCAACCGACAGGTGAATTATGAACAAGAGAATCAAGAAACAAGCGGCCGGTAGAAAAGCTGCGGCCTCAACGCTAGGCGGCGTTGTAAGAGTTCGCTTCCAATGTCACGCGCCGACGGCGCAGTGCTCGACACATCGGGCGGGGGCCCTGCTGCCCTTGTGCGTGGCCAACCGCACGCTGACCGATGCGCTTTGAACCGCAGGTTTTCGGCGTTGCCCGTGTCTAATGCTGTAATGACGACGCAGAAAGGATAGCCTGCCACGGGATGGCAGCGCCGATAAACGAGATGATTGACCCCGCGCAGGTCGGCGAACAGCCGACTTTTCAGTCCATTGTCGAGGCGCATCAGGGGTTGGTGTTCAACGTCTGCCTGCGGATGCTGGGGGATTGGCATGAGGCGCAAGATTTGACCCAGGAGGTTTTCTTCAAAGCTTACAAGGCGCTGCCGCAGTTGCGTGGCGAAGCGAAGGTGTCCACCTGGCTGTATCGCATCGCGTTCAATTTGTGTCTCAATCACCAGCGCCGCCGCAAGCGCGAGCGCTGGCTTTCGCTGGACTGGTTGTTTGAGCAAGGCGGCGGCGAGCAAGGGGCGGGCGTTCCGGCAGTGGAAGGAACGCCGGCCACGGCGCTGGCAGAGCAGGAGAAAGAGGGACTGGTGCAGGCGGCCATCCGGTGGCTGCCGGAAAAACAGCGCGCGGCGTTGGTGCTGAGTGTTTACGAGCGGTTGTCGTATCAGGAAATCGCGGCGGTGATGGGATGCTCGGTGGCTTCGGTGGAATCGCGGCTGCACCGGGCCAAGGAGAATCTGGCGAAGAAGCTCCTTGAGCGGTGAAATAGTCCGCCCGGCTCCGCAAGTTTTTCCGAATCCCGGTGTCTGATGAGATAGAAAGATAAACGACAGTGAAGCACGACGAAACAGAGAAGAATGAATGAAGATCAACTGGATTAACCTCGCTTGGCGGGAACTTTCGCGCCGCAAGACCCGAGCGCTGCTGTCCATCCTCGGGATGGGGCTGTGCGTGACTTTGCTCGTCAGCATCCTGACCATTTCCCGTGCCGTCGAGCGCGCCTTCCAGGGTCCGATGTCCCAGGCCGGGGCCGACTTGGTGGTGCAAAAGCCCGGCCCGCCGTGCGCTTGGCAGCCGGTGAAACTGGCCGGCAGCCTCTCCACCCTGGAAAC
>Ga0315268_10001849_pt1 | contig 24317 bp, 17 predicted proteins | sample C1_top_MG_FD_204535 | JGI IMG/M metagenome (GOLD analysis project Ga0315268, IMG submission 204535) | Sediment microbial communities from Yellowstone Lake, YNP, Wyoming, USA - C1_top | ecosystem: Environmental > Aquatic > Freshwater > Lake > Sediment | place: USA: Wyoming | collected 2017-08-01
TCGCAATCGCGTCGTCGATGCGGTGCTCCGCCACAAGTTTCTGCGCCGCGCTCTGCAGCGATGACTCCGACGGCCCGGACGTGCCCGTCGTCGTCGTGGTCTCGGAACCCGGCCCGGCCACTTCGCCCGTCTTCCCGCCACTCATCACAAGGATGACGATCACCGCCACCACAATCAGTCCGGCGACACCCATCACAATCGGGTTCTTCCAGATGGGTTTCGCTTCGGCCACCACTTCGGCCGGCACTTCGACGCGAGCCGGCGCAGGCCGCGGCAGGGGCGGCGCTTCTACTGCCGGCTTTGCCTTCTCAACCGGGGGGGCAGGTTTCGGAGGCGCGGGCGCTTCGACCTTCGGCGGTGGAGGTGGAGCAGGCTTTGGCGGAGGCGGTGCTTCCACCGCCAGCTTCGCCTTCTCCGCGGGTTTTTCGACCGCAGGTTTAGGAGGCTCAACCTTCGGCGGCAGGGGCGCCGGTTTCTCTTCCACTGCCGGCTTCGCTTTCACCGGTGGGGGCGGAGGCGGCGGCTCAACCTTGGGCGGCTCGACCTTCGGCGGAGGCGGCGGCTCGACGGCCGGCTTGCCCTTTTCTTTCTTCTTCGGCGGCGCTTCCTCGACCGCGGGCTTGCCCTTCACGGGCGGCTTCGGCGGAGGTGGCGGCGGGATCACTTCCGGTTTCGCCGGAACCGGTTCCGGAGCAGCGGCCTTTTCCGGTGCGGGTGGCGGAGGCACGGGCTTGGCCGGCTCGACAGCCGGAGTCGGGGCCTGCGCCTTCATGGCTGGTTGCGCGGCCTCTTCCGCAGGGGCGGCAGCGCCGGTCGTCTGCAGCACGTACTGCTGTTCCGGCGTGACCCCCGGCTGGGCCACGATGGTTTTCTGCATTTCCTCCGAAGGCGCCTGCTTGGCTTTCGCAGCCTCGAGCAGGGAATGGACGCGCGGGTCGAAGACCACCGTCTTCTTCACGTCTTCGAGGACCTTGGCGGCCTCATCGAAGCGCTGCTCGTTCATCATGAAGACGGCCGTCTTCAGCTGGTCCTCATGCTGGCGTGACTGTTCGCGGAGTTGGTGTTCGCGTTCGGCGAAATGCAACAGGCGCGTGACGTCGGTGTCGTGCTTCACCTGCGCCAGGGTTTGCCGACCCACGTCGATCGCTTCGGTCAGGTTCCCCTTGTCGATGGAGGCCTTGATCGCCCGGATCTGCTTCTCAACGTATTCCTTCTTTTCCTTTTCCGCCTGACGGGTCTTGGCTTCTTCCAACGTGCGCCGGAATTCCAGGTTGCCGGGGAAGGTTTCGAGCGCCTTCTCGGCGGCGGTCACGGCCTGGGCGTATTCCTTCTTGTCCACCAGGTCGTTCAGTTCTTTGGCCTTCTCCGCCATCCGGCGCTGCTGCTCGATGTAGGCCTGCTGGTTCCGTGCGAACTCAACCATGCGGGTGAGTTCGAAGTCTTCGGGGAATTCCTTCAGCAGCGATTCGCCCTTCTCGATGGCGGCGGGATACTTTTCCTCGTTGACCAGTTTCTTCAGGGCCTGCTGCTCGTGCTGCAAGCGCACGCGCCGGGCGTGTTCCTTGCGCTCCTCGACCACCACCGAACGCATCTTCTGGATGCCGGTCTCATTCGGGTAGCGGTCGAGCAAGGAATCGAGCACGGAGAGCGATTCGGCGAATTTCTGCTCGCCGAGCAGTTTGCGGGCCTGCCCCAGTTTCTCGTGCTTTTCCTGCTCGGCCTTGTCGGCCCGGACAGTTTCCAGCAGCTTGTCGATTTCCCCTTCTTCGGGGAAGTCTTTCTTCAAGCTTTCCAGGACAACGATGCACTCGTCGAATTTCTGCTGCGTCCACAGGCCGCGGGCCTGCTGCATCGTGTCCAGCAAGCGCTGGCGCTTGGCGCGGCGTTCACGCTCTTCGGCGATCTGCTTCTTTAGCTTTTGCGCCTGCGGGTTCCGGGGTTCGACTTCGAGCAGCTTGTCGAGTTGCTGGTCGGCGGCGGTCAGGTTGCCCTCGGCCATGCGCGCCTGCGAATTGGTGATCCATTCCTTGACCAGTTGGCGGCGCTCGGTTTCCGCCTGCACCTGCTTCATCAGCTCTTTGGCCGGCTCGAACTTCGTGTCGAGCTTCAGGGCGTTCTCGGCCTCCACCTTGGCCTCGGCCACCTTGCCTTGCTTGAGCAGGTCCTGCCCCTTGGCCACGATTTCCTGTAGTTTGGGCACCACCAGGCTGCGGCGCAGCTCGGCGTTCACTTTCTCGAGCAGCGTCTTGGCTTCCTTGTGGGTGGTGTCGATCAGCAGCGCCTGGCGCAGAACGTCGCGGGCCTTTTCCAGATCTTTGTCGGCGATGAGTTTCTGGCTCTCCGCGACCATCAACGAGACGCTTTCCGTCTGGAGCTTGCGCCAGACGGGTTCCAGGTCGAGCAGCACGTCGTCCATCGCCTGGTAGCGCTCGTTGGCGTCTTTGCGCAGGATTTTCTGGATGACCGCTTCGATCTCCGGGGGCACATCGGGGACTTTCTCGCGGATCGACGGAGGTTCCTGAGTGATGATCGCCAGCATCACGGCGGTGAAGTTGGACCCGGTGAACGGCCGCTCGTAGCTGAGCAGCTCGTAGAACATCACGCCGACCGAGAAAATGTCGCTGCGGCCGTCGACGCGCTCGCCGCGCACCTGCTCGGGCGACATGTAGTTCACCGTGCCGATCAGCAAGCCGGTCTGGCTGCGCGAGGTGTCCACCAGGCGCGCGATGCCGAAGTCCACCACCTTGATGGTGCCGTCCTGGATGACCACGATGTTGGCGGGTTTGATGTCCCGGTGGACGACGCCGCGCTTGTGCGCATACTCCAGCGCGCGGCACACCTGCACGATGTAGCCGATCTTCTGCGACATCGGCATCGCGTGGTGTTCGTCGATGATTTTCTCGAGGCTGATGCCCTCGAGGAACTCCATCGCGATGTAGGGAGTGTTCTGCTCCTTCCCCAGGTCGTAGATCGTGACGATGTTAGGATGGGCCAAGCCGCCGGCGGCTTGCGCTTCCCGGTAGAAGCGCTCGAGCATTTCCGGCTGGTCGGCAAGACCCGAGGTAATCGTCTTCATCGCCACCAGACGGCCGATCAGAGGATCGCGGGCCTTGTAGACGACCCCCATGGCGCCGCGGCCCAGTTCCTCCAACAGTTCGTATTTGCCCAGCTTTTCCAGCGTCGTGCTCCCTATCGTGCCGACACGTGGCCGACGACCACGGTCACGTTGTCCGGCCCGCCGCGCTCATTGGCCAGCGCCACCAGTGCCTGCGCGATCGCCGTCGGCGACTTCTCCCGTGTAGCAACATCCGCAATCTCTTCGGCCTTCACCACCCGATGCAAACCGTCTGAACAAAGCACCACCGTGTCGCCGGCCTGTAATTCATGATCGCTCAGCACCGGATCGACCTTCGCCTGCGCGCCCACTGCCTGCACCAGCATATTCTTCCACGGCGCGTTGCCCACGCCCTGCTCCGGATTCTGTCCGGCGGCGAGCATGGACTCCCAGATGGTCTGGTCGTGCGTCAATTGTTGCGCCTGAGTGCCGCGCACCAGGTAGGCGCGCGAATCGCCCACCTGCACAATCGAAATCGTCCCGTCACCGACCACCGCGGCCGTCAGCGTGGTCCCCATGCCGCTCAGTTTCTGATCGGCAACAGCTTCGCCGAGGATGCGCTGGTTGGCCGCCCGCACCGCTTCCACCACGATCTGGCACAGTGCCTCGCGCGCATTCACCTGCGCGCCCAGCTTCGAAGTCAATTCTTCCGCCAGCGTGTCCACGCAGATCTGGCTGGCGCGTTCGCCACCCGTCATCCCGCCCATGCCATCGGCGACAACCAGCAGATGCCCCGGCGGCAGGAGCGGCTGCTCATCACTGGAAGTGCCATTCATCCGCTGGCGCCGGTTCAAGTCGAAGACCAGCCAGCGGTCTTCATTCTGTTCGCGCACATGCCCCACGTCGGTGCAGACTCCCAGCTGGACGCGCCACGCGGCGCGGCCGACCGCTGGACCAGTCGCTTGAGGCCTGAGCTGTGGTTCCAAACGCGAACCTCCCCGCGGACACTTCTCCCCGGGAATTTTTTTAGTTCCAATCACTCTCGCTCGCCCATACCAGTGGGCGTAATCTCCCCGAGTCCCTCAAGAAGATGCGTTCGAGCGACCCTGAGGAAGCGCGGCCGAACATAACACCGCGCCAAAAATAGTGGCACCCAGACCATCTAGAGTCAATGGGAGATTGGTTCCAGGCTCGTAACCATCATCCACGGTTGCTGGTCGACGTTCGCCGGATACCAGCAGAGATGTCCCAGGTCGCGGCGCGGCTTACCTTCACGTGCGCAAGAACTTGTGTGCACAATCGAGTGGCGCGCCCGCGGGCGAGCACGCGTGCAGTTCTAGTCCGGGAGTACCATCAGGGGCCACTGCGCGAGTTCGGCTTGCTGCGTACTATTTGACGACACGCAAAGTGGTTCGTTTATGGCAGACTTGCAGTTGCGCTAGAATCCAGCTAGTCTTGGTTGGTTTTTCGCAGACGGGTCAGGGATGAGTGAGGACGAGCTCTCCAAACTTCAGGATCTGATCAAGCGGCGGGCCCAGCTCGACGAAGAGCTGACGCGCTACACGCGCATGGTCACGGTGATGTTCGTGGACATCGTCGGTTCCACTCGCTACTTCGAAAAACACGGCGACGTCGCCGGGCTGGTCTGGGTGCACAAGTGCATGGACATGCTCAGCCCGATCGCCGAACGCCACGGCGGCACCATCTGCAAGACCATCGGCGACGCCCTGATGACCTTCTTCGAAGACCCCCGCGCCGCCTTGCAGGCCGCCATCGAAATGCAGCAGATGCTCACCAGCTACAGCTCCCACTATCTTGAGGAAGAAAAAATCCGGGTGCGCATCGGGCTGAACTACGGCCAGGGCGTGATCAAAGAAAAAGACGTCTTCGGCGACGTGGTGAACGTGGCCGCGCGCATCGAATCGCTGGCCAAGGGGGAGCAGATTTTCATCTCCACGGAACTGGAAGAGCAGATCCGCCCGATGAAACTTCCCTGCCGCAAAATTTCCGACGTCACCGTCCGCGGCAAGGCCAAGACGCTGGACGTCTATGAAGTTCTGTGGAGCGACAGCCAGCGCGAAGCTGCCGCGCAGGAGCCTCCCAAGCTGCCTTCCCCCACCGTCTCCGCCCGCGTGCCGGTGGACAAGGCCGCGCAGCAGCCGATGAGCACGAAAGGCACCGTTGTGCTCCGCGGCTCGCCGGTGGCCATGGTCACCCCGCCGAAGCTGCTCTACTCGCTGTTCGTCGTGCGACCCGACGGCTCCCACGGTGAGGAATACAAGCTCGCCAACCCGGTGACGGTGCTCGGCCGCACCGAAGGCGACATCGTGCTCGGCGACGATTCGTTGATCTCCCGCCGCCACGCGCGCTTTACCGCCACCAATGAGGGCTTGATTATCGAGGACTTGAAAAGCGCCAACGGCATCTTCTGGCGCTTGCGCAAGACCGTGAACCTGCGGGACGGCGACTTGATCCTGATGGGCCGCCAGATGTTCCGCTTCGCCGTGCCGAAATCCGAGACGCTTACCGGCGACAAGGCCGCGAAGGACAAGGCCGCCAAACCGCCCGCCGAGCTGGTCCGTGTCCTCGCCGGAGGCGTGGATGAAAACCACTATCCGCTGGTGGCCGGCGAGAACGTCCTCGGACGCACGCGCGGCACGCTCACGTTTCCGGAAGACGCTTACCTCTCCAGCCAGCACGCCAAAATCAATTTCATCGACAACAAATGGGTGGCGGAAGACATGAACGCGGCCAACGGCACCTTCATTGGCGTGCGCGAACGCGTCCTTCTGGGCGATGGCGACATCGTCCTCATCGGCCACCAACTCCTCCGCATCACCACCATCCAGCCGTAGTCCGTAGGACAGACCCCTGTGGTGAGCGAAGTCGAACCATCCAGGTCTGTCCCTTTCCTTATAGAGTGGACAGACGTGGACGTCTGTCCTACCTCACATCACCGCCATCCAGCCGTAGTCCGTAGGACAGACCCCTGTGGTGAGCGAAGTCGAACCATCCAGGTCTGTCCTGCACCCTTGGAAGCACGCCATTACGGACAGACGTGGGCGTTTGTCCAACCTCCCATCGTCGCATCCCAGCCGCAAATTCAAATGAATGTAGCCCGCCTCTTCAGAGGCGGGGTTCTGCCTCATTCGCGCAATCCCCGGGTCTAAAGACCCGGGCTACAAGTTCTGTGCTTATTTCAATGGTGGAGGTGGAACCACCGGCAGGCGGCGCGGCTCTCCGCGCACGCCGCGCAATTCCACTTCTTCGAGCAGCAGCGACGGCGCGACGATCGAGGCGGGAATACCGCCCTGCGCGCTGCCGAACGCGCTCAGCGCGGTGCCCGCAAATCCCGGCGCGGGGTTCTGCTGGAAGTTGAAAACCGCGGGATCGTTGCCGATGCTGGCCAGGTTTCGGATCGAGCGCAGCGTGACCGCCGTCAGGCGCGCGCCGCGAATCAATTCTTCGCGCCCGTCGGCCACGTAAACGCGGTAGACCAGCAGCGGCACGCGGTCGCCGGTGGACGCACCTGCTGCGGTCGCCCCGATCATATCGGAAAAATCTTCCTGGCGCAGGTAGCCCAGCGCCGGGTTATCCATCTGCTTTACCTTGATGCACCACTGGCGGGCTTCGGCGCGACACATCTCCAGAAACTTGTTCTTCAGTTCATCGGGACTCACGGCGTCGCTCGCCTGGAAAAAGACGTTGCTCATCGCCGGGCGCGGGTCGGAAAGATAGCTGGCGCGGCCGTGGCCGTTGGACTGCTGGAACTCCGGTCCGGGCCGCCGCGACATCAGCAGGTTTTTCAACATACCGTTTTCCACCAGCATAACGCGTTGCGCGCGCACGCCTTCCTCGTCCACCTCGTAGTGTCCCAGCAGCGGCGTGCCCTGGAATTCGGTGGCGGTGGGGTCGTCCACCAGCGTGACGCTTGGCGGCAGGACGCGCGTATTCAGACGGTTCGACCACTCGCTGCGTCCGCCCATCCGCTCCATCAACTGGTCGAACATCGGCATCATCGAAAGCGGAGGCCGCGCGCCGGAAATCGACGGCCCCAGCAACTGCGCCAGCAGCGCCCCGGCCGCGCGGGGTTCAAAGAGCACCGGGCCGACATAGTCCGGAGCCGGCGGGCTCACCCGCAGCAGGGCCAGCTCGCTGGCGGTAACCTCGAGTTGTTTGCTCACTGCGTCGGCCGAAGGCAGGTCGGCGGGACGTCGCACATAGACCGCATAAAAATTGTGCACCCCCATGCCGTCGCCGGACTGCGTTTCGATGGCGGCTTCGATCGCCGCCAGGCTCTGCGAGGTGCGGACCTGCGTGCCCTCCGAGGTCATCAAGTATTCCGTGAGGTACACCAAGGAGTAGGTCACGCGCGAGCCGTAGAGTTCCGGGTGGTTGCGGAACACTGCCGAAGCAGTCTTGGCTTCTTCTTCCCAATTCCGCTTGGTCCAGTCGGGTTCGGCGCGCGGTTCGACCAGCGTGACGGCCGGTTCGCGCGAGAAATCGGGGATATCCGGCTGGCGCGCCAGACTGCGCAGAAAGCCGCGCTTCCGGGCCAGCGAATCGAGCGCCTCCTTGTAGGCCTGGTCGGTGGCCAGCCACAGGTCTTGGCGGAGCGAGTCGTAGTCGCGGTCGATGCCGACGGTTCCGGTGGAGCCGAGGAAGCCGCGGAAGGCGTCGTCACTGACGAAGTTGGAGCTGTCCACCTTGTAGTCGCCCACGCGCACATCGACGGCCATAAACCGGTTGCGGTTGGTGGTGGAGGAAACCAGCGCGCCGAACGTGGCGGTGACGCTGCGCACGTCGAGGTCGAGCAGCCGGTACTCGATGTAAAACGGCCGTTCCAAATCGCCGAGGCGCAGGCGATCGCGCGAACGATCGAGCTCATCGCGCATCGCGGCCAGCGTTTGATCGCTCTCGCCGGGTTGAGCGCGCGGCCCGGGCACGGGTGGGCGGGTCTGCGCAGCGGCCGGCACGACGAAGCTCGCCGCAACAACCAGCAGGAAGGAACTTCGCAGCGCGCCTCGCATCAGCGGCCTCCCTGTGTCGCGCCGAGGCTGCCTGCCGCGGCGGGCTTAGGTGGGCCGCTCAGGACCGGGTGCGGCAAGATGGGCGGTTTATCGGTGGAGGTCTCTTTCTTCTGCACTTCCAGCTCCGAAATCAGAATGGCCGGTGAAACCGCGGCCACGGGCACCGAACCCGATTCCGCACCGCAATAGCCGTTGAACACTTCCGGCTTGTCGCCGGTGGCCACGATTTTTGTCAGCGACACCAGCGGCGTCCCCACCAGGTCCACGCCGCGCACCAGTTCGTCCGGACGTCCGTCGGGAAAGACCTTGTAGACGACCAGCGGCAAAACCTGGAACGCCTGCGGCAGCCCGCGGCCGGTGAACGTGAATCCGCCGGCGATGTCGTCAATCACCAGCCCGAAGGGCTTATTCTGCTTGCGGATTTCGTCGATCAGCATCTGGCGAAGTCTCGCATCGGGCACCATCCGCTTGCTGGTGACGACCAAATTTCCCTGCCGCGACACCGGCGCATAACCCGGCTGGCGACGGCCATGACCGTTTGATTTCGGAAAGCCCACCAGCGGCGAACGCGACATCAGGAAGTTCCGCAGGATGCCGTTCTCGACCAGGGTCACCCGTTGCGCGGGGACGCCTTCGTCATCGAAGGTGTAATAGCCCAGCAGGTCAATCGAGCCCGCGCGCGCCTGCGTCGGGTCGTCGTAGATGGAGATAAAGTCCGGCATGATGGGCTCGCCGATCTTGCGCGTGAACGTCTGCCCCTCGGTGATGTCTTTTTGCCGGTGACCTTCAGTGCGGTGGCCGAACACTTCGTGGAAGAAAACGGCGGCGGCGCGGCCGGTGAGCATCGCCGGCCCGGCAAAGGGCTCGACGAGCGGCGCGGCTTGCAGCGCCTCGACTTCCTTGATCATCTGGCGCGCCCGCGCCAGCACCGTTTCATCCTTCGGCGCATCGGCCGGATTCACCCAGTCGTAGTTGAAGTACCGGTTGATGTCCATCCCGTCGGGCGCCTTGCTCTGCACAAACAGTTCGAGCCGGTAACGGATCTGGCCGAATTGCAGCCGTGTGCCTTCACTATTGGCCTGGAACTGGTTCTGCGCCTGCGCGCTGAACGTGGCGATGGAGTTCAGAATCGCCGGCGCATCGTGAAAGACGCGGGTGATGCCGCGGACGCGCTCTTCCCAGGGCCGGCGGTCGAGCTGAAAGCTGGCGCGCGGGCCGATGGATACTTGCGGCTGCTCGCGGGAAAAATCCGGCGCCTGGCCTTCGGTGGATTCCACCTTCACTTCTCGGCTGGTCTGAATTTTGATGAGCGCCTCGGCCGCTTTATGGTACTGGCGGTCTGTTTCCAGCCAGATAATGCGGCGCAGCACGGGGACATCGTCTTCGATGGGTACCTGCGCGCCAGTGCTGAGGGAGGCGTTCGGGTCGCGGTCGCCGACCTTGCGCGTGTTGTCCAGGTCGTAGCTGCCCACACGTACCTGCGCTTCCAGCCACCGGTTGGTCTGCTCCTGACTGGAAAGCAGGGCACCGTTCGAACCCTGCACTTCGGCGCGCTGCTGCTCGGTGACGGTGTAGCTGATGAAGTAGGGCGCGGGGTCAGCGGTCTTCAGCGCCGCCATGGAGCGGTCCAGCTCCAGCTCCATGGCCGTCAGGACCGGTGATTTTTCGGCCGCACCTCGCGACTGCAGTTCGCTGCCGCGCGCCGGAAGCCCTGAGTGGAGCCGTGGAGCCGCCAGTGACGCGGCGCCAAGAACAAAGACGGCAACGACCAGATTCAGACGGGAAGTTCGATAGAGAGTTTTCATCGGTTAGGCGAAGTCGAATATTTTAAGATAACTTGCTCCATCCCGCAAATGCGGGAACAATGGTGGCGGGACAAAAGCAACACGTTGTCATCCCGGGGCGCGGTGCCCGCCGCCTACCCTGAGCGAAGCCGAAGGGAGGCGGGCGGGCCGAGGAATCTCAACGCCGGTTCGGGCAAGAGCGCATACCCTGAGATCCTTCGGTCGTCCGTCCGCCATCAAGCTGGGCGGACCGACTCCCTCAGGATGACCAGCAAGGGGTCTCGGCGCAATCTTTGCCATAGGAGGTTGGATGCGCGCGATGGTCGTGCGGCGGTATGGCCCGCCGGAGGTCTTTGAGCAGCGGGAGCTCCCCGATCCCCAGCCGAAGCTGGGCCAGGTGGTAGTTCGCGTCAAGGCCATTGGCATCAACTTTGCCGATCTGCTGGCGCGTCTCGGCGTTTACGGCAACACGCCCAAGCCGCCGTTCGTGCCGGGACTCGAGCTCGCCGGCATTGTCGAACAAGTTTCTTCAGAGATCGTAGGGGCACAGCATGCTGTGCCCGTCAGAATCGGGGATCGAGTAGCCGCTCTCACGATGTTCAAAGCTTACGCCGAGCGCGTCGCGTTGAATCCCGACCAAGTGTTCCCCATCCCCGACAAGATGCCTTTCGAAGACGCCGCGGCCATCCCGGTGAATTATCTGACCGCGTGGCATTCGATGTTCGAGATGGGCAACCTGCGCGCGGGCGATCGGATCTTGATTACCAGCGCGGCGGGCGGCGTCGGAGTGGCCGCCGTGCAATTGGCGCGCGCCCGCGGGCTCGTCACCTTCGGCGTCGCCGGGCCCGCCAAGCAGGATTTTCTGCGCCAGATGGGTGTGGACCACCCCATCGACTATTCCCGCGAAAATTTTCTCGAAGTGGTGCGCCGCGTCGCGCCCGAAGGCATCGAGATGGCCTTCGATGCCGTCGGCGGCAAATCCTTCGCCGATAGTTACAAATGCCTCGGGCCGATGGGAAGGCTGGTCGTGTACGGATTTTCCACCGTGGTGAGTTCGAAAGGAAAAATCGACTATTTGCGCGCGGCGAAGGAGTTCTGGGGCACGCCGCGTTTCCGCCCGCTCCCGCTCATCGAAAAAAACATTGCCGTCATCGGCGTGCATATCGGACGCCTGGCCCACAAATCGCCGGTGCTCCGGCCGCAACTGGAAGAGATTTTCAAGCTTTGGCAGGAAGGAAAAGTGAAACCGGTCATCGGCAAAACGTTTCCGCTGGCCGAAGCCGCCGCGGCCCACCGCTACATCCACAACCGACAAAACATCGGCAAGGTTGTTTTGCTGGTGTAGGAACAGCTTTACGCCCGCCTGCGCTCTACATCCGCGCAGTTGTAGCGCCGGGTTCGAAGAACCCGGCACGTTTTTCAATTCTCGTTGCTGTGAATCAGGACAGTATGCCGGGCATCTCCGACCAGGTCGGAGAGCCCGGCGCTACAAAACCACGGAATGAACCCGCCGCTACTTTCTGGAGAAAAGTGTGGGCACGTGTTCGGGACGTTCGTCTGAGGGAGGTGTCGGAGGCTGTCCTCCTCCGTTCGAGCGGCCGGGAAAACGGAACCGTTCGGCGACCAACCGCCCCCGGCGCGCCAGTTGTCGCCAGTGCAGTGCCGCGCCCAAGTCATCCAGCAGCGAGTAGGCCACCGGCGTGACCAGCAGCGTCAGCAGCAGACAAAGCGACTGCCCGCCGATCACCACCACCGCCACCGCGCGGCGTTCTTCCGCGCCCGGCCCCGAGCCCAGCGCCATCGGCAACATCCCGGCCACCAGCGCGAGCGTGGTCATCAGGATGGGCCGCAACCGGTCGCGATTGCCTTGCAGAATGGCGGCGGCGCGATCCATCCCCGCTGCGCGCAGCTTGTTCATGTGGTCGATCTGAAGAATCGCATTCTTTTTCACCACGCCGAACAGCACCAGAATGCCCAGCGCCGAATACAGGTTCAGCGTATTTCCGCTGGCCCACAGCGAGAACATCGCGAAGGGCACGGAAATCGGCAGGGAAAGCAGAATCGTGAACGGGTGCACGATGCTTTCGAACTGCGCGGCCAGAATCATGTACATGAAGATGACCGAGAGCATGAAGGCCCAGAGAAATTCCTTGAAGGTGCGATCGAGCTCGCGGCCACGCCCGGCGATCGTGGTGGTGTACCCCGGCGGCAGGTTCATCTCCCGGACAGCCTCGCGCAGCGCCTGCAGGCGGTCGGCCAGCGCGAAGCCCGGGGCCACTGACGCGCGCAGGCTGACCTGGCGCTGCCGGTCCAGCCGGTCGATGCGCGAAGGGGCCGCAGCTCGCTCGATCTTCACCAAGTTGTCCAGCCGCACCAGCCCGCCCCTGCGACGCGGTATATAGAGAAGGGGCAGCAGCCGGGAATCGTTCCGGTCGGATTCTTTCAACCGCAACTCCACGTCGTAGTCGTCGTTCACCGTGGCATCGTGGTAGCGGCTGACCTGCTGGTCGCCTCCCACCATCAACCGCAGCGCGCTGGCGATCACTTCGGGGTCCACGTCGAGGTCGGCGGCGCGGTCGCGGTTGATGACCACGCGCAGTTCCGGCTTGTCGAGTTTCAGGGTCGTATCGGCGTCGACGATGCCGAGGTCCTTCGAGCGCTTGCGAAGTTCATCCGCGTAGCCGGCGAGCGCCTCCAGGTCTGGCCCGCGGAGGACGAAATCGATGTCCGTGCGCCCGCCGCCGAAGTTGAAGCTTGGAGCGTTGCGCACCGACGTGCGCAGGTCAGTGTACTTCTGCAGCTTGCGGCGGATCTGCGTCATCACCTCGCGCTGTGAGTAGTTGCCCTGAAAAGCAGCCCAGGGACGCCCGCGGAGCGTCTCGCGCAACAGACGCCCGGGCGAGAACAGGCGCTCCTCGTGCGGCGCAATGCGCACATAGATGCTGCCCTGGTTGATCCCGCCCAGAAATCCGCCGCCCGCCGACGACAGCACCAGTCTCACGCCGGGCGTCGAGCGGACGTCCTTTTCGACAGCCTGGATGATTTCGTCGATGGCACCCAGGCTGGTGCCTTCCGGCGCGGTCACTCCGACATCGAACTCGGCCTCGTCCACGTCGGTGGGGATGTATTCCTGCCGCACCAACGCGTACAGCGGGATCGCCGAGAGTATCGCTAACACGCCCACCACAACCACCACGCGGCGATGGCTCATCGCAAACGTCAGCATTCGCTGGTAGGCGGAGTCAATGTACCGGTAAAAGCCGCGCCGCGAACGCGCCAGCGCCTTCTCGCCGGTGGAGGCCGCGTCCTCGGCGCGCAGCAGCCGCGCGCTCATCATCGGCGTCAGCGTGAAGCACACCAGCAGGCTGACCAGCACCGCCACTGCCGCCGTAAGCCCGAACTGGTAAAGGAAACGGCCCGAGATCGAAGACATGAAGGAAACGGGAACGAAGATCACCACCAGGCTGAAGGTAGTGGCCATCACCGCCAGCCCGATTTCCGCGGTCGCCTGGCGCGCCGCCTCGAACGGCCGGATCTTTTTCTCCTCGACGAAACGGAAGATGTTTTCGAGCACAACGATGGCATCGTCAATCACAATGCCGACCATCAGCACCAGGGCCAGCATGGTCACGCTGTTCAGCGTGAAGTCGAGCGCCCACATCATTCCAAACGTGGAAATCACCGACGTGGGGATGGCGATGGCCGCGATCAGCGTCGAGCGCCAGTTGCGCATGAACAGGAACACCACCAGCGAAGCCAGGATGCTGCCCATCAGCAGGTGCACGTTGATTTCGTGCAGCGCCGCGTAGATGTACCGCGACTGGTCGCGGATGGGTTCCAGTTTGATATCCGGCGGCAGTTGCTGGCGCACCTGGTCGAGCTTGGCCTTGACGCCTTTGATCACCTCGACCGTGTTGGAGCCCGACTGGCGGCGGATGTCCAGCGTGACGGTGGGCACGCCGTTGAGTCGCGCCACCGAGCGCTGCTCGCGGGTGCCGTCCTCAGCCCAGCCGATATCCCGGATGCGGACGGGCGCGCCGCCGATCGAGGTCACCACGAGATCGTTGAACGCCTTGGGATCCACCAGGCGGCCCATCGTGCGCAGCACTTCTTCCCAGGTCGTGCCGGTTACGTTGCCGCCGGGGACATCGGCGTTTTGCCGGTTGATGGCGTCGCGCACCGTCGAGATGGGAATCTGGTAGGCGGCCAGGCGGTCGGCGTCGATCCACACGTTGATGGCGCGTTCCAGCCCGCCCACCACGCGCACTTCGCCCACCCCTTTCGAGCGCTCCAGTTGCACCTTGACAATTTTGTCGGCGATTTCGGTCAGCTCGCGCAGGGGCCGGTCGGCGGAAAGCGCGATGGTCATCACCGGCGAAGAATCGCTGTCGAACTTGGTGATGACGGGCGGATAGATGTCGCGCGGCAGGCTGCGCACCACGGTGGCCACACGGTCGCGGACGTCCTGCGCGGCGGTGTCGATGTCGCGGTCCAGATTGAACGTGACGATGACGAACGAGCTGCTCTGCCCGGAGACCGAGCGCAGCTCGCTGATCCCCTCGACTGTGTTCACCGCTTCTTCGATCCGCTGCGAGACCTCCGATTCCACCTCTTCCGGCGAGGCCCCGGGGAGACTCGTGCGCACCGAAACGGTGGGGAGATCCACCTTGGGGACGCGGTCCACGCCTAGGCGGAAATAGCTCGCCGCACCCACCACCACCAGCGCCAGGATGAGCATCGAGGCGAAGACCGGACGTCGGATGCAGATTTCAGCGAGCTTTTGCATGGGGCCTCAACGGAGCACTTGCACGCGCTGGCCGTCAATCAGGTTGCCCGGATCCACCACCACCACGTCACCGATGGAGACGCCTTCGGTGATTTCTACCTGGTCGCTCTGGCGCCGACCCGTGCGCACGCGCTTTTCCACCGCGCGCCCTTCCCGCACGGTGAACACGCGATCCATTCCGGCAAAGGTCACAATCGAAGCTACGGGGACGAAGATCGTGGGCAGATCCGACGTCGTGACGATCTCCGCCCGGGCGAACGACCCGGGTCGCAACACGCCGGAGGGGTTGGGGACTTCCGCTTCCACCATCAGCGTGCGGCTCGACTCTTCAATCGCGGGACTGAATCGCACCACGCGCCCGCCGTAGGCGTTTTTGTCGCCTTCAATCGTCAGGCGCACATCCTGGCCCGCGCGGATGGCGGCGGCTTCGCGTTCGGGCACGGCCACGCGCAGGCGCAACGGGTGCATACGCACCACAGTCACAATCGGCTGGCCCGCGGCGACGTACTGTCCAACCGAGCCCTGGCGCTCGCGCACCGCTCCATCGAAGGGCGAATTGAGCACGGAATCGGTCAGTTGCTGCCGCGCCAGTTCGAGCTCCGACCGCCGCTGGGCTAACTGTGCCTGGCGGTTGCGCGCTTCCTCGAGCGCATCCTGATAACGGCTCTCGGCCACCAGGTAATTGGCCTCCGCCGTGTCGAGTTCCGACTGCGGCGTCAGTTTTTCGTCGAACAGTTGACGCGCGCGGCCTCGCCGGGCCCGGGCTTCATCGAGCACGGCGCGCGCCTGCCGCACCACCGACGTCGAGGTCAGTTCCACCCGGTCGTCGTCGCCATTCGGAGGAAGTCCCAGGCGCACGCGCGCCTGTTGCAGTGCTGCGTCTGCCTGTTGGAGTCGCAGATTGAAATCGGCGGGGTCGAGCCGCGCGATGGGCTGGCCTTTCGTCACCTGACTGCCCAGGTCCACCAGCAGTTCGCTGATGCGCCCGGAAACTTTCATCCCCATGACCACTTGTTCTTCGGCAGCCAGCGTGCCCGTCACCGTCACCACGCGCGGCAGAGCGCGTTGTTCGGCGCGCACCGCGTGCACATCTTTCGGCGGTGGTCCGGATCGGTCAGAGGCAGCGCGCGCTGAGGTTTGGTTCTTGCACCCGGTAGCGGCACACACAAGTACGAGTACCTGAAGGACGAAAATAAGACGGCGTATCACGATCACTCCCGGACGTGAAGACACAAAACCTCCCTATGATACTCCGCACGGCTATGGACGCGCAGCAATAAGACGGGGTTACGGCAGTTCGGAGGACACGTCCCTGCCCTGAGTCCGCCGTGGCGGAAAGGGTCCAAACCTGTCCATCCGAAACACTAAGAGGCATGGACAGGCGTGGACGCCTGTCCTACTGCTGCGGCTTCGTGAAAATGGCCGGGTCGGGTTTCGTGTTCAGCTTGATGCTGGTAACCGTGCGCTCGGTGAACCTCTGCCCGTCGCGGAACGTGGTCCACTGATACGGGAACTTCGCGCCGGCAATGCCCGCAGCCGATTCGGCGGGCACGACGCGAAAGTCGTCCCACATCTGCAAAGTCTCCCAACTTCCCTGCGGGTTGGTTTCGCGGTAGCGCGCGCCGACCAGGAATTTCGATTCGGGGTCGAAATACAGGGTCACTTTCCCGGCGGGCGGCGTCCATTCGACCACCTGGAGCTTTTTTCCCGCCGCGGCGGGGACCTCTTCCCCCCCGGCGTAGACCACCGCGACTTTGCCCGCCAGGAATTGCCGCAGCAATCCCCATCCGCCCGACAGGTCAATGGTGCGCTGCTGCTCGGCGTTCAGATTCGCGGGAAATTCATTGACGCTGCCCTGCGCGGAAAGCCAGGAAACATTACCGTCGTAACCCATGGCCACGGCCACGCCCGCGAGCATCACGTCTGACCGCGCGCGGTTCGGATAGACCACCTTCACGTTCATTTCCAGCGGCAGGTTCTGCTGCGGCGTGATCAACTGGCCGCTGGCCGTGTACTCGAAGCTCACGATCTTGGCCACCGCGGCGCCGCCCGCCGCCGCCGCTGCCGCGGTCATGATTTCTTTCCCGCGCTCGATGGCTTCCGGCGTGGCCGCGGCCCCCTTCTCCTGCGCGCGGCGCAAATCCGCGCTGAGCACGTTCACCCGGTCGAAGGGAATTTCCTCAATCTGGGCCCCGGCGAATTCTTTTTTCACTGCGTCGCGGAATTCAGCCGCGTTGCCCACCAGCACCAAGTCGAGGTTCGCCGCGTCGAAATAGCGCGCCGCCATCGCTTTCACCTGCTCGGCGGAAACGCCACGGATGCGGTCGGGGTACGTCTCGTTGTAATCAGCGGGCAAAGCGTATTGCACGGCGGTCAGGATGCGGTCGGCCACCTGCTCGGCGGTTTCGGTCTGAATCGGATAGACACCCGCGAGATAGACGGTGGCGAATTCCAGTTCCTTCGGCGTGGCGCCCGCCTTGGCCATCTGGTCGAGCAGCGTGACGATCAACTGCGTGGCCTCGACGGTGGCTTCCGTGCGCGTCGAAGTCCCCGCGACGTAGCTCCCAAAATCCTTGCGCGCGTCGAGCCGCGAGTAGGCCCCGTAGGTCAGACCCTTCTTTTGCCGCACTTCGGTCGAGAGCCGGCTGTTAAAGCCGCCGCCGAAAATGCGGTCGGTCACCGCCAGCGGGATGAAGTCGGGATCGTTGCGGCGAATGCCCAGGCGCCCCACGCGGATCTGCGTCTGCACCGCGTCGGGCTTGTCCACCAACAGGATGCGCCGACCGGTCACGGGCTTCGGCGCGGGAAAGGTTGCGACCGGAACTTCCTTGCTCTGCCAGCCGCCCAGATATTTCTCCGCCAGCGCAAAGGCCGCGTCGGGTGTGATATCGCCGGCAAACGCGAGCAGCGCGTGGTTGGCAACGTAGTACGCGTCGCGGTAGGTCAGCAAATCTTCGCGCCGAATTTTCGGCAACGAATCGGGCGTGCCTTCCCCGGGCATGCCGTAGGGATGCTCGCCGTACACGACGCGGTTGAACAAAACGCTGGCCAGATATTCGGGGTCGCTGTACTGGATGCGCAGGCCCGAAAGTTCCTGCTGGAGTTCGCGGTCAATCTCTTCCTGCTGGTAGGTGGCGTGGAGGACGATGTCGGAGAGCAGATCCATCGCCACGCCGAGGTCTTTCTTCACCACCGACGAAGTCACGTAGGTGGCGTCGCTCCCTGCACTCGCCGTCAGCGTGCCGCCGACGAAATCAATGGCTTCGGCAATCTGCGCGGCGCTGCGCGTAGCCGTGCCTTTCGTCAGCAGGTTCGCGGCAAGCGACGCGACGCCCACCTTGCCCCCCGGATCGCGCACATCCCCTGCCGCGGTCAGCACCAGCCGCACCGACACCGCGGGCTGCTCGGTGTTCTGCACCACATAGACGCGCAGGCCGTTGGCCAGCGTGCGCGTGGCCGCCTGGGGAAATTTATGCGCGCGCGGCGGCGCCCCACCCGGCATCTGCTCGACCAGCTTGATGCCGGCGGGCACGGCGACAGGTTTTTCCTGGGCTTGGCTATTCGCTGCCGGAACAGAAATCACCAGCAGCGCGATTTCCACCCACCGCAAAATCTTCCTAGCGCGATTCATGGTCGCTTCCTTTCTGCAAGCGCTCGCTCTCCGAACCCTTGGGCGGCTCGACCACGATCACCGTGCGCTGTACCGGGACGAAATACTTCCGCGACACGCGCTGGATATCTTCCGGCGTCACGCGCAGGTAGCGCTCCAGTTCCGCATTCACCAGCGCCGGGTCTTTGCCGAGTACGGCGGCCTGGCCGATCGCGTCCGCCTTCTGCTGCACCGTCCGGCGGCCCAAGATGAAGTTGGAGATAACCTGGTTTTTGGCCTTCTCCAGTTCCTGCGCATCCACCGGCGTGGTTTTCATCCGCTCGAGCTCGGCGTCCATCGCCTTCTCACCCTCTGCGGCGGTGTGGCCCTGGTTCATGATGACGATGGCCCAGAACAGGTTGGGGTCCTCGGTGAACAGCCCGAAGCCGACGGCCTGGAGCGCGATTTGGTCCACGTAGACCAGCGCGCGGTAGAGCCGGCTGCTTTCCCCCTGGGAAAGAATGTTGGCGGCCAGCTCCAGCGCGTAGGAATCAGGCGAATACAGCGGCGGGAGCTTGTAACCCTCCACCACCGCGGGCAGCGGCGAATTCGAGCCGTAGAATTTCGCGACGCGCGTCTCAACCGTTTGCCGCGGCTCCACCGCGCCGATGCGCGGGACCGGCGTCGCCGGCTTCGGAATGCCGCCGAAATATTTTTCCGCCCACTGGATGGCCTGCGCGGGATCAAAATCCCCGGCGATGATCATCGTGGCGTTGTCGGGCCGATAGAAGGTGCGGAAGAAATCGCGCACGTCTTCGACGCTGGCCTTGTTCAGGTCTTCCATGCTGCCGATGGGCAGGTGCTTGTAGGCATGAACGCGGAAGGCGGCGAGGTAGAGGTCCTCAGCTACCAGCCCGTAGGGCGAGTTCTCGTAACGCTGCCGGCGTTCTTCCTTCACCACTTCCCGCTCGGATTTGAAATTGGCGTCGTCCACATGCAAGCTGCCCATGCGGTCGGCTTCGAGCCAGAGGACGCGCTCCAGGTAGTTGCTCGGAAAAGTCTCCCAGTAGATGGTGGTGTCGAAGTTGGTGCCCGCGTTGTCGAATCCGCCCATCGCTTCGACGATGCGCGAGTGCTCATCGGGCCCGACGTGCGCCGAGCCTTTGAACATCAGGTGCTCGAACAGGTGCGCGAAGCCGGTGCGACCCGGCCGTTCGTCTTTGGACCCCACGTGGTACCACACCTGCAAATTGATCACCGGCGTGGAATGGTCTTCCAGCATCACCATGCTTAGCCCGTTGGCCATCGCATGCGTACGCAGCTCGAGCTTCGGCGGCGTGACGGTCTGCGCCGCCGCGCTCGTGGCAGGCGCTTGCGCGCTGGCGGGTCCCGCCAGGGCACACACCATCGCGCAGGCCAGCAGCAATATGAGTGCTTTATTTTTTCTCATTGTCCCCTCACCCCATGAATTGCCCCGGCGGAGCTGCTGCGGATTTTCCCCGAAGCATCGGAGGCAGAAAAACCATCCTAGCCCCCGGTCTGGCTCCAGTCAAACCAACCTTTCCCTAGCCTGCGTCCGTGCTTCCCGCATGTGCTCTGTCACTCTGCCACTGTGACACTCTTCCACCCTTCTTGTTCGTTTGACCCGAAGTGCTGCGGCGACTATGATGAATACACATCCACCAAATCCGCATCGGAGGACGTGATGGCCACAAAACTCCACAAAACAGCGGTTAAAGTCGGGCGCACAATCGGCAGAGCCGAAGCCAAGGCCAGAAAAGCGGCGGCTGCGTGGCAGAAAAAGTTCAAGGCCGTCGCCAAAGAACTCAAGCTGAGCGAGAAGCACCTGAAACGCGCCATCGCCAAGGCCCGCGCGTAGCGCAGGCAGCGTGGCACAGGGGGCGCGATGCGAGCCATCGTCGGACTGCTGATTGCTGCGGTGATTGCCTTCGCCGCGTACCGGCTCTACCTCTCGAAAGCTGTGCCCGAGGGCGGCGGCACCGCGGTCACACAGTCCATCAGCCTGACCGGCGTGAAAAACGACCTGTTGGCCATCGCCCAGGCCGAACGTGCCTACATGGCGCAGAACGGGCGGTACGCTTCGATGGACGAACTGCTCTCCAGTGGCTCGCTGGCGATGAGCCGCCCGGCGCGCGACGGCTACGAGTACACGCTCGAAACCACCGCCACCGGCTTCACCATCACCGCTCGCTACACGCGCGCGTCCGAGCTGACCTATCCCACGCTGGTGATTGACCAGACGATGCAGATCCGGCAACAGTAGAAAGGGGACCCGTGAGAAAAGTCTGTGTGTCGTTCGTCGTGTTCCTGGTGGCCGCGGCTGCGCTCGCGGCGCAGAGCGACTCATCATCCATACTGAATTTTCTGCGGGTGAACGACCGGATTTGCACCGGCGGTCAGCCCACGATGGACCAACTGGAAGCGCTCAAAGCGCAAGGCGTGAAAGCCGTCATCAATCTGCGCCTGCCGAGCGAATACAACGCTGCCGAGGAAGAAGCCAAAGTGAAACAACTCGGCATGCGCTATGTGAACACTCCCATCACCGGTCTCACCCCCACCGAGGAGCAGGTCAAGGCAGTGCTGAAGGCGCTGCGCGACAAGAAGAACCAACCCGCCTTCGTTCACTGCGGCACAGCAAATCGTGTCGGGATGTTGTGGCTCATCCACCGCGTGCTCGACGACGGCTGGACTGTAGAGAAGGCCGAAGAAGAAGCCAAAAAGATCGGCTTGCGCAACCCTGCCGGCCGCGAATTCGCTCTCGCCTACATCGAGAAACACAAAAAGTAGCGGCGGGTTTACCCTGACATAGCGGCATAAAGCCGCCCCGACATCACCGCAAATCGAGGAGAGTGAGCGTGTCGCCCTTTTTCACGCCCAGGCGGATGGGCCGCGGTGGACCCTTTTTCGGGATGGTGACTTCGACCCAGAGTTCTTCGCCCGCAACGCGCTGCGACGGGTCAGGGACACGCTCCGGGATAAAGAAGGCGACTGGCTCGTTGGGGTACAGAGAGAATCTTGGTTCGGCAGGCCGGAGCCGCATCTCCCGCGCGTCTGGGGCAGTGCCCGACTCAGGAACCATTTGCATTCCCGCATCGAGCCACAGATTCACATAGCGGCCCCGGACGGGCATGGCGCGGTCTCCCGCACGCGTCTTCACCCACACCCGCGGCCGCGTGGCGCGATCCAGCAGGTACTTCCCGCCGAGGCTGGCCACCAGCGCAATCTGAACGCCGGCGAGGATCAGTCCTTTATATAAGGGCTTCATTGCGCACCCCGCTCAATCCCGGCCACCAACTTGCGCCGCGTGCGTTCCAGCAGCCAGCCGCCCACCAGGAACAGCACGCCGAGCCCGATCAGGCTGGCCGAGCGGCCCAGCTTGTCGATCACTTCGGAGAAATAGAAGAAGCCGACGGTCAGGGCGAAACACGCCACGCCCGCGTTGATCCCCTCGGGGCGCGCGGCCCTCACCCCCCAGACCACCACCCCCACCGAACCCACGGCGCACAGCAGGTAGACGAGCAGGTTCTTTTCCTGGTCGGCCCAGCCCAGCAGGAAGCCGAAAGAAACCAGCAGCGTCAGGAGCCCGAGATGCACGCGCTCGCGGTGATCTTCGTACACGCCCCAAAGCACCACAGCCATCGAGCCCAGCGCGCACCAGACCTCCAGCACGAAAAGCTGCACGGTGTCATTGGGATTCAGCAGGCCCAGCACCATCACCCAGACAGCCGCGACGACGTTCCGCCACGCCAGCGGGCCTCGCAGCCACCACGCCGCGGCCAGTGGCGCTCCCAGGGCCACTGCCCAGCCGAGCACCCCCTGAAAGGTCGTAAGAGTGATCGTATCGCTCGGATAGCGCCAGCTCTCTGCCGAAGCAAAGATGGTGAAAAACGCGCAGACGATCACCGCGATCGCGCCTAGGTAGACCAGCAGGCGGCGCAGCAGGTCGCGCCGCTCCAAAAACACCGCAGAGAGGTAGGTCAGCGAGAGGAGCAACAACCCCTCACCAACAACTCGCTCGGCCCCGCGCAGCCCTTCGGTAGCTACAGCCCATTCACCGACCAGCCACGCGGGAGTGAGCACGGCAGCGAAAAACGCTTGAATCCAGTCCCGGCGCAGGCCCCAAGCCAGCCAGGCACCGAGGGCCCACATCATCAATCCGCCGGGCCAGTGTTCCTGAAGGTTAAAGATCTGGCCAGTGATGAAAATTCCCGCGCCCAGCGCGACGGTGCCAACCGCATGGAGGATGGCAGCAAGAGCATTGAAGCGCTCCGCCACGACGGCGCCGCCGACATGAAAGACGCCCACCATCAGCAGGACAATGGCGAAACGCCCGGCCGGAGAAATTTCATCCCAATGCGCACCGACGAACAGCAGCACGCCCGCGGCCAGCAACACCCCGCCCAGGCTCCAGGCAATCAGGACGGGCCAGCGGATGCCGAGCGCGCGTTCCTGCTCGGCTTCGTAGGTGCGGATGCGATCAACAGCGGCAGGATCGAGCAGGCCGGCGTTTCGCCAGCGCTCGAGTGTGCTTTCCCACTTCTTAGGCATGGCACCCAGCCAACAGACGGGCGGTGCGCGGCTGCTAGTGGCAGACTCTACGCCGAGGAACTCACCGAGGCAAGAGGCCGAAGAGCGCCTGGTCGTTCACTCGCGCCGCTGTTCGGCGATGGTCACGCCGCCTTCGGCGTAGTCGGTATCGGGCACGTCCACGAAGCTGACGTGGATGTTTTCCAGCACCGCGCGGCCGTCTTCGACCAGCGCCTGCGTGATGCGCGCGGCGATGCGCCGCTTCTGTTCGGGTGTGCGTCCCGCTACCCAGGTGACTTGAACATGAGGCATGAGTCCCTCCCTACTCAAGTTGTGCCGATTGTACCGAGAGTGGATAAAAAACAGAAAAGAGAAAATGAAAAAGGGAAAAAGGGATCCCCCCTGCGGAGGGAGCTTGGAACAGGGACCGGTTTTCGGTTTTCGAGTTTCGAGTTACGAAACAGTCGCGCCGCAAGTGGGACAGTGCGTCCACCCACGTTGCAAGGCGCGGTGGCACTGCGGGCAAGAAGGCTTCAACACGGCTCCGCACTGCGGGCAGAAGGTAAAGGCATGCGGCGTCATCGCGCCGCACTTCGGACACGGCTCCGGCAGCGGGTCGCGCATAATGAAGTACACGATGATCCCGATGGCGTAGGGCACGAAAAACGCCAGCAACGTCCACAGCACGTAGCGCATTTCGCGTCGCCGCGCGTCCGCATAGACATAGGCAACTAACAGGACATACAGCGCAGGGAGAAGGGGCAAGCCGATCACGAAGGCAAGCCGTCCCGCGAGCGGCCAAGTCGTCACGTCTCCCTCGAATTGGGTGACCATAGTCGCGGCGGCTACCAGCAGCAGGTAGACCAGGATGGTCGCCAGCCATCCACCTCGGCGGATGATGCGAAGGTCATCACTCAGGTGACTCATACAGCCCTCCTTGCGGCGCGTTGGCGCCAGCCCAGAAATCCGGCGGCCACCCCCGCTCCCAACCATCCCAATACCGTGTACGCGGCCAGCCCGAGCCACGTCGGTTGCAGCTTCAGCCAGCCGAACATCCCTTCGGTCAGCAGCCGGACGATGGGCCAGCTGGCCAGCACCAGCGTCCAGGAAAACAGCACCAAGAAAGCCATCACTTGATAGTCCCAGCGCTCCTCAGCGTGCGCGGCGAGCTCGGCCTGCGCCCGCGCGCGGACGCGTTCAACCAGCGCCGGTGAAGGCTGCGGTGTGGGCAGTCGGCGCAGGGCCCCGGCCAGTTCCGTCCATCGCTCCGCTTCGGCGGCGCACGCGGCGCAGCCGCGCAGGTGCTCGTCGAGTTGCCGCTGCTCCTCGGCGTCGAGCGCACCGGCGGCGGCCAGCGGCAATTGCTTGCGAATTTTCTCGTGTTCGCTCATACCGGAATCCCCATGCTGAAATCTTTCTCCAGCCTCTCTCGCAGCGCTTCGAGGGACCTCCGCAGGCGGGTCTTTACCGTCGAAAGCGGTGCGTCGAGCAAATCGGCAATCTCTTCGAGCTTCATTTCTTCCTC
>Ga0315268_10001850_pt1 | contig 24314 bp, 24 predicted proteins | sample C1_top_MG_FD_204535 | JGI IMG/M metagenome (GOLD analysis project Ga0315268, IMG submission 204535) | Sediment microbial communities from Yellowstone Lake, YNP, Wyoming, USA - C1_top | ecosystem: Environmental > Aquatic > Freshwater > Lake > Sediment | place: USA: Wyoming | collected 2017-08-01
AGGTTAAATGCAATCGGTGTCGCCGGCCAGGAAACCACGGCGAGATTATTCGCGCGCGCGATGGAAAGTTTGGGGATGGAAGCCGTCAGCAGTTCGGTGATTTGCGTTGACCAGATTCCTTCACCGGCTGAACCCGTGCCGGAAGGGTAAATGTGAATTATCCAGAAACGATTCGCATCGGACGGGTCCACCGAGATGGCGCTGTAATCGCCCCAGCGACTATCCACCACCGGGTCGCCCAGCAACTGGGCCAGGAGTTCGTTGAGGTCATGATAGCTGGCCACGCCGGAGGTGAGCAGGAGCGGATTGCCAAACGTGGTCACGCCGTTCACGGTTTCGCCGACCACGGTAATAATGCTGACGTAGGTATTGATGCTCGAACCGTTGTAACCAATCACCACCACGCCATTGGTATTCGCCGCGATCGAAGGGAAAAACAGGTCCAGTTGCGGGTCGGCGATCGTGCCGGATTCGAGGATGATCCGGTTCGTGGCGTTGATCCGATACCAACGGATGGCGATGTGGCCATTGACCTCGGTATTGTGAACGGCGTAAAGAACGCCTCCCACCGCATACACGCTGGCGCTCAACCGCGTGTCGTTGGCCTGAAGCGTGGCCGTGCCATCGGGTTGAACCGCACTGAACAACGGCACTCCCATGTCGAAATTGAACGGAACGACGTAGGGACTGACACTGATGCTGTTGGTGGCAGAAAGCGTGGCACCCGGACCCGCGGCATTTTGCACGGCAAACATCACGACATTCGAATGAGGATTGCTGTCGCTCCCGATGTCACCCATCGCCAGCACGTTTCCGCTGCTGCTGCCGTCGAAGCAGATCGCCGGCTGCAAAGCCTGTCCGCGTTCGCTGTGGTTCATGACTCCAAACCACGTGCGATTCGTGATCACCGGCGCGCTCAGAAGCAAATCGGCTTTGGGAATGGAAACCAAGCCGGCGCCGACGGGATTGGCCTCACCATGAAACATGTCACCGGAAATGTAAACAGCATCGGCATCCACACCCAAGGTTGGGAAGTCGGCAAACGTGCCGTTGTCCGGGTCAGCCTGGAACATGAATCCATGCCACGGCCCGGTCGGATCGGAGGTTGCTGAGACAGCCAACAGGAAGTCATTGGCTTCCAGAGTCGGATCCAGGCCGTTCATGGCGGCGTTCGCATCGAAATCCACTTGCGACGCAAACCAACGCTGGACGGTGGGATCGTAAATGACCCGCGGATCCGCCACGTCCGAGTCAGGCGAAATAATCAACCCGGCATCCGACCAGAATTTTACATCGGTCTTCCGCTGGACGCTCAGGCCATTGGTCTTGTTATAGACGGCCACTGTCCCGTTGATGAATTCCATGAAATGGCGTGGGCCAATGGCGCCATTGGCATCGGGCGGCAGCGACTGGGAATTCACCTCGTAGGTGCTGGCAGTGAAATTTTGTCCGACCTGAACGATGACCTCGGCTTCGCCACGTTCGGCCAGATGGATAAAACAGCCGAGCAACAAACAATACCACGGGTTGATGCTTCTGAGAGAACGAGTCATTGGAAAATTCGCTGCTGCGGCAATTTTGAGCCTTTAAGATGCTTGTCGCATACGTCGTAATTACACCGTCCGCTGGCTAGTCGGGATGGCTACTTTGCGAGTCGGGCGGTTGAAATTCATTTGCAACTATACCATCCTCCCGAAGTATTTCATGCTTTTTCCGAAAGTCTCCCTTTGTGAGATCGGGTTCGCTCTCAACTTGAAACGTGACCCTACAAGCTTGAAACTTCGCCTGTGCTCATCGCGTTCCACAAACCCTACGGCGTGCTCTCGCAGTTCACACCGGAACATCCCGGCCAACGCACCTTGGCGGAATTTGGTTTTCCAAAAAATGTTTATCCCATCGGCCGGCTCGACGCGGATTCGGAAGGATTGCTCCTCTTGAGCGACGAACCAGCGTTGAACGAGCGATTGCTTCACCCGCGTCACGCGCACGAGCGCGAATATTGGGCGCAGGTGGAAAACGTTCCAACGCCCGAAGGTTTGGAGAAGCTTTCTCGCGGCGTGTTGATTCAAGGCCGAAAGACTCTGCCCTGCCGCGCGTGGATTCTCGATCCGCAGCCGCACCTTCCGCCGCGCGATCCGCCCATTCGTCTCCGCAAGAACGTTCCCGATTGCTGGATTGGATTGGAACTGATCGAAGGGAAAAACCGCCAGGTGCGCCGCATGACCGCCGCCGTCGGGCATCCGACGCTGCGGCTTCTCCGAATGAGGATCGGCAAATTGAGTTTGCGTGATTTTCAACCGGGAGGTTGGAAGGAATTGAGCGGGATGGAACGGTCACTCGCCATCGCCTGACGAGCCGAGGCGACAAGTGAGTTCCCATTTTGGAGTTGTTCTTCGAGTTAGACCGCGTATTCTCAGACTGGAGCAGCGCCATGATCAGCCAGCAACCAGCCTTGGCACGGGAAGATGAGCGAAATCCGACTCACGCGCCGGAAATCCTGAAACAACTTGTGCATCAGGCGGAGCGGGCAGGTGCGAGCGACATCCACCTGCAAATGCGCGGCGACGCGGCGGAAGTTGCATTCCGACTCGACGGCGTCGTTACCCCCACCACCACGATTCCACCAAACGTCGCGGAGCGCGTGTTCGGTCGCATCAAATTCCTCGCGCGGCTCAAGACCTACCAGGATTCCCTCCCCCAAGATGGGCGCATTGACCGCGCGGAACTTGGCAGCCAGAACGACATTCGCGTTGCCACGTATCCCACCGTCACGGGCGAAAAAATCGTGTTGCGGCTGTTCAATTCTTCGGTGGTGAAAACCGTGCGCGAATTGGGCCTGCCCGACGACGCGTGCGCCGAGTTGGAGAAGTTTCTCCGCCAGACCACGGGGTTGTTGTTGCTGACCGGACCGGCTGGCAGCGGCAAGACCACGACAATTTATGCATGCCTCCGCCATCTCGCTGACCTGGGTGGCCGCCACGTCATCACCGTCGAAGACCCGGCCGAGCAACTCGTCCCCGGCGTGATGCAAACGGAAGTGAACGAGGCGCGCGGATTGGATTTCGCCAAGGCCGCGCGGCATCTGTTGCGCCAGGACCCGCAAGTCCTCGTCATCGGCGAGATTCGGGACGAGGAAACCGCCAACATCGCCGTTCGCGCCGCGCTGACCGGGCATCTGGTCATTACGACGTTACACGCCGGTTCGTGTCGCGGCGTTTTCGAGCGGCTCTCCGTTTTGTGTGCCGACCGGTCGGCGGTGGCATCGGCGGTGCAACTGGTTTTCAACCAGCGTTTGATGCGCGCGCTGTGCGGGCAGTGCGGCGGTGCGGGTTGCGCGGCCTGTCTGCAAACCGGCTACCAAGGCCGCCTGCCGCTCGTTGAGTGGGTCACCGTAAATGATGCCTTGCGGGCAAAAATCCGCGCGCAGGAATTTCAGGCCGTGACGCCACCTCGCACGCTCGAAGAATCCGCGCGTGAGCTTTTGCGCCGTGGCCTGTCGAATGAACAGGAACACCGCAGAGTGTTCGGATTATGAACTACGACGAATTCGCCTTTTTCAATCAACAACTGGCGGCGATGCTACGCAACGGGATTCCGATCGAGGGCGCGCTGAAGCGATTGTGCACCGACATGAAAACCGGGCCCTTGCGCGCTGAGATGCAACAACTCGAGGCCGATCTCGCGCGCGGCACGCCGCTCAAGGACGCGCTGGCGCGGCGATCGTTGCCGGAGTTTTACAAACGGATGATCGAGATTGGCGCGCGCAGCAACGACCTGCCCAGTGTGCTCACGTTGCTCGCAGATCATTATCACCGCGCCAATGTGCTGTGGACGCGGCTCAAAGGGCTGATGGTTTATCCGCTGATCGTCATCGTCGTGTCGCTGGGGCTAACGTTGATGTTGTCGGTCGTTTTCAGCCGGTTCTTGCCAAGCATGTTTAATTTCGAAGCAATCTCAGCCCGCGGCGGAAAGCTATTTTTCCTGGTGGCGAGCATGTGGATTCCGCCCGTGATGCTCGCCTTGCTTGCCGTGCTTGGTGTGGCGGCGGTTTCCATTCCAAGCTGGCGGGCGAAATTACGCTGGCGGCTGCCCGCCTTTCGCGAAGCAAGTCTGGCGCAACTCGCCTCCGCCATCGCGCTCATGTTGAAAAACGGAACCACGCTCGCCGAGGCGCTCGCACTGGCTGAAGCGCTCGAAGCGACCTCGCCGGCGGCGAAGACGCTGGCCGATTGGCGGCGGCTTGTCGAAGGCGGCCAAGGCAAACCGACCCAATGGCCTGCAGCGTCCAAGCCGATTCCGCCGCTGTTCCTCTGGCTCGTGCAAACCGGCGGTGAAGACCTGGCAGCGGGGTTTCAAAAGGCTGCGGAGATTTATCAAGCCCGCGCCTCCTACCGGATTGAAATGGCGCTCTACGGCGCGCTGCCCATTTCCATCCTGCTTCTGGGCCAGATGGTGTTCTGGCAGGTCTTGCCGATGATTCGAAGCATGACTTGGTTCATGCAATCCTTGGGCAGTTTTGATTGATGCGTAACCATGACGACGCTGTCACAATATTTTCTGGCGAATCCGTTCGGCACAGCGGTGAGTTTCGTGTTGTTGCTCTTGCTATGGGCGGTTCTATGCCTGCCTCCCGTCATCGGCATTCTCTACCTGTTTTACTTTCTGTTCACACTGCCCATGCGGCGTAACGAGCGTGCTCGGCTGTTCCTCGACCTGCTTGCGCTTGGACTGAAGGATGGCCGCAATCCGGAGGCCACCGTTCTGGAGGCTGCCGCAAGTCGCGACCGCGCGATGGGCGTGCGCTTTCATCTCCTCGCCGCGCATCTTCAAACCGGACTGCGCTTCAGTGACGCGCTGGACAAGGTGCCCCGACTGCTCCCGCCGCAAATCCGCGCGATGCTGAAAGCCGGCGAACGCATCGGCGACCTGGCTAAAGTCCTGCCTGCGTGCCGGCAGCTTCTGAATGACGGTGTCTCACAAGTCCGCGGCGCGCTCAATTATCTCGTCATTCTGGCGTTCTGCGTCACACCCCTCACCATATTTATACCCTTGATGATTCGTGTAAAGGTTTTGCCTGCATTCCAGCAGATTTTCGCGAACATGACCGAAGGCGCGTTCCCGGCGTTTACCCGTTTCGTTTTCGGTCTTTCACAATCCGGCCTCTTGTTCGCAGTGCAATCTGCATTTATTCTCCTGATCTGGCTGGCGGCCCTTGCCTATGTGGGCGGCCCCCGCTTGCGGGGCTGGCTGCAACGTGTGCTGCCGCGCCTCACGGATGGATTGCTCTGCCGGCTGCCATGGCGACACAAGCGGTTGCAACGCGATTTCTCGGCGATGCTCGCCGTGTTGCTGGACGTCGGCGTGCCGGAAGCCGAAGCCGTGACGCTCGCGGCGGAGACCACGGCGAACTCGACCTTCACCCGCCGCGCGGCGAAGACGCGCCAACTGCTCAACGACGGTGTGAAGTTGCCCGATGCCCTCCGCGTGATGGATGACTCCGGCGAACTGCAATGGCGGCTAGCCAACGCGCTGCATCGGCACGGCGGATTTCTACACGCGCTCACGGGCTGGCATGAAGCGCTGGACGCTCGAGCTTTTCAATTGGAGCAATCTGTGGCGCAAGTCGCCACCACTTCCCTCGTGCTGTTGAACGGTGTCGTTGTGGCCAGCATTGTGATCGCGGTGTTTCTGTTGCTCATCAATCTCTTGAACGAGGCGGTGCTATGGTAATTACTTCCATGAAACGAAGTGTCGCGCGCCAACGAGGTGCGCTGATGACCGAGCTGGTGGTGGCGATGGCACTGTTGGCCGGGACGTTGCTGCCGCTCGCCTACTCCATCGCTTCTGAACGGCGTGTCGCCCGCGCGTATTACCAGCGCGCGGTGGCCATGGAAATTGTGGACGGCGAAATGGAAGTGCTTGCGGCGGGCGCGTGGCGAGATTTCACGCCCGGCACGCACGAATATCCCGTCCACGCTGCTGCGGCAACCAACCTGTCGCCCGGCCAGTTCCTGCTCACCGTCGAGACTGGCAAATTGCGGCTCGTATGGAAACCCGCGATCAAAGATCACGGCGGCATCGTCGTGCGGGAGGTGAAGGTCAAATGAAGTTTAATTTTCCAAGTCGGGCTTTTCTGACTCAGGGTATGATCAAGGACCGATGGGCCAAGGTAGGGCGCGGTACTCCGTGCGCACCGTCTGCCGTGGAAAATCGGACTTGCGGCGCGCACGGAGTGACGCGCCCTGCCTCCGACGACGCCATCACATTGATCGAGTGCCTTGTTTACATAAGCGTCCTGCTGATCCTGCTCGGCGTCGGTTACACGGCCTTCTATCGCTGCATGGAAAACTCTCTGGCCCTGCGCCGCAGCGCCGACGACCTCGCCAACGTTCTGCACGTGGGCGAGCGTTGGCGCGCGGACCTGCGCGCGGCCACCGGGCCCATTCGGCTCGAAGGTAATCCGGACGGATCAATCCTCGTCCTTCCCAACGGGTGTGGCGAAGTGGCGTATCAATTCACCACCAACGCCGTGCTCCGTCGCGTCAGTCCGCGTCCGTGGACGACGTTGTTGGAGAGGGTGAAATCGTCAACCATGACCTCCGACCCACGGCCAAACGTGACCGCGTGGCGTTGGGAGTTGGAATTGCAGCCGCGTTCGAGGAAGCCGGGCAGAGTGCGGCCCTTGTTCACGTTTATCGGCGTGGCGAAAGCGAGTTCAACCAAATGAAAATTCTCATTCCATCACCACAGCAACGCAAGAGCGGCGTGGCCGTCGTTGTCGTCCTTGCCTTGCTGTCCATTATGCTCCTCTACGTCGCCGCCAACGTTCGCTCGCTCCATCATCTCGGGCGCGAGTTGAAGCTACTGGAACGACAGCAAGTCCATCGGCTGAATTTACGTGCGACGGCAACGAACCCGCTGTCTGGCACGAACGCGTCCACTTCCGCCGGCCAAACGCCACCCCGCTAATCCCGTGGATCGAATCAACGTCATCCGCAAGTCCGTGAGCGCGTTCGTTTGCGGGGTGTTTGGTCTGCTGCCGGTGATCGGTTTTCCTTTCGCAGTCGCCGCGGTAGTGCAGTTCATTCTCGTCCGCCGGCGCAAAACCACGGATTGGAATCCTGCCGAGCGATACCTCGACTGGGCCGGAGTCTTCGCGCTCATCGGATTCGTCCTCACGCTGATCGTCGTCGCACTCGTTCTCCTCGCCGTCATAAACCAGACGACGCAATCAGGCTGGCAGGATTGAAGCAGACTACTGACGAACTCCGGTTCACCCGGCGATTTTGCTTTTTGCCGTCCGACTGCTTCGCTTACTCTGGCCGCGCAACGATGGCCTTGAAGTTTTTCAACACACTGTCGCGCTCCGTGCAGGAGTTCGCGCCGCTCACGCCGGGGAAAGTCGGCATGTATTGCTGCGGGCCGACGGTGTATGACTTCGCGCACATCGGCAACTGGCGCACGTTCGTTTTCGGCGACCTGGTGCGGCGCTACCTCGAATTCAAGGGCTACGACGTGCGCCACGTGATGAACATCACGGATGTGGAAGACAAAATCATCAAGCGCGTCCGCGAAACGAAAACCTCCCTGCGCGATTTCACCGGCAAGTTCGAGGCGGCGTTCTTCGAGGATTTGAAAACGCTCAATTGCCGGATGCCGCACGAGACGCCGCACGCCACGGAGCACGTCGCCGACATTGTTTCGCTCATCGAAAAGCTTCTGGCCAACGGCATTGCTTACAAGGCGGCGGACGGGTCAATTTATTTCAGCATCGAAAAATATCGCGCGAGCGGACGCACCTACGGCCAGTTGCTCAAGCTGAACTTCGAGGAGATGCGCGCCGGCGAGCGCGTCAAGAGCGACGAATACGCCAAGGAATCGGTCGCCGACTTTGCGCTTTGGAAAGCCCGCGTGCCGGAGGACGGCGAAGTTTTTTGGAAGAGTGAATCGCTGGGCGAAGGCCGTCCGGGCTGGCACATCGAATGTTCGGCGATGAGCATGAAACTCCTCGGACCGAGCTTTGATTTGCACCTGGGTGGCGAGGATTTAATTTTCCCGCATCACGAGGACGAAATCGCACAAAGCGAGGGCGCAACCGGCAAGCCGTTCGTGAAATACTGGCTGCATGGCGCATTCCTGCTGGTCGAGGGCAAGAAGATGAGCAAGTCGCTCGGGAATTTTTTCACGCTGCGCGATTTGCTGGCAAAGGGATTCACTGGCCGAGAAATCCGTTACGCGCTGTTGCAGGCGCATTATCGTGAGACGTTCAACTTCACGTTGGACGGATTGACTGGCGCCCGGACAGCACTCGCGCGGATTGACGAATGTGTTGGGAAATTACGTGAGTTGGCTGGCGACAGGTTCGAACCGGCTGATTGGGATCTCGAGGTAAGAAATCTCATTGATCCGTTCCGTGAAGCCCTTGATGAAGATCTCAATATCTCACGCGCATGGGCAGTCGTATTTGGTTGGGTTCGAGATATGAACGGTTGGTACCAGCACGAACAATTCTCAGACTGGCGAGCCTCCGACCCGGCGACGATCAAAGCTCTTGGCAAAGAGGAAGCTGCCCGAGTCCACCCTCCAGAACATCGCGCAGCCAACGCGCGCAGGGCCGCGGCTGCCCTCGCGGCATGGGATAAGGTCAATTGCGTCCTCGGCATCGGCACGAAGGCGGAAGCCGAAACTCCTGCGGAAATCGTGGCGTTGCTGGAAGCGCGTCAGGCCGCCCGCAAAGCGAAGGATTTCAGACGCAGTGACGCAATTCGCGATGAATTGAAGGCGAAGGGCTGGGCGATCGAAGACACGCCCAAGGGGCCGAAGTTGAAGAGAATTTGAGCGCAACATGAAAGGTTTGTTCATCACATTCGAAGGCACGGAGGGCAGCGGCAAGTCCACGCAAGTGTCGCTGCTGGCCGGGCGGCTGTATGGATTGGGCCTCACGGCCCGCGTCCTGCGCGAACCCGGCGGCACGCCCATCGGCGAGGAAATCCGCCACACGCTCAAGCACAGCCACGCCAACGACGCGATGACCGCCGAGGCCGAGTTGCTGCTGATGAACGCCAGCCGCGCGCAACTCGTCCGTGAATTCATCCGCCCCGCGCTCGCCAAGGGGGAAATCGTGGTTTGCGACCGGTTTTACGATTCGACCACGGCTTACCAGGGTTATGGTCGCGAATTGCACCTGCCCACGGTAAAGACGGTCATAGACCTCGTCGTCGGTGACACGCGGCCGGATTTGACATTGCTGCTCGTCGTGCCGCCGGGGGTGAGCGAGGAACGGCTGCGCTCACGCCAGTCCACCCTGCCGTTCATCCGCGACCGGATCGAGGAGGCGGATCGCGAGTTTTTTGAACGGGTCGCGCAAGGCTATGAAAAAATTGCCGCGGCCGAACCGCAGCGGGTGCGGAAGATTGACGCCACCGGCGACGTGGAAACGGTTCGCCGGGAGATCTGGCGCGAGGTGGAAAAGATTCTGCTGCCAGGCCGCGTCGGAGCTTGAAGCCTTCCGTGACGCGGGTATGTTGATTCAGCGGCGCAGGAACGAAGCCTATGATTGATGACACACTGACAAAAATCGAATCCCAGATTCAGTCCGCAGGTTCGGTCGGGGGCGACCGCAAGCGTGAATTGCTGCAATTGCTGGCGACGCTGAAGTCGGAAGTCGCCGAGTTGTCGAAGACGCACATCGAACAAGCCGAAAGCATCGCCGGGTTCACGCAAGTCTCCGCTCACGAGGCGACGCGCGGAAGCCAGAACCCGCAACTGTTGCAGCTATCGGTTCAAGGTTTGCGTTCGTCGGTTTCCGGCTTCGAAGAGTCGCATCCGAACCTCGTCCGCATTGTGAACGCGATGAGCAACACGCTTTCCAACCTGGGCATCTGATTTCCTGACGTGGATTGTTCGTGCGACGACGTGACAAACCATCCTCCGGGTACGGCGCTTCGATTCAGGGAAATTTTGCCTTGTCCTCGCAAGGCTGTAGCTTCGCAATCGTCGCCATGATTTCGTCGGCGACTTGCTGGTAGATTTCCTTCAGCCGCGCTTTGGAACAATTTTTCGCTTCCCCTCGCAATGCCACGAAGTCTAGCGGCGCGCCAAACTTCACCGTCACTTGCAGCGGTCGTGGAAAGCGCACGTGCCGGCCAAACGCTTCGTAAGTCCCGAACACGCGCACCGGCACGACGGGCGCGGTGGATTTGATGACGACCAGCCCAATGCCGGAGCGGGCGGGTTGGAGTTTGCCATCGCGCGTGCGCGTGCCTTCGGGAAATAAAATAATCCCGCCGCCTGCCAACAGCCGGTCCAGAATCGCGCGCAAACCCGCCGCGCCGCCGCCTTCGCGATCCACGGGCACGGATTCCCATTTACGCAGCAGCCAGCCGATGCCGGGATAACGAAACAAAGTGTCGCGCGCGAGATAACTGATACCGCGATGCAGGCACGAACCCACGAGCGGCGGGTCGAGGAAGCTGACGTGGTTGGACGCGATGATGACCGGCCCGCTCGACGGCACGCGCTCCGCGTTGTACATGCGCGCGCGAAAATAGGTCTTGTAGAGCGTCCGAAAGAAACACCAGCCGCAGTAATAAACGGGGTTCATCCCAGTTCAAACGGTAGGGACGCGTTCCACCGCGTCCCCATCTTTATCCGAAAAATTGGGGACGGAGTGGAATCCGTCCCTACCCGCATTGATTGGTGTATGGCGTAATGGTCGTTCATTCCGCCACTACCTCGCGGCCCCCAACCGCTTGCGCACTTCTTCCAAAATCAAGCCGCTCGTCTGCGCCGACGTGAGGTTCGAGTTGTTGATCACCCGCGCGCCCAAGGCAATCATCAACGGCGCGGTGGCCCGTTGGCTATCACGTTGATCGCGCGCGGCAAGATTCTCATTCACCCCTTCGGCGGCACGGCGCTTCGTTCGCTCCGCGATGTGCGCGTCCAGGTAAAACTTGAAATCCGTTTCCGGAAAAACATTCGTCCCGATGTCGCGCCCCTCCATGACCAGGCTGCCGAACTGGATACACTCGCGCTGATTCTTCTTCATCCATTCACGCACCTTGGGCACGGCGGCGATGCGCGACGTTGCCACGCTGACCTCTGAGGTACGGATTGCGCCGCCAGGATCCGTCCCGTCCACGAGCAAATGCACATGGCCGTCCACGTTCGTGAGCGACGTTTTCCACTTCCGCAGCGCGCTGGCTACGGCTTTGGCATCTTCGCAGTCAATGTGGTTCTTGAGGCAATGCCACGCCAGTGTGCGATACATCGCGCCCGTGTCCACGTGGACAAAGCCCAGCGCTTTGGCCACGAGCTTGGCGTTGGTGCTCTTGCCGCTGGCGCTCGTGCCGTCAATGGCGATGACAATGTTTTTCAAAATCGTTACAGCGTTAACTCGTTAAAAAGTTACATCGTGAAGGCGCGCACACCGTTGAACAAATCCGTTGTAACGCTTTAACGTTTCAACGATGTAACGCTTCAATCGGCAAACAACTCACTCACTTCCAACTTCCTTCCCGTCTTGGCATCCCGAATCTCGGCGCCCAAGCCATTCGGCGGCGGCGCGGCAAGTTTCTGGAAGAAGTTGGGAAACGTTTTCTTCACGCACGCGGGATTCTTGATTTTTATCCCCGGCACTTTCAATCCCAGAATTGCAAAGCACATCGCCATGCGATGGTCGTTGTAGGTTTCGATCTCCGCGCCGTGAAGTTGCGAGGGATAAACTGTCAAGGTGTCGCCTTCTTCGATAACCTTCGCGCCGCATTTGGTCAACTCCGTTCGCAAGGCGATGACCCGTTCTGTTTCTTGGAGGCGGAGACGGCCTAAATCCATAAATGCAATTCTCCTTGGCATCAGCGGAGAAAGCGCAATCGCCGTCATAATGCTGTCTCCAAGTTGGCCATTGCGCGAAAGGGTCGGTGGAGGTGGAAAATACCCGGTAAACTGGGCGTCAATCTGCCAACTACTGCTCGGCCATTCGGTAACGGTGAATGGATAGCTCTCGCGATCTTCAAACAACCATGCTGCCCCCCAAAAATAACTTCCGCTCGAAGCATCCGGCTCGACTTGAAAAGTTCCTCCTTTTTTCGGGAAAGCCTCGATCAACTTGAAAGTCATCGCAACGTAAGGCGATTCTTCCGCGTTCTCGCCAACGACCTTCACATCCCATCTACCGTGTTTCGCACACAGCAGCAACGCCGATGCAAATTGCGAACTCTCTTCAATACTGACGATGCAAGCGGGTTTGGTAGGGACGCGTTCCACCGCGTCCCCATCTTCTCTTTTTAAGTCAGGGACGCGGTGGAACGCGTCCCTACCAAAGATGGTCGCTGGCAACTTGTCATTCGATGAATCCACGCGATGGCCAAGCTCGCGTAGCGCCTGAAACAACGCCGCCTGCGGGCGTTCGTGCATCCGCGGCACACCGGACAGACGATATACTCCTTTTCCCAAACAAACCATCGCCGCCAGAAACCGCGCCGCCGTGCCCGCGTTGCCAACGAAAAGTTCCAACGGCTTTTCCGGTGTGCCGTCGTTCGGGATTTTTCCGCCCAATCCTTTGACCGTGATCGTGCGATTGCAAAATTCATCCGGGTCAGGTTCGACCTTGATCGCGAATCCGAGTTTCCGAAGCGCCTCCACCATCACTTGCGTGTCCTCGCTCCACAACGCGCCTTGCAACGTCACTTCCCCGTCCGCCAGCGCGGCGAGGATGAGCGCGCGGTTCGTGATGCTCTTCGAGCCGGGCACGGTGATTTCCGCCCGCACCGGTTTGTCCAGCGGCACAATTTCGATGAGATCGGGAAGCGGCATCAAACGGAATTTTAACCACGGATTACGCGGATAACACGGATAAAGACGAAAACTGCGCGGTTGCGAGAGTGTTCATGGTTTTTCATCCGTGGCCTCCGTGGCATCCCTGGTCAAAGTCATTCTGGTGACGGCGAGGCCGTGCGGCTGCACCAACGATCACGACGCAGCTTGGCGGTTTCGAAAAACTTCGCCACGGCTTTGGCGTCGCTCTTCCCGAGCGTCCGTTGGAATTTTTTCAAATCGGTGATGAACGCACTCAACGCCTTCCCCAGGTTGCGCCGATTGGCCGCGGCGATGTCCCGCCACATCTCCGGCGAGCCGGACGCAATGCGCGTGGTATCGCGAAAACCGTTTGCGCACAAAGCGGCTTGCTGCTTCGGTTGCGAGGGATCAAGGACACAACTGGCCAGCGTCGCCGCGACGACGTGAGGCAGGTGACTCGAACGGCTCACCAGCGCGTCGTGCTTTTCCGGCGTGAGCCGTAGCACCCGACCGCCAACGCTCTTCCAAAATGCTTCCACCTTCCACAGGGCCGCCTCGTTCGTGCGGCGCGTTGCTGTGACCACGCACGCCGCGCCCTCATAGAGATTCGCCCTCGCCCACGCCACGCCGGTTTTTTCCGCGCCGGCCATCGGGTGGCTGCCGACGAAATGTCCGCCAGCCTTCGACGCCAAGGTTTCCAGTTCGCGCACGACGCTGGCTTTCACGCTGCCCACGTCGGTGACGATTACGCCGCGTTTGAGCGCCGGGAGCATCAGCTTCACGAGCGGGCGCATCCGCGCGAGCGGGGTGCAGAGAACAATGAGATCGGCATTTGAAACCGCAGCGAGCAAATCCGTGGTGGCATAATCCACCGCGCCAGCCTTCTCACAATCCTTCAAACTGGCGGCACGACGCACAAAGCCGGCGACTTCACGCGCGAGCTTGTGCCGCTTGACCGCCAGGCCCAGCGAACCGCCAAGCAAGCCCACACCAATGATGGTTATTTTATTCCAGCGCACGGCTGGAAGATAGAGGATGAAGGATGGAGGATGGAAGATTGTTTTCGTTGAAACGCTAAAGCGGTCACGAATCGTGCGAGATGTATTCCCGGACGTTTAACGATTCAACGTTTTGACGATGCTTCCCGCACACGCTCAAGAATCACGTCCGCAATGTGCGGTTCGCTCCCAATCGCGTCCGAATACCACACCAGCTTGCCGTTCTTCTCAGAGGGATTGCGCCACGTCGGCTGGCCGGATTGGAGGCGCTGCTGGACGGCGGGTTTCGGTTCGCCCAGCAGCACCGGAATGTCTTCCCGGGTGTGCAGGCCGTCGCTGATAAAGAACGGCACGATGACCATGTTCTTCGTCTGCGCGAGTTGGTAGCACTCGGCGATTGCCGGTGATTCCTCCAAGTAAATCGCGTGGACGGCAGCGTAAACGTTCGTCGCGCGAAGCAATTCCACCTGTCGTTCGATGGGTTTGCAGGAATTCTCACTGCGTTCCGTGCCGTGGCCGGCGATGAAAAGCGTGAGGTCTTTCGGTTTGGGTGCGCGGGGAAAAGGGAATTGCTCGATCACTTCGCGCGCGCGGGCGAGCAGCAAGTTGGTCATGCTGTCGTGAGTGCCGATGGGGTTGCAGTAGAAAAGTCTGAAGTCTGAAGTCTGAAGTCTGAAGCCGGCGTCCAGTCCCAGTTCGCGTGGGATGACTTCGCTGCTGAAGTAGCCTTCGCTGATAAACAGTGGCACGATGAACACGCGCGGAGTGGAAACTGTCGCGAGAATCTGCTTCACCTGCGGGTCTTGTTTCCAAAATGCTTCGCGCACGTCGGCGAAAATCTTTCGCCGGCGCAGTTCCGCCGCGTGTTGATAGACTGGCGCGGCAGAATCTTCGTTCTGCGTCGTGCCGTGGCCGAGCAGAATTAGCGTGGCATCGGCAAAATCGTCGCGCGCCATGCCGCATGGTTAGCCGAAGTGCAGCCACGCTGCAAGTTGGCGGTCAAGCCCGGCGACGCCGACGGGTCCGCTAAAAAGTTTGACGCGCGATGGAATTCTGGATTTGATCGCGCCATCAAGTTTGCGAAAAACGAACCCGGTAAATTTCAAAATCAACCCCAGGCGCAACTGTGAAAAAGATCAACCTCGATCAAATGCCGTGGAAGGAACGGGTGTCACCGAAAGGCCGGTTTCACATCCGTTATCGAAATGTCGCGAGGGAATTTCGGTCGGCGAAGACCGGGCCGCGGTTTCCGGGCGAACCGCCGTTTGAATTTGCCGTGCTGTGCATCCGGCCTGGCGCGGCGAACTTTCCGTTTCACAGCCACGCGGCGGAATGGGAGTTTTACCACATCGTCTCCGGCACGGGTGTCATGCGAGCCGGCAAGAAGCGGGTGAAAGTAAAACCCGGCGATTGCCTGATGTGTCCACCCGGTGAACCACACTAACTCATCAACACCGGACGTAAGGACCTGGTTTATCACGTCGTGGCCAACAACGCGCCCGCCGACATCTGGCGTTACCCGGACTCGGGCAAATGGGGCTTCACGATCGGCCCGACATTTTTCAAGCTCACGCCGGTTGTTGCCTACTACGCGGGCGAAGAATAAGCAGAAGCTCCGTCAGGAGCGACATCAGGTGGACCGCCGGCCGGTTGGTTTGGACGATGCGATGAGAATGAATATGCCGCCCCGCCTGCCGCGCCGAAATGGAATGAAGGCGGGACGGGGCTTGCGATGCTTTGGCTTTGGTTCTACAAAGATTCCGCTCCGGACGGAGCTGATACCGGACCTTCAATTGATTCAGCCTTTATCGGGACAAAAGACTTGCCAAATATGTGGTGTGGATCATTTACCACACCACAGTTTCTCAGTGCAGCCGCCAAATTGATCAAAGCAAGCATCAGCGATTCTCCTGCGTCATTGCGCATCGACCAAGCTTGAAGCATCAACGAATTCAAGCCCGGCGCACAACGTTCGGCCAACGCGCCAAAATCGTCTGGTGAACCTTTCTGAAATCCTGATCGAGAAACGATAGAGCCCGGGTTGTTGGTTGACCAATCGAGCACTGAAGTTTGTCCGAACGACAGAAGTTCCCGTTCGCGTTGTGCGACGGAGATAAAGCGTTTGAGAGTTCTATACGTCCGTGTTGACCAACTCTTATTCGCCAAGTCGCTGAGAGCCCACTGGAGCACTGGTACGCCCAACCACACAGTTGCCGTGTCCGCGCCCGCCATTGTCCACGGCAGCCACTTTTGGCCACGCAGAAATCCTGGAATTTCGGAAACACCAAACCGAATCGTTACCTTTTTCGCGTGAAGAGCCAAAACGGCGTGGTTGACGAAGATCGTTGAGTAGAGAGAGATACGCGCATCAGCTAACGAAACAAGGCCGATGAACATAGGCTGTGTCTGCCCTACGAGCCATTCAAGCTCGTGCCCTTCATAATCAATACTTGTCACCGACTCCGACTTGAGCTGCACAAGAAATGAGTCTTCAGCGTAGCAGTTACCATCCTCGTCGCGCCTGAGCAGGGTTGCGATGGCATCCAATCCGACGTCTTCCGGTCGGGGCACGTCAGCAACCGCTGCAATTCCCTTCAGGAGCAATAGGCCAAGATGCTCGGAAAGGTTTCCGAATCGGAAGCTGGTTCTTAATCTACCTGGCATTAGTTATCAGCGTGTCTCTATCGTTCTGAGGTTTGTAATCCCAAGACGTTTCAAACTCAATTGCAAAGCTTGCCAATTCTCAGGTGAAGAAAAAGACTTCAAATCCTCTGCCCAACTCGTTACATCTTTCCGCGCCATGAATACTGTTACTCAACTCAAGACCGTCAAAAACAAAACCCAATCCAAAGTCGCCGCCGAATTGTCGCGCATGGGCGGCTTGCTGCGGTTCGTGGCGGGTGGTAGCCTTTCCGCATGATCGCGACGAGTTATCGGTACATTGTCACCGTTCCCGGAGTCCGCTCCGGCCGCGCCATCGTGGAAGGCACGCGGATCGGGGTGCATGATGTCGTGGCGATGGTCCAGACCGGCGCCACGGTGGATGAAGTGGTGGCAAGCTTCCCGCGATTGAGTCGGGCGCAGGTTTACGAATGTCTCGCCTACTACGAGGACCACAAGAGCGAGATTGATCCCCTGGTTGCCGCCCAAACCGCCCACGCCGACGAGTGAAATTCCTCCTCGATGAAGACGTCGCGGTGGAAATCGTCCGCTGTCTTCAGCAGCAAGGGCACGAGACCCAACTGGTGTTTGAAACGCCCGGCCCTCGCACGCCAGACCATCACGTCTGGGAACATGCCATTCGCACGGACGCCATCCTGGTCACATGCAATCGAGACGATTTCCTGAAACTGGCCGGGACCGCTCCTGAAACCGGCTTGATCATTGTCAACCGGCGGCGCACGCGGCAGGCTGAATGTCGCAAAGTTTTGGACCTGCTGCGAAACGCCGGCGAAGCCGGACTGCGGAAGAACATCAATTTCGCCTGATGCTTTTTTCGGGTGGCCGAAAGAAAAGACTTCAAATCGGCGGCGCGTCGCGTTAGTTCTGCATTGCGCTTGGTCAACAATTTAACAATTTAACGGCTTAACGATTCAACTCCTTTAACGAACATGAACACCATCACTCAACTCAAGACCGTCAAAAACAAAACTCAATCCAAAGTCGCCGCCGAATTGTCGCGCACGGGCGGCTTGCTGCGGCTCGCGCCCACGTGGGTGCCGCGCTCGTTTCTCCAACCCGGTTTGCGCATCAAGTTGCATCCTGACGACACTTACGCCTACGGCGCGAATCGCGGCGGCATTGACGAGCGTTGGTTCGCTTCCACCACTGTCACCGCCAACGAAGGCCGCGCTGCGGATGAGGGGTTGAGTTATTGCGTCGTGGGCCGGGAACGGTTCACGTTGCGGCAGGCGGTGGCGGATTGCGGCGCGACGCTCGTGGGCCAGGCGATCTGGAAAAAATACGGGCGCTGGCCGGTTTATTCCAAGTTTTTCGATAACATGGGGCCGATTCCGCATCACATGCACCAGAGCGACGCGCAGGCGAGGCTCGTCGGGCAGCAGGGCAAACCGGAGAGTTATTATTTTCCGCCGCAACACAACAACGTGGGAAATAATTTTCCCTACACGTTCATGGGGCTTGAGCCCGGCACGACGAAGGCGCAGGTGCGGAAATGTCTGGCGGATTGGAACAAGGGCGACAACGGCATCCTCGATCTCTCGAAGGCGTATCGGTTGAAGCCGGGCAGCGGCTGGCTGATCGGGCCGAGCATTTTGCACGCGCCCGGGTCGCTGTGCACCTACGAGCCTCAATGGGGCAGCGACGTGTTCGGCATGTATCAAAGCATGGTCGAAGGCCGTTACGTGCCGTGGGATTTGCTGGTGAAGGACATGCCGAAGTCGAAGCATCGCGACCTGGATTTCATCGTGGATCAGCTCGATTGGGAGGCGAACGTTGATCCCAGCTTCAAGGACAATCATTACCTCGAACCCGTACCCGTGGCCGACACGCGCAAGGAAGGTTTCGTGGATCGTTGGATCGTCTATGGCAAGGTGAAGGGCAAACAATATTTCACGGCGAAAGAATTGACGGTCGAGCCGGGCGTGCGGTGCAAGGTCGAGGACCGTGGCGCTTACGGTCTGATCTGTGTGCAAGGCAGCGGCACGATCAACGGGCAGCCGTTGAATTCGCCCAAGCTCATCCGCTTCACCGAACTGACCGAGGACGAATATTTTTGCAGCGCAGATGGCGCGAAAGCGGGTGTGACTTACGAGAACACGAGTGAGACCGAGCCGTTGGTGGTGCTCCGTTATTTCGGGCCGGATGTGAATCCCGACGCGCCAAAGATGGGGGCGTATCGGAAGAACAAGTTCTAAGCCGGAACCATGCAGTTGACTGGCAAGTAGAAGCGACGCCTCGTCGCCGGTGACCCGCTGACCGTCTCAGTTGGAGTAGCGGACTGCGAGCGAGACACACTGAACCACTGCGATAAATCAGGCTTGCCCCGCTCTGACCGTTCTCCTGCTCATGGCTGACCCGGGGCAAGCACAATGCGGAACCCTATGCAGCGGTACCCGAGCGCCGGGTAGAGGACGAAACGGAACGCTGACCGGCAGTACCTGCCGTAGAAGAACCAATTGCCACCGCGAACCACGCGGAACAAGCCTGATGCCGGCCCTGTCGGATCAACGACCACCTCAGTCGGATACGCGCCATACCAATCCTGACACCACTCCCAAACATTCCCGTGCATGTCGTAAAGCCCAAACGCATTCGGCGCGGAGCTGCCCACCGTCGTCGTCCGGGGCAGACACGGAACACTGGGGCTGGCGACGTAAATATCCCCAATGGCGGCATCATACTCGTAATAATCATAAAAGTTGGCCATGCCGCCGTGGATGGCGCTGCCAAAATAAAACGCAGTGGTGGTGCCCGCCCGGCACGCATATTCCCGCTCCGCCTCCGTAGGCAGCCGATATGCCCAAGTGGAGGGTATCCGCCCCGCCTCTCGGTCGGATTGCGTCAGCCGCGCGCAATAGTTCGTGGCGTCGTTCCAACTCACCTGTTCCACCGGACGGCTCAAATCCGGGCTGATCGGATTGCCATTCCAGTCTTGGGTCTGGAAACAACTCAGGTTGCTGCCCATCACGGCGAGATATTGTCCCTGCGTCACGGGATATTTGCCCATGTAAAAACCCTTGGTAAGCGTTACCGTATGCTGGCCTTCATCAGAATACCTTTCAGCTTCATTCGTCGGGCTGCCCATCACAAAAGTCCCCGGCGGGATCCAGACCAAGCCAGGCGAAGGTGGCGGAATGGGCGCGCCGCTGTCATCCGCCGTCACGCGTACCTTCACATTTGGAAAATACAGTGCCGTCAGTTCCGCCCCCGCATTCCACACTACATGCTTGCCGGTGCCCGGAGCCACCCCGCTGCCCAAGTCGCCGCTCAAACTGGCCGCCAGCGCGTTAAACACCGCCCCGCTGTTGGTGGAGACCGCTACAGAAACGGTCGGCGCATTACTGGCGGAAGCCAGGTCATAATAGATATCCACCAGCCCCGTCCCCGCCCGCTGCGCCGCTCGCACATTGGAAACCACCGGCGCGCCAGCGTAGGCATGGCCGGTGAAAGCAAGGAGCGCGGCAACCAAAACAGCTTGCCCCACCTGCAAACCCTCTTTGGATTTCATGGCTAACGTATAGACCCGATCCGGCAGGAATATCAAACCGATAATCGGGCATACGGGCCAGACACAGGCGTATTCTAAGGAGCCTCAAGTTTGATTGGAATTGCCCCAAAGACGACGCGCGAAGGCACGCGGCCTACCTATCTTCGCAAGCGTGAGTGTCACCCGGCCGATCGGATTCGCCTACAATAAATCAGGCTTGCCCCGCTGGCAAAAGCGCGCAAAGGTTAGCCATGCCGCTCGACCTCCAATCCCTTCCAAAAGTTCTCCTCCACGAACATCTCGATGGTGGGTTGCGCCCGCAAACGATCATCGAACTGGCGCGCAGCGTGGGTTACACCGGTCTGCCGACCGACAACCCGGCGGAACTGGCGGCGTGGTTTCACCGCGGCGCCAATCGCGGCTCACTGCCGCTTTATCTCGAAGGCTTCAAGCACACCATCGCCGTGATGCAGACGCGCGCGGCGTTGGAGCGAGTGGCGTTGGAGTTTATCGAGGACATGCACCAAGACGGCGTGGTCTATGCCGAGGTGCGCTTTGCGCCGTGTTTTCATCGCGAACGCGGGCTGACGGACGAAGCCATCGTGGGCGGGATCATTGACGGGTTGCGGCGCGGCGAGGAAAAATACGGTGTGCGGTGGGGATTGATCATTTGCGCGATGCGCGACCGCACGGATTCACTCGAAGCGGCGGAGCTGGCTATCAATTTCCGCTCGCGCGGCGTGGTGGGGTTCGATCTCGCCGGTGAAGAAGCGGGTCATCCGCCGAAGAAACACGTCGAGGCGTTCGCGGCCATTCAACGGGCGAATTTTTACTCGACGTTGCACGCAGGCGAGGCGTTCGGCGTGGCGAGCATCTGGCAGGCGCTGCAAATGTGCGGCGCGCACCGGCTCGGCCATGCGACGCAACTTGTGGATGACATGACCATCATGGACGGCAAAATCCTGAAGCTCGGCCCGTTGGCGCAATACATCTTGGACCGCCGCATCCCGCTGGAAATGTGCCTGTCGAGCAACGTCCACACCGGCTCGGTGCCGTCGCTGCGCGAGCATCCGTTCAAAATGTATTTCGACCGCGGCTTCCGCGTGACCTTGAACACCGACGACCGTTTGATGAGCGACACGACCATGACCAAGGAATTCGCGCTGGCGATGGAAACTTTCGGTCTCACGCTCGACAACCTGGAAAAGCTCACGCTCAACGCCATTAAGAGCGCATTCCTGCCTTTCGATGAACGTCTGCGATTGATTTACGATGTCATCAAGCCAGGCTACGAGCGGGCGCGCGGAATGGTTTGATGGGGCAGTTGACTCGTGTTTGGTGGTGCGTTTGTCCGGATGCGCTCTTCGATTGGCGGCAGCCTCATTTTTGCGTGACAACTTCCGAGTGTACCCTAGGTTGAACTCAACACGCGAACCAAGCCAAACCATGAAACCGACTTCGCAGGAATACGTGACTTCACCGGAACCAAAACAAAATCTCACCCGCCGCGATTTCCTCGCGCGAAGCGGCGTGGTTGTGGCGGGATCGGCTCTCGCCGGCGTGGCGATTCCGCACGTTCACGCCGCGGGCGACGATACCATCCATCTTGCCTTGATCGGGTGCGGCGGGCGAGGCAGCGGCGCGGCGGCCAATGCGTTCGATTCACCCAACGGCCCGGTCAAAATGGTGGCGATGGCCGATTTGTTCCAAGACCGGCTTGATAAATCGCTCGCTGCGTTGACACAGAAATACGCCGCCCAGATGGATGTGCCAAGAGATCGGCGGTTCGTGGGCTTCGACGCCTACAAGAAAGCGATTGATTGCCTGCGACCCGGTGACGTGGCGATGTTGACCGGTTATTCGGCGTTTCGTCCGGGCCAACTCGAATACGCTGTCGCCAAGGGCATCAATGTTTTCATGGAAAAATCGTTTGGACCCGATGCGCCGGCGTTGCGGCGTGTCATCAAGGCCGGCGAGGAAGCCGCGAAAAAGAACCTCAAGATCGCGGCGGGCTTGCAATGTCGTCATTCGGTGAACCGCCATGAGCTTCTCAAACGAATTCATGAAGGTCAGATGGGCGAGATCCACCTCGTTCGCGCCTATCGCTTGCAGCCGGTGGGCGCGTTGGGCAACCGGCCGGAGAACGTCAAAGAGCTGCACTGGCAGATCCGTAACTTCGTGCATTTCCTCTGGGTTTCGGGCGGGTTGTTCGCCGAGATGAACATTCACCAGATTGACGAGATTTGCTGGGTCATGGATGCGCTGCCGGTGACCGCGCACGCCATTGCGGGACGCGCGCCGAACAGCAAGGATTGCAGCCAGAATCTGGATTCGTTCACCATTGAATGGACTTTTCCCAACGGCAGCAAGGCGCTCGACATCGTGCGCTGGCTGCCGAACTGTCACACGGAATTCGCCACCTACATTCACGGAACGAAATGCGCGGCACAGTTTTCCGGCCCAAGTCATATCGGCACCGTGCACCTGTACAAGGACCAACGTTGCAGCAACGACAACATCGCCTGGCGTGCGCCGAAAGAGGCGGTCACACCTTGGGAAGCCGAGTGGAACGACCTGCTGGAATCCATCCACAAGGATCGTCCACACAACGAGGCCAAGCGCGCGGCGCTCTCGAACATCGCCGACCTCATGGGCCGCGCGGCGGCGCACACGGGCCGGCTCGTCTCATGGGACGAGATGATGAACTCCAACTTCCAGTTCTGCCCGAACATTGACGGACTCACTGACGATAGCCCGCCTCCAGTTCAGGCGAATGCGCAGGGATGTTATCCCGTACCTGTGCCGGGCGAGTGGAACGAGATTTGATCGAAGGGAATGGCAGCGACGAATTTGTCGTTGCCAGTGGAAAAGCGCCCTTGTTAGCGTGGTCACGTTTTCGCAAGCACAAATTTTATGAGCATTCACAGCAACAGCAACTATCCCAAACTTCACAACGCCATGTGGCCCGGCCTCGTCGGCAAGGGCAGTCCCGGCGCTGAACCGTGCATTGACCTCGACACCATGCTCGACCTCACCGCCAGGGCCGAGGTGGACGGCATCCGCTTCGACGGCGTGGACCTGTTTCTCTACGACCCACACACGAGCATAGACATTGACGACGACGGCATCAAACGTCTCGCCGATAAAATCAAAAAACGCGGTTTTGTGGTCGGCTCGGTTGTGGCGCCGGTCTGGCCGCCGACGGGCGGGGGTTCGGCCATGGGCAGCGACGAGGATCGGAAGAAGTTTGTCGAGCAAGTGCGCAAAGCCTGCCGGATCGCCAAAAAACTGCGCGATCTTGGCGTGCGTCCTTATGGCGTGGTGCGCATTGACTCTGCCAGCAGCCCGACGGAGTGGGCCGCGGATGCCGAAGCGAATCAGAGGAGGATTGCCCAAACCTTTGGCGAGGCGTGCGACGTGGCCGAGGATTTCGGCGAACGTCTCGCGGCGGAAGGCGAGATTTGCTGGGGCGGCATGCACAGTTGGAAAAAAATGGTGGACCTGCTGGAGCGCGTCAACCGCCCCAAAACGCTCGGCTTCCAGGCGGATATGGCTCACACGCTCCTCTACATCATGGGCTACAACGCTCCGGAAGACGGTATTTTGCCGGCCGATTGGGATTGGTCCGATCGCCACAAGCTGGACGAAGCCATGAAAACTTTGACGGCGGCGCTTCGTCCCTGGACGATTGATTTTCACGTCGCGCAAAACGACGGCACTGTCAAAGGCTCCGGAACCCACGACAAGACCGGTCATCACTGTCTGCCCAACGATCCGGGCGGCAAGCTGACCATCGCGCACCACGCCGGTTATTGGTTGCACGGCGAGGACGGCAAACTGACGGAAGAATTACAACACATTTGTTGGGACGGCTGCATGTTCCCCAACGCTGTCATGATGAAACAGCAGACCTGGAACGACATCCTTTCGGCAATGATCGTCGTCCGCGATGCCCACGGCTGGCGCGACGAAGACGATGAGGAGGAAGAAGAAAATGCCACACCGGCCTTATCCAGAAGGCCAAAGAAAAAGGTCACGTCAAAGCGGGTCGCCAAGAAAGCAAGAAAGCCAGCGACGAAAAAGCCAGTTCGCGCGGCAACGAAGCGGACGGGCAGGAAAACTCCGAAACGTTCCGCTGCACGATCCCGGAAGCCCGCGAAGAAGACCCGCGTAAAAAAAGCCGCGAAGAAGAAGAGATAGTGGCCGCAGAAGCGGCTGCTCACCGCGATGATTCAGGTGCGCGAGAATCATGGCTGGCGTGAATGACGCAAAGTGTTTTGCGCAAGTGACCGGAGTGCATCATACTTCGGCCATGAAACTACTCATCGTTGGTTTTGCGTTATTGGGTTTCG
>Ga0315268_10001851_pt1 | contig 24312 bp, 19 predicted proteins | sample C1_top_MG_FD_204535 | JGI IMG/M metagenome (GOLD analysis project Ga0315268, IMG submission 204535) | Sediment microbial communities from Yellowstone Lake, YNP, Wyoming, USA - C1_top | ecosystem: Environmental > Aquatic > Freshwater > Lake > Sediment | place: USA: Wyoming | collected 2017-08-01
GTCGGCGATCGACTTCCACGCCGGCAAACTGGCCTGCGCCAAGGGCTCAACGGGCTGCCCCGGCCGGGATATCTACGTGCGCTCGTACAGCATGGACCCGGAGAACATTGATGTCGGCGTCATCTCCGAAGAGTTCGGCCACGCCGCCTTCGGCCTGCCCGACATCTACACCACCGACGCCCAGGCCTCGCCCTCCAACTGGGCGATCATGGAGGCTGGCTCGTGGAATGGCCCGCTCGGCGGCATGCAGCCCGCGCCGTTCCCGCTCGTCTTCCGCTACCTCGTCGGCTGGGCCAAGCCGGTCGAGCTCGACTACACGACGGGCCTGACCTTCGCAAATGTGGGCCAGCTCTCGCTGCGCCCGAAGGGCACCCAGCAGGGGATCAAGGTCAACCTGCCGGACACGGTGGTCAACATCGCCAACCCGCTGGGCACGGGGAAGGCCTGGTGGTCCGACCGGGCCGACTTGGCGGACTTTTACCTGGCCCACGACTTTGACCTGGCGGGGACCACAGCCCCGATCTTCTCCTTCGCCAGCTCCTGGGGCTTCGAGCAGGATTACGACTACGGCTACTTTGAGGTTTCTACCGATGGCGGCGCGACCTGGACCAAGCTGCCGGACATGGATGGGATCTTCGTGGACGACGGCATGGGCAACCTGGGCTTGAACGGCAGGGGCCAGGGGACGCTGCGCTTCGACCTGACGGCGTATGCCGGCCAGAAGATCAGCCTGCGCCTCCACTACACCAGCGACGTCGGCGTGCAGTGGGAGGGCTGGTTTGCCGACGACTTCAAGCTGGCCGACGGCGCCATCACCAAATTCACCGACGACGTAGAAAACCCACCGAACGGCTGGACGACCAACCACTTTGTGATCGTGCCGCTGACCCGGGTCTTCCCCATGTACTACATGGCCGAGTGGCGCAACGCCAGCGGCTTCGACAAGGGCCTGGCGTACCCCTACACGACGATCTACAACAACCCGCCGACGAACGAGTGGCAAGTCGATCGCTGCCCCTACACCGTGCCCGGCATGCTGCTGTGGCTGCGCAACGGGGCCCAGGATTTCGACTACACCCTCTACAACTCCCTGTACGACCCGCCCAGCTACGGCCCGAAACACGCCTTGCTCGTGGTGGACAGCCACTATTGGCCCTTGGAGTGGGCAGGCATGGGTACGACCGACGCGCACTTGCGGCTCAACTCTCGCTGCCAACCGGGCAACGCCACGTTCACCCTACAGGACACCACGCCATACACCGTGCGCCGGTCAAACGCAGCGGGCACTATCCTGGAGACCAAGACCTTCGAGCCACTGCCAGGGGTGGCGCAGTTCCACGACTCTCTGGGCTACTACCCCGGCCTGCGGTTCAGGCCTGCGAACAACGGGCTGTACTTCTGGGATGCTCCAGCCAGCCTTGTGGTGCCAGCCAAGGATAACTACACGACCCGGATCACGTGGGGGGACAAGACCCCGGCCACGGATCTCTACGGAATTAACCTGGGCGACACGATCCTCGGCTCAGGCAATCCCCGAGATGATAACGTACAGTATGGCCTGAACATAGCAGTGCTCGACAAGGCCAAGGACGGAAGCTGGGGCAAGATCGCGGTCTGGAATGCCACCTCGCTGGTCAGCCTGGAAATGAAGGTCACCCTGGCCGAGGCCTTCCCGGGACAGATCCTGATGTACCAGCTCAAGGTGCGGAACCTCAGTCCCGCCCCGCAGCCTTTCACAGTCAGCGACCCGATTCCCGCGAATACCACTTACTTGAGCGGCGACTATTACAACGCCGCGACGAACAGCATCGAATGGACGGGGACGATCAGCCCGGACCAGACCAAGGTGAGCCAGTTCTGGGTGACCGTGAACAAGGGCACACCGGCTGGTACGAAGATCAAGAATGTAGCCACCCTGTCGGATGACGCGCTTGGAGCCAGCGCCTCTGCTACTACCACGATCAAGTGACGTTGATCCAAGACGTAACAACCAGATCTGACGGACTAGCGTAGAAACCGTCGGGTCCCACCAAGAAAAGCCATCGGGGCCAAACGCCTCGATGGCTTTGTGCTATTTCTGTGATCCTCGTCGTCCTGCGATCGCCGTTCTCTATCGCGATAGCCGCTCAAGGCAAGGGCCGGCAAAAGATGACGGTTTGGCCGCTGGCATGATACTCATACCGGCGCCCCGATGCGCTCAGCAGGATACTCTCGCCCGATATCACCTCCGGGGGCGCGTCCTTGGCGATCCGCCCTTTCGCCGTCCGGCAATAGAACGCATCGGTCGAAAACTCTTGACCAATGACGGCGTCGACGGTTATACCATCAACCGATATTCCCAACTTTCGAGCCAAATCCTCCTTAGCCAGTCTGACGCTCTCAGTTGCCCCGGAAGGGAGCGTAAGTAGAGTACTGCTCACGGGTTTCTTCTCCGTTATGGTCTGGGTCGGGGAGATAGGGATAACCGTCCCCATTTGTATGCCGCTCTCAGGTCGGGATGGCTTGCTCAACGATGTGCTCGTAGGCTCCATGGCGGCAGTTGGAGCCACCGCATTGGTTGTCGGCGTCTGAGTAAAGGGTGTGGCGCTCGCATCACTTGGGGTGGAGAACATGGCCGGGCCACAACCGACCAAGCTCGCAAGGATCGATCCGCCGGCACAAAGCCAAATCCACGGGTGTCTCATATCGGTCACCTCTTGGGCTTTACCTTTTCTGACGTACTTGAGACGGTGGACTGGCGCTAAAGGTTCCATCCCGGGCGGAGCTTTTAATGCATCTATCTGCACGACACGAGAGCGGCCAAGGGCGCTGGTGCTTGGATGATACCCGCTTCAGGGCAGGCTTGTCGGGGAAAAGGGAGCGCTCGTCAATGTCGGTAGGGGCGACAACCACCACGACCCGCGCGCACAGGCAATCGCCATCAAGACCAGCAGCGCCACAATCAGCACGAGGATGACGCCGACCAGCAGCGAGCGCGGCACGCGAACGCGCGCCGGTTCGAACGGTATCTCGTCGGCATACGGCTCGGCAGCCAGGCCATCGGATTCAAACTCGCCTTCTTCGCCTGTACCAAGAGGTACCTGGTCCTCCGGCTCATCGGGTACTTGCAGGTCTTGATCTCGTGTGCTCATCTTTGCCTCGCTGTTCAACCAACTCGGCGCCAAATGTGCAGCTATCAGTCTCCACGAAATACTTACGGGAGAGCCCGGCGCACCTGGCGCAGCCAATTGCCACTCGTGATGGCTTGCACGTCCGCTTCGGCGTAGCCATGCGCCTTGAGTGAGTCTGCTACCTTGGCGAGGTCGGCCACGGTATCTAACTCTGCCGGCGACGACTCGGCGCCGAACCCGCCGTCGAAATCTGTGCCCATACCAACATGCTGCGCGTCGCCTGCCATCTGGCAGACATAGTCCATCGCGGCGGCAACATCGGCCACGGTGACGGCATCTTTGGGGTCACCTCGCCGCCAGCCCTGCCGCAGCATCGAATTGGTCGGGCAGATGCCAATGACGCCATCGCGCGCCAGCAACGCTTTGATCATGTCGTCTGAGAGCTGCCGGTCGCCGGGCACCAGCGTGCGCGGATTCGAATGGCTGGCAATGACCGGGCCGTCGTAGCGGTCGAGCGCCTGCAAGCACGCCTGGTCGGAAAGGTGACTCACGTCCAGGATCATGTTGAACTCGAGCATCGTTCGGAGCAACTGCACTCCCTCGTCGGTGAGCGGTCCCGCCGAGCTATTGCCCCCGGCGTAGCGCGTGCCGGCCAACCACGCCGGCCCGATGGCCCGCAGCCCACGCTCGTACCAGCGCTCCACATCCTGCGGCCTGACGATGGGGTCGGCGCCCTCCATCAAGATGCCGAGACCGACCTGCCGCTTATCCTGCGGCGCATCGTCCTTCCAGGTCGCCAGCACGCCGTCCAACTCACGCTGTGTCCGCACCAGTGCAAAGTGCGGGTTCTCGTCGGCCAGGCGATAGTACAGATCAAGCTGCTGCATCCCCTGGGCAAAGGCCTCTTGCGGCGTCGTGTAACCGGCAGCCTCATCCGCTCCAGACATCGTGTGGCGTGCCGGCATCGCAAAGATCGTGGCCAAGACAAGGCCGACGCGCCCGGCCAGCCATTCCGGCAACCCCAACATGCAGTCGCCCATGGCCGCCACCGCTTGCGGGTCATCGCGTTCTATCTGGCGCGTTTCCTGCGCCGAGCGCGTATAGTCACGTCCGTGCGCAATGATGTTGTAGGCAATGTCTTCGTGAGCGTCAACCATCAACACTGATGTCTCCTTCAATTGTTCCATTGGCCCAGAACAACCAGCAGCTCAGCCAAGCGATGAATCGTTGCATCCGGGCTGACGTCGCCCAGCTCGATGCCATCGGCGGCGATCCACACCGCGCGCAGCCCGGCGCGCTGCGCGCCCATCACATCAATCTCCGGCAGGTCGCCCACAAATACAGCCTCTGAAGGTGAAACGCCCAGCCGGTTCGTGACATGGCGGAACGCAGGGGCGTTGGGCTTCCACAGGCCCACGTCGGAGGAAAAAACAGTCTCGTCAAAGAATTCCAGCAAGCCCAAGCCATTTAAAGCTTCCTGGTGGAACTGGCCCGGCCACGCAGTATTGGAGAGCAGACCCAAACGCAGCCCGCGGCCCTTTAGCTCGCGCAGCATCTCGTGCGCACCTTGATACGGGACGGCGTCTTGTCCTACACCCGCCGCATAGGCTCGCGCCGCCTGCATGCGCGCCTCATCGTCCAACACAATGCCAAAGCGAGCCGCCGTCGCCGCAATGATATCCGGCAACCGCGCATTGGCGTGCCCGGCCATCGCCTCCTCCCATCCGCGTTCAATTGCGTTCCACAGGGATTCGCCGAATTCAGTCTCCGGCAACACGTAGCCGCGCCCAGCCAGGAACCGACACAGCGCGACAGCGCCCCGCACTTCCATGCTGCGCCAGTCGGCCGCGCCGCTGTGGAAATCCACCAGCGTCCCACCCAGATCGAAAATCACGCCTCGAATCACGTGCGCCTCAGAAAAAGCCAGCCAGTCGGCCGGTGTGATGTCTGGCAGTTATGGAGCAACGAGGTATTCGACAGCCAGCCGAGCTGTAGCAACCAGGCTATCTTGGTGTGTGCGCTCGTAGGCGTGGCTGGCATCCACGCCAGGGCCAATGAGACCGACGCGAACGTCTGCCCCGGCACGTAGAGCAGCATCGCCATCCGAGCGATAATGCGGGTACACATCCAGCTTGTAAGGGATGTTGGCGTTCTGCGCCAGCTCGACCAGCTTGCGGCGCATCTCGATGTGATACGGCCCGCCTGAATCTTTGACGCAGATGCCGCACGAGAACTCGTCGCTGTTCTGCCCCTCGCCCACCGCCGCCATGTCCACCACCAGCAGCTCGACGCAATCGGCCGGGATGCCGGTGGATGCACCGTGTCCTACTTCCTCAAAGGTGGTGATAAGGATGGTCGCGCGCTGCGCGGGCACAATTTGAGCATCGGCTATCGCCTTGAGCGCGCCATAGATGCAGGCCACCGACGCCTTGTCGTCCAGGTGCCGGCTGCGAACAAAGCCGGTGTCGGTCAGCTCGGCGCGCGGATCCAGGTACACAAAATCGCCCACCTCGATCCCCAGGGCGCGCGTCTCTTCCGCCTTGGTCGTTCGGGCATCCAGCCGGACTTGCATGTTCTCTTCTTTGCGTTCCAGCTCGACCATCTCATTGCCGTGGATATGATAAGACGCCTTGGTCGGGAGGATCGTCCCACTCACGACCCGGCCCGTCACCGTGCGAACCAAGCAGTGCTCGCCTTCGACCGTATTCCAGACATAGCTGCCTATCGGCGTCAGCCGCAACCGGCCGTTTGGCTTGATTTCTTTGACCATCGCGCCGAGTGTATCCACGTGCGCCGCCATTGCGCGAGGTCGATCTGCCGATTGGCCATCCCATGTGGCACTGAGCGCGCCCTTGGCGTTGAGCGCGACCTTTAGCCCCAACGGCTCGAACGCTTTGCGGACGTAAGCGATGGCCCGCTCGGTATCGCCTGTGGGGCTATAGATGTTGAGCAAGCCCAGCAGGAAATTGGTCATAGCGGAAATGTCAATGCTGTATTTGGCCATGGGTAGCTCCTTCTATCTTTGCGGAGGTTAACGATCCCTGTTCAAACGCTTTCATCCTGGCGCGCCATTCTTGCGGGAGGCGATATTCTTCACTCACGCGCCGACCGCGGAAATCCGTTTCCCACGAGAGAACGGGTTTTTCTGATATTATATCGGCTCGACGATGACCTCGGGCGCGCGCGGCACTTCGAAGCGGTCGTGGCGATGATGATAGCCCAGGCTGAGCTTGGCGACGCGGCGACCCTCTGCATCCAGCACAACGCCCTCGTACCAGCGCACGCGCCCTCCATCCGGCCCCGGCGTCTCGTGCGTCGCCTCTAGTGGCGGAGGAAAGCGCCCTTCAAAGCGTAGCTCCAGCGACCTGACCGTATCGCGCGTGACGCGGTCGAGGATGCCACCCGGCTTGTTGTAGGCCGAATCGCCGATGCGCTCGCGCAGCACGGCCATTTCTTCCCACTCGTCGGGGGTGATGGCGTCATAGGCGCGGGCTAACGCGGTCTCCAGCGCTTCAGCCAGGCGCACGGCGATAGATTCGCTCATTCTTCTGCTCGCGTCGAATCGGCCCGACCGGCCTGCGCCATCAACAAGCCAATGACGGTTTTGCTGTCGGAAATCTCTCCTCGCGCGACCATCGCCAGCGCCGCGTCCCACGCCGTCGGGATGACCTCGATGCGCTCGTCTGCTTCCGGGCGAGGGCGGCCCGGCGTCAGCCCAGTGGCGGTAAAGACGTGCAGCACTTCGTCGGTGCCGCCGGGAGTCGAGTAAAAGCGACACAGCGGCTCGAAATGCGCGGCGCCGTAGCCGGTCTCTTCTTCCAACTCGCGCGCGGCGCACTCGATGGGTCGCTCGCCAGGCTCCAGGATGCCCGCCGGCAACTCGAGTAGGTCACGCCCCACGGCGTAGCGGTATTGGCGGACGAGCAGCACGCGCCCCATCTCGTCCACTGCGACGATTCCCACGCCGCCGCGAAACTCGACTACCTCGCGGATGGCTTCGCCGCCGCCGGGGAGCGCCACGCGGTCCACGCGCAGGTTGAGGATTTTGCCGCTATAGATGTGGCGGCTTTCCAACGTGATCTCGGCTGTCATTCTCGTCCAGGTTGACCTGTCCACTCACAGTGTAACATGCGTCTTTGCTGGCATCAGGCAAGGCAAACACTGCCAGCCCGGAAGGAGCGCGCGACTGCACACTCTGCCATGCGGCGGCAGCCGATGCTCCCGAACGTAAAAGGCTACCAGGGGACGCCTGATAGCCTTGGACCAAACAAATAGAGGCGACTAGGGTATGTTGAGCACCTGACCCGGGAAGATAAAGTTGGGATTGATCAGGTTATTGGCGTTAATGATCGCCGTCGCCGATTTGCCGTACTTGCGGGCAATCGAAAACACTGTCTCGCCACGCTGGACTATGTGGGTAGTCGGCCCTGCGCCCGGCGTGGGGGACGGGCCTACCGTGCCACCCGCCGGGATCACCAACACCTGGCCTGGGCGGATCGTGTACGGCCAGCCGATGCGATTGGCCTGGGCAATCGCGTAAGGATTGACGCCAAACTGCCGCCCGATGCTGAATAGCCGGTCGCCGGGCTGCACCGTGTAGCTCGTCTGGCCGGTTGGCGCAACCGTCGCCGGGGGCGGCGCAGGCGGCTGTGGTGTAGGGGTCTCCGTCGGCAGTGAGGCGGGCTGCGGCTCGGCAGGCTGCGGCGCCGCGCCGCCCACAGTCGCCGTGGCGCCGGCAATCACCGTTTCGACGACGGTGGTCGGCATCCCCTCTGGCGTGGGGGAGCCGGTGCCAGCTGGGACAGACTGTGGTTTCGGAATCGGCCCGCTCGACATGGGCCTGTTGCAGCCGGCAACCCAAACGACAATAGCTGCCATTGCCAGCAGCAATGCAGCGCTTTGATAACGTCGGTTCATCAGTGGCCTCCTTCGTGGCCAGAGCACCAAGGCCCAGGTCAGGGGCAAAGCACCTACAGGATAACACACTTCAATCTCTCAGTCAAATGAGATATTAGTCCTAGTATAGAATTCAACAACGCTCCGGGCAAGGTGAATGACCTTTTCGCGCAGTTGTTGCGGTTCCAATACCTCTATCTGTGGGCCAAAACTGAGCACGTACTGGCACGCCTCTTGCTCAACCTCAAACTGCACGTCAAGCTTTATCCACCCTTCCTCGTCCGGCGGCTCTTGATGCACAATGCGCGCGTATCTCCACATGGAGTGTATCCATTGGACCATGGCGGAGGCTACACGCAACGTCGCAGGATAGCTCGGGAGATTGGCGACGAAATCGGCTGTTGCCTGCTCCCAATATGCTGCCAGGTCAAAGGCGGGAGGACGAACGCACGGTTGATCTGTCAGTCTGGCATCCTGTATCCGAGAGACGCGGTAGGTACGGCTGCTGCCCTCAACTGATGCCACCAGGTACCACACGCTCCCTTTGGCCACCAGCCCGAGCGGATCAACCAGCCGCTCCACAGCCGCGCCATCACCTCGCCGATAAGTGATGCACACTTGACGTTCTTGCCAGATTGCCTCTTGAAGCACGGGAAGAAACGGAATGGCTTCTTCCGAACGGCGCCAACCTGACATATCCACATGAATGCGTTGGCGTATGTATTCCGCGTCACGGCGATGCATGGAGGGGAGCGCCGCGAGCAGCTTGATGAAAGCCGCTTCCGAGGCCTTGCCCAGTCCCAGGTCAGCCAAGAGTCGCGAGGGCTTGACAAAGAGCGCCTGGATTTCGGCTTCGCTGAGCCCAGTCAAGTTTGTGCGGTATTCTTCCAGCAGAAACCACCCGCCGCCGGTTCCGCGTTCCGCGGCCACCGGAATCCCTGCTGCGCTCAACGCCTCCATGTCGCGGTGAATGGTTCGCTCGGAAACCTCCAACCGCTTCGATAGGGCGCGCGTCGTCATGCGCTGGTGAACTTGCAAGAGCAGCAAAATAGAGAGCAGTCGATCTGCACGCATAGGATTCCCTCACTTTCTTTTCCGGGCCAGATCATTATTCTATCACAGAAATATGACACAAGATGTCAGCAGAGTCGTGTATACTTGTACTCTGTGCATTCGATCTTGGTCGAGCGCATAGAACCAAGCCAAAGGAGGGGCAACGGTGGGCATCGCTCAAACTCGTACAAGTCCAATGATCGAGAAGGCTTCTCGCGTAGAAACCACTCTGTTTCTTCTCATGTCTATTGACGGCAAGATTACGAGCGGGGAAAGCGACGACCTTGACTCGGATCGGGACTGGAGAAGGATAAAGGGTGTCAAAGAAGGTCTGCATCAGTACTATGAGCTTGAACAGTCCATCGCCATAAACTCGTTGAACACAGGCCGAGTTATGGCCAAGATTGGGGTCAATTCACGCACAGAGGCGCCGGAGAAGGATCAGCGCCTCACGTTCTTTATCATAGATCGAAAGCCACATCTCAACGAACATGGCGTCAGATACTTGGCTCAATGGGTAGGCAAGCTGCATATCGTCACGAACCATCCGACACACCCTGCGTTTTCGGTGCGATCAACCTACTCGAACGTCGAGGTCATTTCCTATCCCCAAGACGTGGATTTGTCTGACCTTCTGATCAAGATAAGGCACCGGTACGGCATTGACCATCTGACGATCGAGTCGGGTGGGACACTGAACTCGGCGTTTATCCGCCAGGGCTTGATTGACCATGTCTTGATCATTGTTGCGCCGCTGCTCGTGGGCGGGCGAGCTACATCATCACTGGTAGATGGGCGATCTCTTCAGACTGTGGAAGAATTGATTCACCTGAAAGCGCTGAAACTCGTCGGGTGCCAGGTGCTCGAACACTCGTATATTCGCCTGGAGTATGACGTGATCAATGAAACCATCCTTGATCCCAAATAGTGCATACCGGCAACTGCTTGTGCGTTACCTGGCACCACAGCGCGGCGCAGTCCAACTCATGGTCGTGCTGCTCCTGGCGAGCATCGGACTGCAGCTCGCGGGGCCGCAGGTGGCGCGATCCTTCATTGACGCGGTTCAAGCCGGCGCGCGCGAAAGGATGCTGATTGGGGCGGCGCTCTTGTTCATCGCGATATCTTTCGTACAAAAGGCGATGAGTGTTCTAGCGGCGTATTGGAGCGAGCGCGTGGCCTGGACAGCCACAAATTCCTTGCGAGCGGATTTGGCGGCGCACCTCCTCCGGCTCGACCTCAGCTTTCACAAGACGCGCACGCCCGGCGAACTCATCGAGCGTGTGGATGGCGACGTGAATGCGCTGGCGGGGTTCTTTTCGAGCTTTGTAGTGCAGCTCGTCGGGAGCCTGCTGTTGTTGATCGGCGTTCTGATCGCGGTATACCTCGTAGACGTGCGGCTCGGCCTGGCCTTTACGGCTTTCGCGTTGCTGGCAGTGGGGGTACTCAATTGGGTGAGGCAGTTTGGGACCCCACACTGGAAGCAAGACCGCGAATCCAGCGCTACCTTTTACGGATACATGGGCGAGGTGCTCGCCGCCACCGAGGACATCCGCTCAAGTGGCGCGGAGCCATACACCATGCGCCGTTTTTTCGAGCATCTGCGACATTGGCTGCCTGTCAGGCGCCAGGCGGCGGTGTGGGGACAGGCCATCATGATGACGGCCATCGTAGCCTTTGCAGTTGGCGATGCCATCGCCTATGGGCTGGGTGGGGCTTTGTATCGGGCTACCGCCATTTCGCTCGGCACAGTGTATATGGTGGTCGCCTACGTTGCAATGTTGGCGGAACCCATCGAGACCATCCGCACACAACTGGAGGATTTGCAGCGCGCGGATGCCAGCATCGCTCGCGTGCGCGAGCTGATGGGAATCACGTCCAGGCTCGAGGACGGGACAGACAGCCTGCCAGCCGGGGCGCTGTCGGTTGAGTTTCGGGGTGTGCACTTTGGATACGAAGACGGGACGCCTCCGAACGGCAACCATCAGGAGGAGCGCGCGACGGTGCTCGACGATTTTTCTTTGTCGCTCAATGCAGGGCGTGTGCTGGGGCTGTTGGGCCGCACCGGAAGCGGCAAGACGACCATCGCGCGATTGCTCTTTCGCCTGTATGACCCGCAACAGGGGGAGGTGCGTGTGGGCGGAGCCGACCTGCGCCACGCCGAGCTAGCGGCACTGCGCGCAAGGGTTGGCCTGGTCACCCAGGACGTGCAACTTTTCGAGGCGAGCCTGCGTGACAATATTACGTTCTTTGATCCGGATGTATCGGACAGCCGTCTGCTCACGGCGCTAGAGACACTGGAGTTGAGGCCGTGGCTTGAGCGCTTGCCGAATGGACTGGATACAAAGATCTCTGGCGCAAGTCTTTCGGCAGGCGAAGCGCAACTGGTGGCTCTGGCTCGGGTTTTGCTCAAAGACCCGGGCCTGGTCATCCTCGACGAGGCCTCCAGCCGCCTTGACCCGGCCACAGAGACGCTGCTCGAACAAGGAATGGACAGGCTGCTCGAGGGCCGCACGGCGGTCGTCATTGCACACCGCCTGGCTACGGTGAGGCGAGCAGATGACATTCTTATTTTGGAGGCGGGCCGCATCCTCGAGCAGGGACCGCGTGAGAGGCTGGCGGCCGATCCCGGTTCCAAGTTTGCCGAGCTTGAGCGGACGGGGCTTGCAGAGGTGCTGGCATGAAACAAGCCATGCCATCTACAGCGTTTTTCATCCGGCGAATATCGGCCTATCACCCACTTCCACAAGTGGTCAGTGGGCTGTTCTGGGTTCTCTTTCACAGTTGGCCCTTGTTCCCGGGACTGTTGGCCAAGGCGTTCTTTGACACGCTGGAGGGCAGAGCGCCCGCGGGACTCTCAGTAGAGAGCATCGTGGCGCTGATCGTGGCGCTCGCCCTGGCCAGGGCTGGGTTCGTTTATGGCGACGTATGGGTGAGCACGCCCGTGGGCTTTAGGATCAGAGGACTGCTCCAACGCAACCTGCTGGCTCGCATCCTCGAGCGGCCTGGCGCTCAGGCGCTGCCCTGCAGTGTAGGAGAAGCGATCTCTACTCTGCGCGATGATGTAGAAACCATGTGGGGGGCCGGGTGGACGTTCGACGTGGTCGGCTTTACGAGCTTTGCCGTGGGCGGGATCGCGATCTTGCTCTGGGTGGACGCGCAGGTCACGCTTCTGGTGTTCATACCGATTGTCGCGGTCATCACGCTCTCGCACGTCGTCCGCACGCGGCTCCAGAGTGTGCGCGAGCAGAGCCGCGAGGCGACCGCACAAGTGACCGGCTCGCTAGGAGAAATCTTTAGTGCAGTGCAGGCGATTCAGGTAGCGGGCGCGGAAGACAAGGTGATCGCGCATCTGCGCCGCCTGGGCGACGAGCGCCAGCGGAGCGCGTTGCGCGACAGGCTTTTGGGGCTGACGCTCGACGCGGTCTTTGCCAACACGGCGAGCCTGGGCGCGGGCCTGACGCTGCTGGTAACCGCATCCAAGATGCGCTCAGGCGTGTTCACCCTGGGCGATTTTGCATTGTTTGCCACCTACCTGATGCAGGTCAAAGAGATGACCGGCTTTTTGGGGTGGATCGTGACGACGTATCAGCAGATGGGCGTGGCGTTCAAGCGGGCGGTGACACTCTTGCAAGGCGCGCCTGCCTCCAGCCTGGTCGCACACCACCCCGTATACCTTGGCGAACCGCTGCCCGCGCCTGCACCGGTGGTCAAGAAAGAAAGCGACCGCCTGGACATGCTGGAGGTGGTGGGATTGACGCTGCGCTATCCCGAGTCCGGGCGCGGAGTTGAGGATATTTCCTTCAAGCTCGAGCGCGGCAGCCTGACGGTGATCACCGGGCGCATCGGGTCGGGCAAGACGACGCTGCTGCGGGCGATGCTGGGCCTGCTAGAGCCGCAGGCGGGTGAGGTGCGCTGGAATGGAGAAAAGATCGAACACCCGGCGAGTTTCCTCGTGCCGCCGCGCGTGGCGTATACCGCGCAGGTTCCGACACTGCTTTCGGGCACGTTGCGGGAAAACATCCTGCTGGGGCTCGGTTTAGAGGACGGCAAGCTGGCGCAGGCCGTGCATAGCGCCGTCCTCGAACGTGACCTGGAGGGATTCCCAGACGGGCTGGAGACCCTCATCGGAGCCAGGGGCGTCAAGCTTTCGGGTGGACAAATTCAGCGCACGGCGGCGGCCCGGATGTTTGTGCGCGAGCCGGAGCTGTTGGTCTTGGATGACTTGTCGAGCGCGCTGGACATAGAGACCGAGCGCCTCCTCTGGCAGCGGCTATTCGAGCAGGGCACGACGTGTCTGGTGGCTTCGCATCGGCGCGCGGTGCTGGAGAGGGCGGATCAGATTCTGGTGCTGGACGCCCTGCGGGGGCGCATCATCGCACGGGGCAAGCTGCAAGAACTGCTCGAGACGAGCGCCGAGATGCGGCGACTTTATACGGGAGAAACAGGTAGTGATTCGTAACCCGGACAAGGCCGCTGCGCCACTGAACAGCCTCTCCGCTTGCGGTGGACGGCCGATGCGTCCGCACGCAAGCGGATTTTGTTTTCAAGCGCCATGATGTCGAACCAGCCCATGTCCGGCATTTGCCTTGCGGCCAAGCGGTGCTAGAATATCAAGCGAGGCAGACACAGCGCTCGTTATTCCGGCGACGCCCCGCGCCACTAAAAAAGCGACTTCAGCCGCCGCTTGCGCGGCTTATCTGTGTACCGTTTGGCTCTTGCGGTACAAACATTTCCGGATAGAATAAATATCGGCACTGCACAAGGTAGTATTTGGCTGTAGACACAGAGCCGGGTATAAAAGATCACCAAGTTGTCTGAGGAGGACTCCTGCAATGCCTAACAAGGGAATTCCTGGTCTCGGCCGAAAACGCCCTCAGTTGGATATACCCATAACGCGACTTCATCTAGACAATGAAAACCCACGACTCCCTGAAGAGGCACAAGGTAAGGGCGAGTCTGAACTGCTCAATGTGCTTTACAAAGAATTCTTTTTAGACGAGCTTGCAGACTCGATGACAAAAAACGGATACTTTGATGAAGAGCCTCTGGTGGCAATCCCTCGCAAGTTACCTCGGGGCTTTGAAAGTGTGGATCCCAACTCAAAAGAGTTTTTGACTTTCGTCAAGAATGAGAGCACCGAGTTTACAGTAGTCGAGGGTAATAGAAGACTCGCCACTGCCAAATTGCTTATCGACGCCAAGCTCCAAGAAAAACTTCGCATCAAGAATTGGCCTAGCTTAACCGAGGAAGTAGCAGATGATTTGAGAACTCTTCCGGTTATAGTTTATCCGGAAAGGAATGAAGTCGTACCATATCTGGGCGTGCGGCATATAGTAGGAATCCAGAAATGGGGTTCTTACGCTAAGGCGCGCTATATTGCCAAGATGATTGAAGATGGCCTTTCCATTGAAGAAATCGAGGCACAGATTGGAGACAAACAAGGTTCTGTCGCCAAGTACTATTTGTGCTACAAGCTACTGAAGCAAATTGAAGATGAATTCGAATTCGATACCGAGAAAGCGAAGGAAGATTTCTCATTGTTGCTGTTGGCCATTGGGCAAGGAAACATTAAGCGGTTCTTGGGTTTGCCCAGGAGGTTAGCTGAGGTAGATTCTAGCGCGCCAGTGCCAACTAGCAATCTGGAAAATCTAAGGAGTTTAATATCGTGGATCTTTGGAGACGGGAAGAAGGGACCTGTTATAACCGATTCTCGGGATATCACCGATTATTTATCCCATGTTGTCGCCAGTCCTGACGCGATGACACACTTGGAGAATACCGGAGATCTTCTCGAAGCTTATGATCGCACTGATGGCGAAGAAAAAATGCTTATCAGGTACCTGAATACAGCGAATAGGAAACTCGAAGGGGCTCTAGGAGTCGCGCATCGCCATAAAACGCCTGAGGTCATTATCGAGGCAGAGAAGTGCGAGCAAACTATGAAGGCATTGCTTAAAACTTTGAGGGAGCCAAATGATTGAGATACCTGATCCAGATTCCACTTCGAGTGTTGCCGACTGGGTTGAATTGCGTATTTCCATCACTGGCAACCGAGTCTCCAAAGCCACCGCAGCTTCTGCGATCGAGGGCGCTAGGGGAGAAGAACCTCCCGAAGCCTTTCTTAGCAGTGTTTGGCGTGAGTTAAACCATCGTCAGCAACTGTATTTGCGCCCCTACTTTAACGTTGAAGATCGTATAGTCGAACCTCAATTCGAGACCCAGCCGCCTCCAGAGTATTTGGCCTGTCTATTGCTCTCACTGTTCGGTGTTCCGGGCAATACACAGCTTTCTGCCAAGCTCTTTGAGAAGCTGACCTGTGAGGCCATGGGACGGTACCTCTCAGGCCATGCGATTGTCTTTGGCTGGCCTTCCGGTGTGGATGATAACGCAGAAGATGAAAAGGAAAGTGTGATCAAGCGCAAAATCAAAAAGCTTGCTGATGAGCTGAATGAGAGATTTTGCGAAGCGCCAGCTGCCCGCTTCAAAGATAGGGGAATTGATGTTATCGGGTGGATTCCATTTAGTGATAGAAGACCTGGTCAAGTTGTCATTCTGTTGCAATGTGCCGCAGGCCACGACTGGAAAAACAAGCTCGCCGTGCCGCTAGACGCGTGGCTTCAATATATTCACTGGGCACGTGACCCTCTTAAGGCATATGCTGTTCCCTGTGTGGTTGATGAGAGGGATTGGCATGAAATGTCGAGGGATAAGGGTATCCTCTTTGACAGAGTTCGGATTCTCAACCTGCTTTCTGATGGTATACGAGATGAAGCTCTGAGCGAACAACTAATTTCTTGGGTAACCGACCAGTTGTCTGATTTGAATGAATAGGCTCCAAATGTCGTAAGGGAATCCTCAGTCATCCAGGTAAATTCAATTCCATGGGACAATTAGGTTCTATTCAGAATGGCAAGGAAGACCCCTTCTTTCATTGGCCTTAAGCCAGCTTCAGAAGAAAGCTCGCGGGCAAAGCGCAGTAATCGCCGCTCGGATACTCAACATGAGCTAATACTACGCCGCGAGCTATGGCGGATGGGTCTAAGGTTTCGTAAGAACGTGAAAATCTTACCAGGCAAGCCCGATATAGTTCTCAGTGTCGCACGAGTGGTTGTGTTCTGTGATGGTGATTTTTGGCATGGTCGCGACTGGAAGATCCTGAAATCGAAGCTTGATCGAGGGACGAATGCCAATTACTGGTCAGCAAAGATAGCAAGCAATATCAAGCGAGATCGGCGTAACACCATTCTACTTGAGAAAGCCGGCTGGCAGGTCATTAGGCTATGGGAGACAGATATCAAGCGAAATCCGCTAGCTACAGCTAGACTGATAAAGAACGTTGTCGATACCCGCCGTGCCAAACTGAGCAAGAAGATCAGGGCTAAAAGCCGAGGTCATATCCAAAGATGAAATTCATTGATCTGTTCGCTGGGCTTGGTGGATTTCACGAGGCCATGAAACGACTTGGTCACGAGTGCGTTTTTGCTTCAGAAATTGATAGCGAGCTCCGAGAGCTTTATGTTCAGAATTTTCCTGATGCTGCAAGCAAAACGTTTGGTGATATACGCCAGTGCAAAGATGAGATACCTCCGCACGATATTCTATGTGCTGGTTTTCCTTGCCAACCTTTTTCAAAATCCGGATCTCAGCTTGGACTGCACGACAAGATACAAGGAACATTGTTTGACGAAATAGTGTATATCTTGGATAGATGCAGGCCCGAGTATGTGATCCTTGAAAACGTTGGGAATTTTGAGCGCCATGACAAGGGCCGGACATGGCAGATTGTAAAAGAGAAGCTACAGAAATTGGGGTATGATGTACGTGGAACGGAGCATATCACTAGTGGTGGACCAGGTCTAATTTCTCCACATCATCTCGGATTTCCTCATTCGCGAGAGAGGTTCTTTATTGTTGCTAGGCAAGGCAAGTTGCCAGCCAATCCATTTCCTTTTGTAAATCGGCATTGTATCACTAATCTAAATGACATTGTCCAGTCAGCAGATGCACTCACCGACAAGGATCGTGCTGAGACCTGTCTTACCAAAAGCCAACGTGAGTGCATTGAACACTGGAATCTTTTATTGTCAAAGCTACCAGAAAAAGCGCCGCTGCCATCTTTTCCAATTTGGGGGGATGAGATGGATGCTACTTACCCATTTGAAGATCACACGCCCTATGCAGCGGCCATAGAGGAGTTGGAACGATGCTTGGACGGTCGAGTACTAGCGGTCAGCCCGACGCGGCAAGAGTTACTCGAGCTGTTGCCCAGTTATGCTCGAACAAAGAAAGCGAAATTTCCCGAATGGAAGATTGATTTTATCCGTCAGAATCGAGAATGGTTTCAAGAATACCACAGATATTTCTCAAAAAAATGGATTGAAAAGCTTCGCAGCTTTCCCCCCTCACTGCGGAAGCTGGAATGGAACTGTAAAGGAGAAGAGCGTAACCTTTGGAAGTATGTGCTTCAGTTCCGGCCCTCTGGACTGAGGGTCAAACGTTACTCGTCATCTCCTTCACTTGTGGCTATGACAAGCACTCAGATTCCGATACTGGGACCAGAGCAAAGGTTCTTGACGCGAATCGAGGGACTGAGACTGCAAGAGTTTCCAGATGATCACAAATTACCCAGCTCACGAACAAAAGCTTTTAAGGCATTGGGTAATGCAGTACATGTTGGAGTCGTAAAGACTATAGCTAGGCAGTTGCTTGTCGGTGACACGCGCTGACTCTACGGCCGCACCGCGCGCTGGGGCGCAGATAGCACCCAGCGGCCCGCCGGACCGCGCAATGCAAAGACCGCGTGCGTAGCCAGCGGCGTCACGTCGGGGTTAATTTCAACCACCTGCGCCCCACGCTGTCCACTTTGGCTTCCAACACTGGTTCGAGATTTGAACCTTGCGAAGGTTGCCTGAAAGCACCTTGGCCGATATCCGAAACCTTCGCAAGGTTCTCCCCCTTTCCGTCCATATGTCACGCCGAACGCACGAGCGCAGATAGCACCAGGCCCACCGGGCCACGCAAGGCAAAGGTCACGTGTGTTGTGCTGGCCGCTTTTGTTACGGCAGCGGGGGACTCCGCAGCAAGTCGGCCTGGCGCCGCGTTCCCCATATGTTGGGGGGAATCGCTGTTTACCCCCTGTATATGGACACCAGGGCAGGCACATTTCAGACCTCGCGCACATCTGCTGCCAGCACGTTGACGGCTCCGTGATCCTTCTGCACCACTCCCTCTATAATCACAAATGCGCTGTGAATAGCCTGGCGGCATTTCTCGTACACAGGCGGCGGGACGACCACGTTCACCATGCCGTCGGGGTCTTCTACGGCGAGAAAACAAAACCCTTTTGCCGTTGGAGGGTGCTGGCGTGCGACAATCAGCCCGCCGATTTTGACGGTGTGACCATGTTTCAAGAATGGCAACTCGCGGGTCGGTCGCGCACCTGCGCGGGTGAAAGCATCCTGCCGTGTCGTAGTCAGATGTCCGTCCAGGCTGACGCCTGTGAAGGCAAACGAGGTCGCCAGGCGTGTTCTGGCATCCATCGGCGGCAGCTTGACCTGCTCGTCTTGGCTTTTCATGGGTAATTCTTGCGGTCGCCGCGCCAGGCGATATGCCTCCGCAATGTCCCACAACAGTTGCCGTCGCTCGCCCATATAGTCCAACGCGCCAGAGAGCACCAGCGCCTCGACATGCGGACGGTCGAGGCCGGTTCGCCTCACCAGGTCGGTCAATGACTTGAATGGCCCGCGCCAGCGTTCCTGCTCCAGCAACTCGACTTGCTCCGGCCCAAAGCCATGTATGGAACTCAGTCCCAATCGAATGGCATCGCCCTCGATGGAGACTTGTTCCACCGAATGGCGCAGATCCACGGGCAGGAACTGGACGCCCGCGCGCTGAGCGTCGGCGACGACGACATGTTCGGGATAAAACCCCATCGGCTGATGCCGCAAGAGCCCCGCGAAAAAGAACAGCGGGTAATGACAGCGCAGCCAGGCCGACCAGTAGGTGATAACGGCAAAGGCAGCGGCGTGAGCTTTCGAGAAGGAATAGCTGCCAAAGGCGCTGAGCTGATCAAAGATCTGCTGTGCGACTTGGCATGGAATGCCTTTCAATTGCGCACCCGCCAAGAACCTGGCCCGGAATGCCTCGACGTGTTCGTCGGCGCGTTTGTGGCCCAGGGCGCGCCGTAAGAGCTCGCCTTCTCCTGGCGTAAAGCCTGCCACGTCACGGGCGATTTTCAGGATCTGCTCCTGGAAGAGAATCACGCCGAGCGTCTCTTGTAGTGCAGGTTTCAACAACGGATGCAGGTACTCTAACTTTTCTGCGCCCTCGCGTCGCCGCAGGTAAGAATGTACCATGTTGGCCTGCACCGGGCCGGGACGGATGAGGGCAATTTGCACGGTCAGGTCGGCCAGGTTGCGCGGTCGAAAACGCGGGATCAGCGAGGCTTGCGCCCGCGACTCGACCTGGAACACGCCCACCGTCTCGCCACGGCGGATCATGGCATAAACCTTCGGATCGTCAAAGCGCAAGGCCGGCAGGTCAGGTCGCTGGCCTGTGCGCAGACGAATCATCTCGCATGAATCGGCAATCGCCGAGAGCGCCCGCAACCCCAGCACGTCGAGCTTGATCCAGCCGCATAGCTCAAGCGCGTCTTTGTCCCATTGCACTACTGTCCGGTCTTGCATCGCCGTAGGCTCAATAGGGATTTGGGCCAGGAGCGGCGGACCGGACAAGATCATGCCCCCATTGTGGATGCCAAGATGGCGGGGATAGTTATCCAGGGCCGCTGCCAGCTTGAGGAACTGCTGCCAGCGCGGCGAGTCGAGTTGGCTGCCAAAGACTGACCGCAGCGTCGGCGAGCTGGGCAGGCCAGACGCGCCAGGCGAGTCAACGCCATCGCTCACACGGTCGAGCATCTCATCTGGAAAGCCCAACACCATTCCCACGTCGCGGATCGCTTGCCGCGCGCCAAAGGTGGAAACCGTGCAGGCCATCGCGACATGATCGTGGCCGTATTGGCGGTAGAGATACTGAATGGCCTCTTCGCGCCGGTCGGCGGCCAGGTCCAGATCAATATCGGGCGCAGTCGCCCGCTCGCGCGAGAGGAATCGCTCAAACACCAGCCCCGCCGCAAGCGGGTCAATCGGCGTGATGTCGAGCAGATATGCAACGAGTGAATTGGCGGCACTGCCACGCCCTTGACACAAGATGCCTTGCGAACGGGAAAAGCGCATCAGGTCCCAGACGACGAGAAAATAGTCGGCCAGATTCTGCTCGGCGATGACGGCCAACTCTCGATCAAGCGTCGCGCGATACTCGCCCGGCGACTCGAGCTTGACGCTCCTGCGCTCAAGCCCTTGTTTGCACAGGCGGCGCAGATACTCGATAGAAGACTCTCCACCTGGAATCGGCGGACGGGGCAACGCCTGGGGGCCCGTGGGCAGATGTGCATCGCAGCGCCCGGCAATGTCCAGGGTGGCCTGCAAGGCGTCGGGCCACTCGGCAAACAGCGCAGACATTGCGGTGGGGGTGCGGAAATAGTATTCGGCGTTGCTGCGCAAGAGACCCTCGGCGCGATGCAGCGGCGTGCGGTAGCGAATGCAGGCCAGTACATCATGCAGGGGCGCGTCATCCGGCGAGAGGTAATGGACATTGCCGGTCGCAACCAACCGTAGCCCAAGGCTCGAGGCCAGCCTGGCCAGCCCAACGTTCAATCGGCGGTCGCCGCGCTCGTGGTGGCGCTGCAGTTCCAGGAAAAAACTCTTGCGTCCAAAGATGGACGCAAAGCGCCCGGCGGCATGCTTCGCCTTGTCCATATCCCCGGCCAGCAACGCACGAGCGATTTCGCTGCGCCGGCTGCCGGACAGCGCGATGATGCCCTGGGCATGATCCGCCAGCCAGCGCCAGGGCAAGGCGGCAAACCCCTTTTGCTGATCCCGTCGAGCCAAGGTGATCAACCGGCACAAGTTGGCATAGCCGGTATCACTTTCGGCCAGCAGCGTCAGGCAGCCGCCGCCATTGGTCAAGGTCAGCTCGGCTCCCAGGATCGGCTTGACCCCCGCTTCCTGAGCAGCCTGTACGAAGCGAGGTGCGCCATACAACGCATCGTGATCCGTCAGCGCCAATGCCGGCATGTCCAGGTGCGCTGCGCGGCGCACTAACTCTTCGGGCGGCGGCACGCCGTCCAGGAGCGAATAGTAAGAGTGGGCGTGTAGCTCGACGTACACTTATTCTCGCCGCCGGTCCAGGAACCAGCGTCCCTGGCTATCTCGAAAGACGGTGAACACCACCTCGCCGTTGACCTCGACCTGATAATAGTCGCGTGTGACGGGCTGATCCCACCAGTGACGCTGCTCGCGCCAGAACTCGTACACCTGCTGGACCAGGCGCGCCCAGCCGCCCCAGCGCAGCCACACCGGCGTGCCCTCGGGCCCGAGGCCCACATCAATCGCCAGCGGCAGCGGCGGCCCGATCATGCTGGCCAGCCGGATGACGGCTTCGCCAAAGCGCTGCTCTAGTGTTCGCAACACTGCACGCAATCGAGCGAGCTTGGGCCCGACAGGCTCGTCGAGCAGCGTCATCTGCCGCGCACCCACGTGCCACTCGCGCAGGGGATAGGCCGAGAGCGTCAAGCCGGCCACACCGGACAAGAGATTCAGCTTGCCCAATAGCCTCCCGGCTGTGCGGCGCAGCAATGGAGCGTCACACGATGGCGGCTTGATAGACGACCCTGCCGTATGTTCGTGCCCATCCGAGGTCGAGAGGGTCAGTGACAGCGCCATCGTATGGTGCCCCGACTTGTCAAGCTCTCGCGCCAACCGGCCCGCCAGGTGCTCCAACGCTGCAAGCACCTGGCGGCGATCCAGGAGCGGGTTGGCAAACGACAGACTACGGCTGAGCATGGGCGGGGGTGACTGGGGCGAGAATGGGCGCGGGTCAATCCCACGCGCGAGATCATGAAAAGAGCCGCATTCGGGTCCAAACTGCATGACCACGGCAGCGTGCGGCAGCTCGGCGAACCCGCCGAGCGTTGTGATGCCGAATAGATGCAGCCGGCGCAGCATTTCTATCGGGGCGCCGGGCAGAACCGTCAAGGGGAGTGACGATAGAAAGCGGCGCTCATCGCCCTTGGGCACGACCAGCACGTGGCTCGCTTCTGAGGATGCCTGGCGGGCCGCTTGCAGCGCCGTGAATTTGTTAGAAGCGATGCCGACGTCCGGCATCAGATGAACCGTTTGAAAAGCCTGCGTTGCGATTTGCCCGGCGAGCACGCGCTCAGAGCCAGTGCGCGATAGCGCGCCGATTTCGATAAAGAACTCGCCCAGTGCGCCAGTTTCAACCGCCTCGGCAAATCTGGCCACAACGGATTTGAGTGCGTCGTGGTGGGACTGGTAGAGCGTTTCGCGGGCGGAAAGAATCATCGCCTGCGGGCAGAGCTGCTCGACGCGACGGCGTGAATCGCCGGGGCGGATGCCCGAGGCTTGCACATCGGGCGATGTATCCAGAACGCAATCGTCCCAGACGCGGAGGACGACGAGAGGCTTGTCGGCCAGGTCGGGCTGCAACAGGGCTTGGACGCGCGTCGGGAGATGCTCGACTCGCACGCAGGCAAAGCGCATGGGCGATCATGCAACGCTGGCGAGGTCTCTGGACGGCAGAGACGAGCCGTGGGCAGGTGATTAGAACATATATTCTAATCGCAATGCGCAAAAATGCAAGGGCCAGGCTGGGGCGGGCCCCGTGCGCTGCAGCGCCGTTCTCGAAACGAATCGGCGCATCGTCGCACAGCAAGCTGCCAGAGCTGCTCGAGACGAGCGCCATCCCCACACCTGCTCTCTCGGCCACGTCCCGCGCCGCGCTGCGGCTATTGACAAATCGCTTTTTGGGTCTATACTTTTATTTGTCGTTTGCCCGCTTGATTCCCCCGCCAGCGCAAAGGAGGCGCCGACCATGCATCCGCCCGATGGCCCGCTCGTAAGGCTCCACTCCCCGGAGCGGAGACCCTGTTCCGCATTTCTGCCCTCAAAGTCAATTCCGTAGAAGCGATATAGAAGGAACATATTCCGCCGACTTCATGGTTAGGCGGCCTGTCGCGCTTGCTCTCCAACTGGAGGTTTGAATGTCGGACTTCAAAGGTTTATCGCCTATAGTTCGTCACTCGCTAGAATCATTTGAGCACGGTATCTTCCATTACCTTGATAGCACAGAGTTGGGAAGAAAGTTTGCCTTACTCCATGTTGATCATTCGATTGAACTCATTCTCAAGGAAAAAGTAGTGCGCCTCGGCCAGTCAATTTATAGAAAGGACGGCAAAACAATAGGCATTCACGAGGCCTACACTGCCCTTGAGAGTGGTGGTGTTTCGATTCCAGAGAAGCCACGCCTAGAAGACCTTCATGACTTTCGGAATGTTGTGCAGCACAAAGGGCTTACACCTGACGAGCACACGACGGATTTCTATGTGAATGAGGCATACAGATTTGTAAAGCGCTTCTTGCATGACGAATTGGGAATTGAACTAGAGGCTTACTTGCCTCACTCTTACGTGAAAGCCATTGAAGGAATCGAAACAGAAGACGAGAAAGCAGGAAGTGAGATCAATAAGCGGTTGTCAGAGGCTGAGACTATATTCGCAACAGGCGCGTATGAATCAGCCATAGTCTCAGCGTATATCGCCTTGGAGCGCGCAGTAAGAAACAAAGTAAAGGATGATAGACAACCCCTTGTTGTTTTGGTGAGACGTTTAGTAGATGAAGGACACATATCGAAAGATATACAGAAGCGCATCATGATTGTAACTGATCTAAGGAATAGAGCGGCCCACACTGGCGATAGGATTTCCAAACAACAAGCGCAAGAGACACTGAACAATCTGAAAGATATAATCGCACAAATTGCGCCTGAGTAGAATTGTTGCATGTCATGGCCGCCTAAGTTATGGTCGTTGCGACACGAGGTCGTAGATGTAGCTGTGATGCTCTCGAAGGAGAGACATCACCTGTTGTTCTGCCAACAGTATCCTACCAGCACATGCGTCACGGGCAACGGTGAGGTATGAAGCTGCTGGGACAAAGTAGCCTCGTCCGAAAGGATGGTCACGAAAGCGTGAGCCGACGTGACGACTGCCAGCATCCAGGCAGTTGGGAGCTAGGATGGCGTGGTAGGGTCAACCCAGGTGAACCGCTGATAAACGTCGTGAACTAGAACAAGCGTAAGATGCTGAACGCTTGAACCAAAAGGTAAGTGGTCAAGG
>Ga0315268_10001852_pt1 | contig 24312 bp, 14 predicted proteins | sample C1_top_MG_FD_204535 | JGI IMG/M metagenome (GOLD analysis project Ga0315268, IMG submission 204535) | Sediment microbial communities from Yellowstone Lake, YNP, Wyoming, USA - C1_top | ecosystem: Environmental > Aquatic > Freshwater > Lake > Sediment | place: USA: Wyoming | collected 2017-08-01
GAATTGCAGCCGCAACTCGCCACAGGCAGGGCGATGATTGAAGTTATGCGCCATATCTACCAACTGAACGGTTACCCGTTTGGTTGTGCTTTCAGTTGGATTCGCTGGTTGCCGGGGGGCTGCAAGGTAGTATGGATCGGGCTTACCCCGGGGAACGGTTGGTTACCCTTGAGCGGAGAAGGAGTGTTCAGACTATTTGAGGCATATTGTTTCGCGTCAACCGTGCCTGACTTGCAGCGCATCGCCCGGCATTGGCAATCCAAAAATCCAGGGACATAATATTGTCCGCAACGGTTACACCTTAGCATACGGCCTCCTTCGGGGGGAACAGGCTGCCTGTGGCTTTGGTCTTTTGCCGGGTTTCTGGGGTGCAATAGCGTTGATCAGGGTCGAAATCCGCTGTTAAAGAAGATGTTGCTGCGATGTGCTTATGTCATGTAACATGTGCTCGACAGCTTGTTATAAAATTGTTATACGATGTTAATACTATACTCCTTATTGTGAGCATTTGTCAACAGACGGAAAACCTATGCTTGAACCATTCAGAACATGTTTTTGAGAGCTATTGCTCAAGGCTCATCTGTGGTGAGCGTAAAAAAACACCCTGCTGTTGTATAAGCAGGGTGCTGGTGTGCGATTTATTCCGAGATGGCGGTGGTCAGAGGTTTGTCTGAGGGTGTCAACGTTTTGGATGCGCCTCGCGTTGCCTCGATCAGCTTTTCGATCTGGTACTCGGATTGTTCTTCGGCTCGCAGTAGCTCTGCGATGATGGTGTACCGTTCGACGATGCTTCGAGCGACATCATCTGGCGATGCGAGGCGTTGTGCATCTACAACGGCCAGGAACAGCATCCACCACAGCAGTTGCTCGAATGATTCTTTGTTGAACCACAGGACACCTTGCCAGCGATTGACCTGAACAAGTTGTTGGATCTCGGCATCTTGCAATGCAGTTTCCAAGACCTGATAAGCGCGTTTTTCCTTTGGCCGTTCAGGCTCAAACCAGCGTTGATGTATGGTGAGCAGTTTGACGACGGCGACCGCGCGCCAGGCGTCGGCCTCGTTCACGCCCAAGTCGCCGAACGCACTCGCCATGATTTTGCCGAGCAGCCATTCATCAATCCAGCTGCGGCTTTGCTGGTGGAAATTCGATTCTTGAATGACCTTGCCCAGCGAGTGTACACAGCACCAGCCGAACAGGCTGCCCCAAATCGCAACGTCATCATCAAGATTTGCCTTGAGGTATTTTGCCGCCTCGGCGTAAGCCGGCAAATCGGGCGAGGGAACGCGAGCGCCGAGGACAGGCAATTGCAGGATCGTTTCCAGGTCTTGACGCATCTCGCGTGCGATGGCTGCCGAAGCGGCGGCATCCTCGCCAGAGCCTTGCGTGAGCCGCTTGATCTCGCTCAACAGCCGCATCGCTTTTTGCTCTACCTCTTGGGTGAGTTCGATATCGAGCGCCGCCTCGGGTTCGGTCACGCGAGCGGCCATGAGCCGGCGGAACAAGTCCGCATTGACCAGTTCCTTGAATGCCAGGTGGATGGGCTGCAGGAAGAGTTCCCTCATCGCTTCATCAATACTTGGCACGCCGCGCCCGGCCAGGTAGTCGGCCAGGTGTGCATATTGGTGCCACTCGTTATCCTGCGCCTCGCGCCAGTCCCAAAACACGTGGCACTTGTACGCATCCAATTCGACGTACAGACCTTGTTCGCACAAGGCTTTGCCGTTGCGAATGTATTCCAGCCCGGTGACGTGATCGCGGAAAATGTAAAAGCAGTTGTCGTCGGCGCGCAGGCCCAACCCTTCGGCCAGGGTCTTTTGCGTCAGTCTCCGCTCGTCGCCCTGACCGGTCTTGACTGAGTAAGCTGCCGAGCTCTTGACCCAGCCTCGGGCGCTGGCATACTTGTTGTGATAGATGACGATCGCTCGCTCGCCGCCTACGCGATTTGAGTAAGCGAACACGTCCTCGTTCACGTAGCCCTCGGGCGCGTAGAAATCGTACAGCAGGAAGTTGTCCACGCCCGCAAAGAGATAGCGGCGATGCAAGATGGGCGCAAGCTCGCGCTCGTGTCGCTCAACCAGAAAGCCTTCGGGCTGCTCGTCCCAATACGCGCGGCGATATTCCATGCCGTACTTTTCGGCAAAGCCCTCGACCTGCCCGTGACCGAACATCGGCAGGCCGGGCAACGTCGCCATTAGTGTACAGATGCCAAAGTACTTGTCGCCCTTGCCGAACTGGTCTACTGCCGTCCGCTCGTCCGGGTTGTTCATGAAATTGACGTACCGTTTGAGGATTTCGGGATCGAACTCGAGCGTGTTTTTCATGACGAGACGATACTTGCCGTTGTCCTCGTCGCGCAGCATGTTCATGAACGCGCTGTTGTACACGCGATGCATTCCCAACGTGCGGACGAAATAGCCTTCCATCAGCCAGAATGCTTCGGCCAGCAAGAGCGTGTCGGGCGCTTCGACGGCGCAGCGATCTACCACTTCGCGCCAGAATTCCTGCGGTATCGCCGCATCGAATTGTTCCTTGGTGAGGCCCAGTCCGGCGCGTGACGGGATCGCGCCGCCTGTGCCGGGCTCGGGGAACCACAAGCGCTGATAGTGTTTCTTCGCCAGTGTCATCGCTGCGTCAAAGCGGATGATGGGAAACTGGCGTGCGACGTGCAGAATCGTTTGAATCACGGCCTCGCGCACTTCCGGGTTGAGATAGTTCAACTGCGCAGTGTCGTTCCACGGCATACTCGTGCCGTCGTTGCCGTGATAAATGTATTTTTCGCTGCCTGTCTGGCGGTCTCTGCGCTTGAACACGACGGCGGCGTCCGTGCGGCTGTAATAGTGATCCTCCAGGTGAATCCCCACGCGACCATCTTGTGAAAGGTCAGGGCCGTTGAAAGAGTATGACGGGAACGGGCTGTGGTCGAGCGAGACGAACCAATCGGGATGCTCCATCACCCAGCGCGAATCAATGCTCATGTGATTGGGCACCATGTCGCTCGCCATGCGGATGCCGCGCTGCCAGGCGCGGTTGCGCAGGTTTTGATACGCCGCATCGCCGCCCAAATCGTCGGCGATGCGATAGTCCATCAGCGAGTACGCCGAGGCGACGGCTTCGGGATTGCCGCACATCTGCTTGATGCGTTGCGAAGCTCTGCTGCGTTCCCATAGACCGATGAGCCACAAGCCGCTGAACCCCCGGCGTGCCAGCGTATCGAGTTCTTCATCGGGAATATGATCGAGATGGTAAATCGGCCGCTGGTGTTTCTTGGACAATTGATCGAGCCACACGTAGGCGTTCTTGGCGATGAGCACCAATCGAGGCATCCAATCCCGGTCGGGCGTAAAGCGTTCCGGCTCAAAAGCCAGCGCGCCAAACTCGAGGGCGCGCGAAGGCCCTGGTCCTCCAAAGATTATCCTTTCTTCTTCTTTGACGAGGTCGAGGCTGGCAAGCAAACGATACAGGTATTTGGAAAGCAACAGCCCCCAACGTCCCCACCGCTCGCGAATGTATTCCAATTGTCCGGTCAGCGAGTGTGGCATGGCGATGGCGGGCGCGCGGAGCATGTCAATCAGGTTTTGATTGTCCGGCCCGTAGAACGGCTGCGCGTCAAAGAAATCGTGCAAGGCGAGGATAACTTGCTTGTAAGCCGTCTCTTTTTCGAGCGTGGTGTCATCGAACAGCTCCATGAACGGCGCGGTGGCGGGATTCATGTTCGTCACCCAAAGCAGGAGCATCTCTTCGAGGACGATGTGGCGATTCGGGATGCCAGCCGTCTCGCCTTCCATGTAATCGTCGAGCGTCGCTTGCCGACGATAGACGGCGAGTGGTGGATACTCGTCCGCGAATCGGCGCAGGGTGGCGTCAACGGCTGGCCGGCCTACTTGCGCGTACAACCAATCCAACGCCTGCGCCATGGCGCGCGGATTTTTCTCCTGGCGGTACATGGCGACGACAAAGTGCAGAATCTCGTCAATCAACCCAAGCGCGTTGATTTGGCCGGCTCGCACGGCCTGCTCAGGGAAACGGACGAGGTCGCGCTTTTGGTTCATCTTTTGCGCGAACAGTCGCGCGGCGTGAAAGTTGGCAAAGATGACGTTGCCCGAAAGGGCAAAGAGCAACTCGTCAAACTGGTAGCGGTCGCGCGCGTTGCGGGAGATATGGAATTCCATGACGGGGGATGTGCTATTCTTCATTGAGCACCTCATTCTTCTGGATGAACTTTGCGGCCCAGCGATTCAACGACTGCCTTGGATTGCTCAAGAGTAACTGGACATTTTAGAAAGGCATCCTCCACTGGTATTGTACCCCAGGCGGCGCGAAAAGGGTAGGGGATGCAAAACGCGGCGCAGGTCAATCACCCTGCGCCGCGCGAAAAAACGCAAGTCAGAATCTCACGCCGTCGCTGGCCTGGGAGATGATGCTCGCGGCAGGAATCCCCACACTAACAGCGCTAGGCCGGTCAGAATCAAGATGGCCGGCCCGATCCAGTGGAACAGCCGCCAGCTAGAGAAGGTGAGCGCCGTCATGCCCGCGAAGCCGATTCCCGCCAAGCCGCACAAGATGACTCCGGCCAAAAAGAGCGCCGAGGAACGCGGCTTGACGCTGACGGTCATGAGTGACAGCCCGACCGCGAGCGGTTCGACCGTCCACAACACAGCCCACCAATGCCACAGGCCAGTGATGGCGCAGAATTGCAGCACCAGCCCGTTCAGCCCGACGATGATGGCAGGAATGATGAGCCAGATGTTGCGCATGTAAAGCGCGGCGAAGAAAAAGCCCGAAGCCAATGCCAGCACTTCCAGGGGCCACAGCCAGGTCCACACATGCCAGAAGCGGAACAGGCTGGCGATGAGCAGAATGGAGCCGGTGGTCAAGATCGGCATGCCGGGGATATAGAGTCCGCCCAGTCCGCGCTGGCCGCGCACCAAGAGCGGCGAGGCCACGAACAACAACCCCGCCAACACGATGACCATCGGCCAGAGCCGCCATGCGCCCCAGCCCCAGTCGCCCCAGCCCAACATGGGCAATCCCATCGTCAAAGTCAAGGCCACACCGCCCATCAAGATGAGCAGTATTCCCACGAGAATCGAAAATGGCTTGTTCATTTCTTACTCCTTTGAATATGTCCGCGCGCTTCCGTGCGGAAAAAGACAATCATACGATCAGGCTGAGGAAAGCAACCGGGATAGTGCACACCAGAGCGACCAATCCCATCGCCAGACCCAGCCATTGAGCCAATCGGCGAGATCGCTCTCCCAGTCGCGCCAGCGCAATGGTTACTACGATGAAGCTGACGATGAGCATCGGCTCCAGCGGCCACAAAAAGCTCCAATGTTTCCAGAAACCAGTGATCGAATAGTATGACAGTAAAGCTCCGTTGCCCAGCACAATGCCCGCTGGAATCAGCAGCCAGATGACGGATGTAACCGACATGAAAATGCACAACAACAGGCCGACAAGCAGCAGTTCGATGGGCCAGCCGTGCGAGAATACGCTGTGCCTAAAGATGCCGGAGGCCATGACGGCCATCATGTTGCAGACAAAAATCAACGCCACAGTGCCCAAGATGGCGGCCCAACCTTGGCGCTGCAAAAAGGCTAAAGCTCCGTTTACCGCGACGACAAGTTGAGCCTGCGCTGGCTCGCGGGCAAAGAGTTTCGCACTCGCCGGCCTGCTCGACGAAGCATTGGTATCGTCTTTGGCAAACTCGGCGTTCGTGATTTTTTCGCGTGCTGTGCCGGAAAGCACTGCCACCGATTCAGACGGCGCGGCGGGCGTTGTGAACGAAAGTGGCAGCGACACGCGCTCCGGCAGTTGGAGGCCAGCCTCCTCGACGGCCTGGCGCAATGCCTGTGACATTTCTTTCGCGCTCTGGTAACGCTCTTCCGGTCGCTTGGAAAGCGCCTTGAGCACCACTCGCTCGAACGATTCTGGGATGCTGGCATCCACTTTGCGCGGAAGCGGCAGCGGATCGTTGAGGTGCTTCATCAATACCGCGAGCGGCGTGTCGGCGTCAAAGGGTGTGCGTTGAGTGAGCATCTCGTACAGCACGATGCCCATCGAGTAAATGTCGCTGCGAGCATCGCTGCGGCCTTCGAGTCCCTGCTCCGGCGCCATGTAATTCAGCGTGCCCATCAACGCGCCGGAAACTGTGTGGCGCGTCGCGCCGACGATCTGCGCAATGCCAAAGTCGCCGATGACGGCCTGGCCGCGCTTGGTGAGCATGATGTTGGCTGGTTTGATGTCTCGGTGAATCATCCCTTCGCCGTGTGCATAGGCCAGCCCTTCAAGCACGTCCAGGAGCACGCGCACGATTTCGCCGAACGGCACGCTGCGCGGCTCGCCGCGCAGGCGATAATCATTCAGGCGCGCTTTGAGTGTGTCGCCTTCCAGCAGCTCCATTACCATGAAATAGACGTCGCCCTGCACGTCAAAGTCAAACACCTGGACGATGTTGGGGTGTCTAAGTCCGGCCACCGCTTGCGCCTCGCGCCGGAAGCGCGTCAGGAATTCTTGCTCTTCCACCAAATCGGAGCGCAATACCTTGATCGCTACGTAGCGGTCGAGTTGCGGGTGATAGGCCCGATAGACCTGGGCCATGCCGCCGCGCCCCAGTTGATCCAGCACGCGGTATTTGCCGAGAGTCTGTCCTTCCAAAGAAACGGGTGCCATTGTGTTCTCCGTGTTCAAGCCGTGGATACGGTACCACCTTCCGGGCGATTTTGCCTATCCGTTAGCTAACATCCGACTATCGGGTTTTCACCAATTTGGGGAGCAAGTTATGGACACGGACGCTTCGCGCGCCGACGAACACGGATATAGAAATCCAAATCCGAGCAATCCGTGTTCATCCGAGTCCAACAAGCTTGTAGCCCAGGCCGCGCAAGGTGATCAGCAATTGCGGGTGAGCGGGGTCAGGTTCCAGCTTGGTGCGCAGGCGGCGCATCAAGTTTTCGATCTGGTAATCGTAAACGCCTTCTTGATACTCGGCCCAGACAGCATGGCCGATGTCGTCCTTTGAGCAGACCTGTCCGCGATGTTGATAGAGAAAGGTAAGCAGTTCGAACTCTTTGGGAGAGAGTGTCACTGCGCGCCGGTTCACTCGCACCACACCTGCCGCCACATCCAGCTCCAATTCGGGGAAAGGCGTCTCGGCGGTGGTGACGTCGGGATCGTGAAAGACAAAGGTCACGTCGCCGACCGCGATGCGGTCGCTGTCGTGCAACGGCGTGGGAGCCAGCACGCGCTCGTCGTTGAGAAAAGTTCCGTTCGTGCTGTCGAGGTCTTGAAGGATCACCTCGCCGCCTTTGCGCTGCACTTGCGCGTGTGTGCGCGATACGCGCTTGCTGGTGATGACGATGTCATTTTCGACGGCGCGGCCAATCGTGATCGTCTCGCCGGAGAGGAGATGCTCTCGACCGGTGGGGTCGGTGAGGAATGGGACAAGTGGGGCGGTGGTCATGGCATACTTGGCTGATTACTCTGGCTCGCGCGGCTCATAGCCTTTTGGCTCCTTGAGGCCAACCCAGAAGACGTCACCCTGATCGTTTTTTCTCCGTGTCCGCTGTGCCTTTGTGGTGAAGATCAGAATCCCTCTCGCTTTCGCAACGTGTTGGCAAGGTCGCGCAGCAGGCCCAGCACCCGCTCGGCCAGCCGCGGGGTGAGCGTGCCTGCGCCGCAGCTTGGCGTGACGAGCGCACGGCGAAGGAGCAAGTCACGCGCAAAACCTTTGGCCTCAAGCCGGGCCACGCCAGCATCGAATCGCGCGAGCAGCGACTCGACCGTTTCCGTCGCAGCGGCCTCGGGATTGAGCGTGGGAACGATGCCCCAGCCCAAACTGCCGCCTCGCTCAAAAAACGCACGTAACTCGTCAGGATAGAGCGTGATAGCTTCCAGGTGATCGTAAGCGTCAAAATCGAGGATGTCTAGGTCGGCCTCCATCAGCAGCGACCAATCGGTATTCGCTTCGCAGTGGACGCCGGTCAATGCGCTCTCGGCGTGAATCGCGGCAGCCACTTCGTTAAGGTCGCGCAGTACGTCCTGGCGACTGATGCTGATAAAGGTCGAAGAGCCAAAGCCCAACAGCGAGGGTTCATCCATCCAGAGCATGGCCGGCGCGCCGCTCGACTTTAAATGTTTGATCTGCCACAACGCCTTGAGCGCCACACCTTTGACGATGACATCGTGCAACTGGTCGTCATAGTAGACACAGCGGCGATTTTGATCGGTGAGCGTAGTGCCCCAGGTGAACGGGCCCGTGACCTGTCCCTTGGCCATCACAGGCGGCGTGGACAGTTTGGGCAACGCTTCCATCAACGCAGGAAAGCCCGTGCTGCGCCGTGGCGTGATGGCGAAGGTCTCCAACGCGGCTTCGTCGCCGGATTCGACGGCAAGGTAGCGCGCAAAGAAATCGGTCAGCGCGTCTTGATAATCGGGCTGCGACGTATCAAAGTACGCACGCTCATTTTCTTCGACGATGCCGGGCAAGCCTTCGAGATACTGCACCATCATATTTTCGTGCCAGGCGCGCTTGGGCAATTGCACCCACGCGGGGATCTCAGGCGTGTGCGCGAGCAAGAGCTTGGTCGCCTGCGCTGCATCGGTCAGCGGCAGGCTGCCAAGTGTGGTGGGGAGACAGCGAGGTTCAAAAGCTAGACGCGCTGGCATAGAGTGTCCTCCAGGTTTAGCACGGACGCTGGCAGGTGTGACGACGGCCAACAGAACCGGCAGTGCAGACGGGTAATTCTTGCCTATTGCGATAGAACAGCGTGGGTATTATACTACACTGTAAGTAGACAGGAGAGTGCGCTATGGCCACCGATGATCCTCGATCGTCCCATGTTCCAGAAGTGAGCGGCATTCAAGGCCATTCCAATAGCCATGACGCTGGGCGCGAACAGGCTGATGAAGCGCCGCGTGAGAGCGAAGAGCGCTATCGCCTGCTGGTGGAGCTTTCTCCTGACGCGATTGCGATCCACCGCGAGGGCAAGCTCGTTTTTGTGAATAGCGCAGCGGTAAAACTGCTTGGCGCGGCCAGTCCCCAGGAACTCATCGGCAAGCCGATTCTCGATGTTGTGCACCCGGATTATCGTGACAGGGTCGGCGAGCGAGTTCGACAAATGAGAGAGGGGCAAGCCGTGCCCCTGATCGAAGAAAAGTTCCTCCGGCTGGATGGAACGGCCGTGGATGTCGAAGTGATCGCGACTCCATTCACCTATCAGGGCCAGCCGGCCGTCCAGGTTGTGGCTCACGACATCACGGCTCGCAAGCGGGCCGAAGCTGCCCTGCGCGAAAGCGAAGAACGCTACCGGACGCTGGCCGAGGCCGCGCACGATATGATCTTTATTGTTGACCCGACAGGCTGCGTTCAATACGTCAACAGCTTTTCTGCAGAGCAATTCGGTTGCTTGCCCGAAGCCCTCATTGGCAAACCTCTGGGCGAGTTGTTTCCATCCACGATCTCTGAACGTCAGAAACATAGCTTGCGACAGGTCTTTGAGACGGGGACTCCCAAGTATGTAGAGACTCAAACCACCTTCCCGAATCGCCAGTTCTGGCTGGGTACCTGGCTAGCGCCCATCAAGAATCAGGCGAACCAGGTGATCGCCGTGCTGGGCATCGCGCGCGACATTACCGGGCAAGTGCAAGTGGAAGAAGCACTGCGAGAGAGTGAGGAACGCTACCGCTTGCTCTTTCGCCACTCGCCAGTAGGCATTCTGCACTATGACACTCAACTCCGCATCACCGATTGCAATGACCGTTTGGCAACCATCCTTCAGTCCACGCACGAGCGTTTGGCGGGCCTGGATATTACGACGCTCAAAGATCAGAGGATTGCGCCTGCTCTGCGCGAGGCCTTGGAAGGCAGGGAGAGGTTATACGAGGGGCCGTATCGCACCACGACCAGTTCAGCGGAGGTATGGATTTTGATGCATACGGCTCCCTTGTTTGACCAGCGAGGCCGCGTCACAGGGGGCGTAGCGATTATCGAAGACATCACGGAACACACGCGTGTGGCAGAAGAACGGGAACACTTGCTGGCTGCGGAACACGAGCAGCGTCTTTTGGCCGAGACCTTGCGCGAAGTGACCAGTGTGCTCGGCACCAGCCTCGATTGCGCGGAGGTTTTACAACTTATCCTGGAGCAATTGGCGCGTGTGGTGAGCTATGACAGCGCCTCGGTGATGCTCGTGTCCGGCGAGAAGCTGAACCTTGTGAGCCAACGCGATTTCCGCTCCGAAAGCCAGTCGGCTATCTCGCTAACGATCAAGGACCTGGCGCACGTGCAAGAGGTGCTTGAACGACGTCTTCCTGTCATCATTCCAGATACTTACGCTGACCCCCGTTGGCAGCGCTGGCCTGGCCGTGAGTACGTTCGTTGCTGGTTGGGCGTGCCGTTGGTCGCGCGGGGACAAGTCATTGGCATGTTGAATCTGGACAAGGAGCAGGCCTATTTCTACACTGAGCGGCACGCCGGTCTCGCGGTTACCTTTGCTCACCAGGCGGCTCTCGCCGTGGAGAATGCTCGCCTGTTCGAAGCTGCCCAGCAACACGTCGCCGAACTGGAAGCCGTTCGACAGGCCAGTCTCAGCCTCACTTCTAGCCTCGAGTTGCCGCAGGTGTTGGACGCGATTGTGGAAAGCACGCTCAAGCTTTTGACCGAAGCCTACGACGTCCACATCTTTCTCTACCAGGATGGCCGCCTGACGTTTGGCACCGCCTTGTGGTCCGATGGTCAGAGGAACCGACCTTTTGCGCAGCCTCGCCCGCATGGCCTGACGTACACGGTGGCTCGCCGGGGAGAGCCGATTGTCGTGACAAATTCGCATGAGCACCCGCTATTTGTCGGCGCGTTTCCCGACTGGGGAGGCGCTATTGCCGGTCTGCCGCTCAAGATCGGTCAGCGCGTCGTCGGCGTGATGAACGTCGGTTACCGGTACCCGCGTACTTTCCCGGAGGCCGAACTGCGCATGCTGCGTTTGCTCGCCGACCAGGCGGCGATTGCGGTAGAGAACGCGCGGCTGTACCAGGAAGCGCGCCGCCGCGCCAGCGAGCTATCCAGCTTGATCGAAATTAGCCGCGACATTTTGGGCACGCTTGACCTGCCGACCGTGTTGGAGCGCATCGCCACTCACGCCCGCGATGTGCTGGAAGCAGACGACAGCGAAGTCTACTTGCTAGAGCCGGATGGTCAGACCCTGCGCGCTATTGTTGCCTTGGGGGCCTATGCCGAGCAGGTCAAAGCGTCGCCTTCGCAGTTGGGCAATGGCATCGTCGGCTTTGTCGGGCAAAGTGGCATAGCCGAAGTGGTCAATGACATCAGCCAGGACTCGCGTGCGGTTCATATTGACGACACGCCGGAGGAATCTCACGCGCTCATGTGCGCGCCGTTGATCTCCAAGGGGCAGGTGATCGGCGTGATGGCGCTGACGCGGTACATTGAGCAGGGGCCGTTCACTCAGGCTGACCTGGACTTTTTCACTGGGCTGGCCCGGCAAGCCGCGCTCGCCATCGAAAACGCGCGGCTGTACGAGGAAGCGCGCCGCCGCGCGGGCAAATTGAGCGCCTTGATTGAGATCGGCCGCGACGTTTTGGGCACTTTGGATCTGCCGGTGGTGCTGGAACGCATCGCCACGCACGCGCGCGATCTGTTGGAAGCGGACGACAGCGAAGCGTACTTGGTGGAGCCGGACGGTCAAACACTGCGCGCCATCGTCGCGCTTGGCCAATACGCAGATGAGGTCCAAGTTGCGCCGCGACGGTTGGGCGAAGGCATTGTCGGCTCTATCGCGCAAAGTGGAGTCGCGGAGGTGATTAACAGTGCAGCGAACGATCCGCGCGGCATCCAGGTGCCCGGCACGCCCGTGGAGGATCACGCGCTCATGTGCGCGCCGCTGATCTCGAAAGGGCAAGTGATTGGCGCGATGGCGCTGACGCGCTACATCGAGCAGGGGCCGTTCAGCCAAGCCGACCTGGACTTTTTGACCGGGCTGGCGCGGCAAGCCGCGCTCGCCATCGAAAACGCGCGGCTGTACGAGGAAGCACGCCGCCGCGCAGGCAAATTGAGCGCGCTGATTGAGATCGGCCGCGACGTTTTGGGCACTTTGGACCTGCCGGTGGTGCTGGAACGCATCGCCACGCACGCGCGCGATCTGTTGGAAGCCGACGACAGCGAAGTGTACTTGGTGGAACCGGACGGCCAAACACTGCGCGCCATCGTCGCCCTCGGCCAATACGCAGATGAGATCAAGGCCACGTCGCGACGGTTGGGCGAAGGCATCGTCGGTTCCATCGCGCAAAAGGGAGTGGTCGAGGTCGTCAATCACGTGGCGAATGACCCGCGTGCGAAACATGTCCCCGGCACGCCGGTAGAAGATCATGCGCTCATGGTCGCTCCGCTGATCTCGAAAGGGCGGGTCATCGGCGCGATGGCGCTGACACGCTATATCGAGCAGGGGTCGTTCAGTCAGGCCGATGTAGACTTTTTGACCGGGCTGGCCCGGCAAGCGGCGATTGCCATCGAGAACGCCCGGCTCTATGCGACGGAACAGCAACGCACGGCGGAACTGGGTCACGCTTTGGAACAGCAAAAGGAACTCGACCGCCTCAAAAACCAGTTCATCCAAAATGTCTCGCACGAGCTGCGGACGCCGCTGGCGATCATTCGAGGGTACGCCGAGTTGTTGGATGCGGGTGAACTGGGCACGCTCGGGCCTGAGCAGCAGGAACCTATCAAAGTCATCAGTCGCCGTGTGCGCATGTTGGGCAACCTGGTGGACAACCTCACGGCGATCATCAAGGTCGAGACAAGCGAGATGGAGAAAGAGCCCGTGGACCTGACCGAGATGGCTCGTGCGATGCTGGCTGACTTTAGGGTTGTGGCTGAAAAAGCCGGGCTGACTCTGACTGTACAGGTTGAGCCGAATCTGCCGTGGGTGTCGGGCGATGCTACTCAGTTGCGCCGCGTTCTGGACAACTTGCTGGGCAACGCGCTCAAGTTTACGCCGGCCGGCGGCGCGCTGAGCGTGAGTTTAGAGCAAGAGGGGATGGTCGTGGTATTGCAAGTTTCCGACACGGGCATCGGCATTCCAGAGGACAAGGTCGAGCGCGTCTTTGAACGCTTTTACCAGGTGGATGGCAGCATGACTCGCCGCTACAGTGGCGTGGGATTGGGGCTGGCGCTGGTCAAAGAAATTGTCGAGGCCCACGGCGGCGAAGTGAGCGCCGCCAGCACGCTGGGCAAGGGCAGCACGTTTCGGGTCACGTTGCCCATCTACGTCAATCCTCCGTCGTCATCGTCCCCATAGATAGAGCGGCTGCTGCGAGCGCGGCGCGATTGCAGGGCGTCGCCTTCGACAAAACCTGCCGCCGCGTAAAATATCTCGTCATAGTTGCGCGTGCGCACCACGACCGGCATCGGCACGGCATGGCCCAGGATGAGGGCCTGCTGGCGCGTGTCCAATCGAGCCAGCACCTGGCGCAACTCGACTGCGCCGCTGATGCCGGAAAACACCGCGCGGATGTCTTGCTCGTCGTCGAGCAGGCACGTCACGCGCGTGCCGATCTGGCTCATCACTTCGGGATCAATTCCGCTCGGACGCTGATCCACGATCAACAGCGTGACGTTGTACTTGCGCAACTCGCGCGAAATCGTGCCAAAGATGGTTTGCTTGGCGATGAGTGGGTCGAGGAACTTGTGCGCCTCTTCGATGGTGATGACAAGCTGGCGCGGCTCGTCGGCTCCGCCCTGCGCCGCCTCTTTGCGTTTCACGTACGCTTCGTGAATGCGCCGCGTGAGAAAGTTGGCGACCAGGATATAGGCTTCCAGGCTGTTGCCGTAGCGCCCGAACTCGATGACAATGTTGACGCCCTTTTGCAAGTACTCCAGGACGCGCTCCACGGCACTCTCGCGCGTGGTCTCGGTGATAAAGCCGAAACGTTCCAACAGTCCCAGCTTGCGCTGAATCGCCCCGACCGTTCCGGCCAGGAGCGTCTTTTGCTCCAGCGACTCGGCCAATTCTTCGGGAATTTTGTCGGCCAGCAATTTGGCAATCCAATCTCGCCCCAGCTTCTTGTGTAAGGTGAACAGCGCGCCGCGTTGTACATCGGAAAGATTCAGTATGCCGCTGATCGAGTCCACGTCTTCCGGCTCAATCGTGTCGTAGCCGATGCGCACGACGTAATCCACTTTGCTGCCGCGCCGACGCGACGATTCTTCGTCGAGCGTGAAAATCGCCGTGCGATTGCCATAGAGCTGCTTGAGCGCCTTGACCTTGCCGAACTCGCCTGAGCTTTCCCAACCGTACTCGTTGTGCATGTCAAACACCAGGTTGACGGCAACGTTTTCTTGGATCATGCCGGCCAGCAACATGCGCGTGAGGTAGGTCTTGCCGGTGCCCGACTTGCCGAACACGCCCGACGAACGTTCCGCAAAGCGCTTGAGGTTCAGGTAAATCTTGATGCCTTCCATATCGAGCGGCTCGCCGATTTCGAAATAGCCCTTTTGCGATTCGTCGCCAAAGATGCGGCTCACGTCCTCCGGTGTAGCTTCGTAGGCAGGCGCAAAGTGGCTGGGCACGGTCTTGACCGGTTTAGGCTCCAATGCGCCTTCTTGAAGCACCAGCATCGGGCTGACGTGCAAGCGGCCAAAGGTGCTCGTCCCTTGCATCACCTCGCGCACGAAATCGTCATCGCTATCGGGCGGCGTCTTTTCGAGGATGGGGTTGGTGTTGTCGAGCGCCACGTCGGTGATGAGCGAAAAGAAGCGGTAATCGCCGCTTTGCACGACGACGTATCGCCCGACGGCCGTCTCTTCGATGTGCGCGTCGCGGTCGAGCTTGATGTCCAGCCCTTTGGAAAGCGATCCGGCCACGACGATGCCTAGTCGCTTGGTCAATTGGTCAGTGGGTCGAATAGTCGCGTCGCGCGGGAAAAATTCGTCTAATTCGCTTTTGGTTTCGGCCATTGACGTCTCCATACGCTATCCGACGAAAGACGAAGGACGAACGACAAAAGCCATCGTCTTTCGTCTTTGGTCGTTCGTCTATTCATTGAGGTTTGATTCGCCGCAAAATGCCTTCCAACCGCACTGGATCGCCGGAAAGCAGACGCGCCAGTTCGCGCCCCGCGCTGAGCAGGAAGGCGTGCCGCTCGGCTTCGGGACGTGACGCGGCGGCGAGGCGCAGGCACGCGGCGACGAGTTCATCGGCGGGCGCATCTTTGGCATTGAGGATGGTGCGCAGAAACGTGGATTGTTGAGTGAAGGCAGTCACTTCGCCGGGCGTGCACGTCATGATCTCGTCCAGTGTGGCGGGCGGTTGAGGCGGCAGGTGTTGATAGACCTGACCTTCGCGCACGAACCCGACGACGAGCACGCTGATCTCGATGGGCGCGAGTCGCTGCGATTGATCGAGGCGCAGCTCGGGGGGCATCGAATCGGCGGTGATGATTTGCCGAACGAGCGGGTCGTCCACGAATTGAACGTCGTAAATGAGGCCGGTGATCTGGGTGCTGCCCTGCGCCACCTTGACGAACGCGCCGAACTCGGGCACGTCCTCACCCAATACTCGGCAGCCGATGGCAAGGCCCGCCGTGCTTGATCGCAGCACTCGCCCAACGGTGATTGGTTGATCCGTCATCGTCTCTCCTGTGACCGCAGACCACCGACCGCCGATAGCCCGACGGCAATCTGCCGCCTGTGGTCTGTGGTCAAACATTACTTCCTGAACGCTCGCTTTGCCCCGCCCGTCAAACTCTTGAGCAGCGCCTTTTGCGAGGGCTGTGCCCGAACGCCATGCCGCAGCAAGGCTGCCTCGATAAACGATTCCAGTTGCCGCCGCTCGTCGGTGGTGATGACGGCCAGCTCGTGCGCGCGCGCCAGCACGTAGGGATACGGCGTCACCAATCGGCACTGCGCCATCACCGCGCCGTGAAGGCGATTCAATAATTCTGGATCGCCGCACACCCAACCCGGCGCTTCGATGCGCGCGATTTCGGTTTGGTCCTCGTTTCCAACATTCACATAGAAAAAGCCGATACGATGCTCTCCGTATTGATTGTTTACCGGCGAGGGACTGACAAAGACCGCCGACCGCTCGCCCGGCGCGAGGTACAAGTCTGAGTCAAACAGCCCACGGTCGGCCAGGCCGCGCGTCTGTTTGTCAATCACGTCGCGCGAGGCAGCCTTGCCCAGGTGCGCCAGCCAGACCAAGCACAGAACATCCGAGTAACGCGGACGGCTGATGAATGCGCCGGCGACTGCTCCAGCCGCTCTCAGCCGGGCCAGGTGGCTCACATAGTCCTGAATCTTTTTCCGGCGTTGATCTTCTGACACATCTTCCAGCACCCATAGCAACAAAGTGCCGTCGGTCAGTGCGACCAATGGAATATCGCGCGGCTCGGCTTCGGCGGCATCGGCCAATCGCTCGATCTCAGCCGTATCACGCCGCACGTCGAGCAAGTTTCCCGCCACGAGCTTGAGACCCTCGTAGAGGTCTTGTGACTTGTAACCCAGGGTCGGAATGCTCACGGCGACCGGTTGTTCACCGCTTCCGTGCCGGTAGGTTAGACTGGCGGTGTTGATGAGATAGTACATTGTTGCGCTGTGGCGGTCAGGCGGGATGGCGCTGCCGTCCGCGCCGATCACCGTAAAGCGTTCGGGCATTTCGGGCGCGGAGTGATGCGTGTCAAGCGGTTCGTCAACCGGAATGGCCGCGCCAACCTCGGACGCACGCGCTTTTAATTCCTCAAAGCGGTTGGCATATTTGTGCAGCCACTCGCGCGCTTGGTCGAGTTGGCGGCTGGCTTGTTTGACGTTCGCTTCCGCTTCTTGCGCCAGTGCGTCCACCTGGTTCATCACCTTGTTCAGTTCGAGTGTCACAGTTCCCCCGCCTTGCGCTGTCTCTTCTCGCCTCGCTTCGCGACAGGAAAAGAGGTCTTACGAACACCTGTTCATTATACCTCAAGCCGAACCTGCGCCAAATTGCCAGTCGCCAATCAGTGGTGTAGAATTGGCAAAACCCCTGACGGAGGAAAAACGTGGAAGCACTCAAAGCGCGCATCCTGGCCGAAGGCCGTGACCTCGGCAGCGGCATCCTCAAAGTGGACTCGTTCATCAATCATCAGGTGGACGTGGAACTGATGAAGCAATGCGGCGAAGAGCTGGCTCGCCGATTCACCAACGTGCATGTCACCAAAGTCCTCACGGTCGAAATTTCCGGCATCGCTCCGGCCATCATGACGGCGTTGGCGCTGCGCGTGCCGGTGGTTTATGCGCGCAAGACCAAGCCCATCACCATGCCCGACCTGCTCTACCTGGCGACTGCGCCGAGTCACACCAAAGGGCAGACAGTGGACCTGATGATCTCGCCGGAATATCTCCGCAAAGGCGACCGCGTGCTGATCATTGACGACTTTCTTGCCACTGGCCAAACGATCCTGGCGCTCGTCAAGCTGCTGCGCGCGGCGGGCGCGATTGTCGTCGGCATCGGCACCGTGGTGGAGAAAACTTTCGAAGGCGGGCGCGAGGCGCTGAAGGAGGTGGGCGTGCCGATTGAATCGCTGGCGATCATCAAGGCGATGAAAGATGGGGTGATCGAGTTCGGGGAATGAGTGGTCGGTGATTAGTGATCAGTTGCTTGGTCAATCGGTTGAGCGATGAATATTGAGCGATTTCGCACCAGCCCATCAGGAAGGCTGATAAGATTAGGCGCAGACGAGGCGGAGTATTGGGCGTTCGTGCCCAACCCGCTGCCGCCCGAGTTGCCGTTTGATGCAGAACTCGTCTGTGCCCTTTCCGATGCTGACCGCGCGTTGGGCGAGTTGGCTGGATTGGGCCGCACGATGCCCAATCCACAGTTACTGATCGGCCCTTTTATTCGCCGTGAAGCAGTACTCTCTTCACGCATTGAAGGAACGCAGGCAGATATTGCTGACCTTTACGCCTACGAAGCAGGACAATTGCCATTGCCTGGCCTCAAGCCAGCTCCGCCCCAGTCAGACGTGCGCGAAGTGCTCAACTATGTGCGCGCGATGGAGTATGGCCTGAAGCGGTTGAGTACATTGCCCGTGAGCCTGCGCCTGATGTGTGAACTGCACGAGCGGCTGGTAGAAGGCGTGCGCGGCGAACAGGCCACGCCCGGCGAGTTTCGCCGCAGCCAGAATTGGATCGGGCGGCCCGGCTGCACGCTGAATGACGCGACGTTCATACCACCGCCTGCTACGGAAATGCTGACTGCTCTGGGCGCGCTCGAGGAATACATCTACAGGACGAGTGATCATCCGCCACTTATTCGGCTTGGCATGATCCACTATCAGTTTGAAGCTATTCATCCCTTCTTGGATGGCAACGGACGCATCGGGCGGCTGCTTGTCTCGCTGCTGCTGGTCAATTGGAACTTGCTGCCATTGCCTCTGCTCTATCTGAGCGCATATTTCGAGCGGCTTCGGCAAGAGTATTACGATTTGCTTCTTGCCGTAAGTGAGCATGGCGCGTGGCGAAATTGGCTGGTGTTTTTTCTGCGCGGCGTCGCTGAACAAGCGCGCGATGCCATCGTTCGCGCTAAGCGGCTGCAAGACCTGCAGTTGGATTGGCGCGACCGACTGACCCACGCGCGCGCTTCGGCGCTTTTGTTGCGCCTAGCCGACAGCTTGTTTGAATCTCCCATGCTCACTATCCCACAGGCTCAGCGCATTTTGAACCTCACTACTTACCGGAGCGCGCAATTGAACGTGGAGAAGCTAGTTGCGGCGGGCATTTTGCAGGCGGTCAGCGATTCTTCTTATGGTAAAAGTTTTCTTGCCGTCGAGATTCTCAACGCCATTGGTGAGGGACAAGCGTAAGGACACAATTATACTTTTAGCTATAAAAGTATAATTCTCACCTATAGAATTATACTTGAGTATCATTTGCCATTTGTGAGGCATTGAACTATGGTTACTCTCATCAATCCTTACGTTGCCGGCAACCCGGTGGGCGATAGCCCCGCCTTCATCGGTCGCGCGGGCGTGGGCGAGGTGGCGCTGACGGCCAACGAGTACAAGACGGCGGAGCGGCTCAAGAACGATTATTGGCTTTACGTGGTCTATAATTGCGCTTCAACGCCGCAGGTGCATGTGATCCACGACCCGGTGCGAATGGTATGGCAACCCATCGTCAAGGTTGAGCACTATCATATTGGCGCAGATGTGGTTTTGCGTTTTCAGGATTTGCCCTGACTTGCAGGAAGCCCCATGAGCACTTTGCCCGAGCAAATCATCGAGATCAAAAATGCTATCGCCGCATTAGAAAACCAGCGTGCGATTCTTGGTGACGCGGTGGTTGAAACAGCGCTGGCTCCCCTTCGGGAAAGGTTGGCCGCGTTGCAGGCGACTGGTGAAGCTGAACAGCGCAAGCAGATCACCGTGCTCTTTGCCGATGTGTCCGGCTTTACGGCCATGTCCGAAACGCTGGACGCCGAACTCGTGCGCGACACGATGAACGCGCTCTGGCAGCGTCTCGACGCGGCGATCACGGCGCAGGGCGGCGCGATAGATAAGCACATCGGCGATGCGATCATGGCTTTGTGGGGCGTGGCTCAAGCACACGAAGATGACCCCGAGTGTGCGATCCGTGCCGCGCTGGCGATGCAACAGGAAATCCATGATTTTGTAGGGGCAACCCTCGTGGCTGCCCAGGGCGCGCACGCGGCAGCGCCCCTACAAATGCGGATCGGGATCAACACCGGCCCCGTCATGCTGGGCGCAGTGGGGACGACCGCCGAGTTCACCGCGATGGGCGACACGGTCAACCTGGCAAGTCGCCTCGAACACGCCGCGCCCATCGGCGGCATCCTCATCTCGCACGAAACCTACCGCCACGTGCGTGGTATTTTTGATGTTACCCCGCAGCCGCCGCTCACCGTCAAAGGCAAGCGCGAACCCATCCAGACCTATGTCGTTCAACGCGCCAAGCCGCGCGCCTTTCGCATGGCGACGCGCGGCGTGGAAGGCATCGAAACGCGCACCGTGGGCCGCGAGGCCGAGCTGCTGGCGCTGCAAAACGCCTTGCGCGACGCGATGGATGCCGCGCACTCGCAAACGCGCGTCCTGACCATCGTGGGCGAGGCCGGCGTCGGCAAGTCGCGCCTGCTGTACGAGTTTGAAAACTGGCTCGAGCTGCTGCCCGATCAAATCCTGTTCTTCAAAGGCCGCGGCTACCCCGAATTGACCAGCACTCCCTATAGCGTCCTGCGCGACCTGTTCCGCTATCGCTTTGACATCCGCGAGAGCGATAGCGCCGCGACCGTGCGCGAGAAATTCGAGGCCGGTGTAACACCCTATCTGGACGCAGAGCGCGCGCACCTGGCCGGTCACCTGGTGGGCTTTGACTTGGCCGCCACGACCGCCGTGCACAACCTCCTCGGCAGCTCGTCGTTTGGGACGCTGGCGCTGGCCTACCTGACCAACTATTTCCGGGGCGTCACTGCCGAGAACGAGATAGTGATTTTTGTCGAAGACGTGCACTGGGCCGATAGCGCCTCGCTGGATTTCATCGCGCACCTGGCCGCCGAGCTGCCCGACTGTCGCCTGTTGATCGTGTGCCTGGCGCGCCCCAGTTTCTTTGAGCATCGCCCGCACTGGGGCGAAGGACAGGCCGCGTTTGCCCGCCTTGACCTCGAGCCGCTCTCCAAACGGGCCAGCCACGCGCTGGTGGATGAAATCCTGCAAAAAGTGGAGGCCACCCCAGCTGCGCTGCGCGACCTGATTGTGGACGGCACGGAGGGCAATCCGTTTTACGTCGAAGAATTGATCAAGATGTTGATCGAGGACGGCGTGATCTTGCGCGGCGATGGCGCGCAACGTTGGCGGGTCGAGTTGGAGCGCCTCAAGCAGGTGCGCGTGCCGCCCACGCTCACGGGCGTCTTGCAGGCGCGCCTGGATAGCCTGCCGCACGCGGAGAAAGAATTGTTGCAGCGCGCTTCCGTGGTCGGGCGGCAGTTCTGGGACATGACCGTGGCGACGTTGAGCGAGGAACAACTCGACGCCATTCGCTCGACACTCGACGCGATTCGCGCCAGGGAACTGGTCTTTCAGCGCGAGCGCTCCGCCTTTGCCGAGGCGCACGAGTATATCTTTAAACACGCACTGCTGCGCGACGTGACTTACGAGACGGTGCTGCTCAAGCTGCGCCGGGTGTATCACCGGCAGGTGGCGCAATGGCTGCAAGCCAACTGCGGCGAGCGCCTGAACGAGTACGCCGGGCTGATTGCGGAACATTACGAGCGCGCGGGAGAGACTGAGCTTGCGGCGACGTGGCTACGTCGGGCGGGCGAGACGGCTTTCCAGACCAGCGCCTTGCCCCAGGCCATTGCCGCGTTTAGGCGGGCGCTAGAGCTTCTGCCAGAAAGCGACTGGGAGGGGCGCGCGGCGCTGTTGGTCAAGATGGGCGATGCCAACACGATTCTGAGCGACTATTTGACGGCGAAGGAGCAGTATCAGGCCGGCTTGGCACAGGCACGAGCCGCAGGCAACGCCAAGACTACGGCAAACGCGCTCAGCGGGTTGAGTCATGTGAGCATCTACATGGGCGCATACGAGGAGGCACGCGGCCAAGCTGAAGAGGCACTAGCGGTGGCTCGCGCAGCCAGTGAGCCGGCCTCGTGCGCGCTGGCGCTGGCTGGCCTGGGGCGAATCGCTGCTATACAGGGCAATCTGGGGACGGCCATCCGGTTTTTCGAAGACAGCCTGGCGCTTTATCAAGACACAGATGACGAGGATGGCTTGTTTAGGACCCTGGTACGTTTGGGAGAGTCTTTCAACGCACAGGGTAACCTTGTAGAAGCAATTCGGTGCTTTGAGAAAGCATTGGCGATCTGCAGAAGGTTGGGCAATCGAGGTGGCATTGCTCTGTGTCTTACCCAGCTAGGGAATATTCTCGTTCATCAAGGTGACTATGTAACAGCACGCCGTTACTATGAGGACAGTCTGTCAATCAACAAAGAACTAGGTCTCCGACGGGACATCGCCAAGACTCTGGCCGGCCTGGGGGAATGCTATCGCTTTCAAGGTAACTATGTGATGGCAGCCCAATATGGCGAACAAGCCCTGCTGCTGTACAGGCCAGAATGGGGCAGGCGCGTGGCTGCCATAGGTCTCGGCAATCTGGGGCACTATGCCACCGGGCTGGGTGACGACGGAAAGGCGAGGCGCTACTTTCGCGAAGCGTTGATCGAAGCGATAGCGGTTGGCACGTGGCCGAATGTGCTGGACGTGTTGGTCGGTGTAGCTGGCCTGCGAGCCAGAGCCGGCCAGAATATGTATGCAGCCGAACTGCTCGGACTGGTATTAGGGCATCCAGCTTGCCAGTGGGATGTAGTCAAAACTGCTGAACCTGTGCTTGCGGCGTTGCGCGCCGTCCTGCCCGCCGAGGAACTGCAAGCCGCCATGCAGCGCGGCCAGTCGCTCGACCTGGAGCAAGTCGTCAAGGAGCTATTGGCTGACGAACAAATAACCGCGCTCGCGGATTAGCAATCAAACTATGCCTGATTACGCCAAACGCCTCAAAGTTGACCTGCCCATCAAGCGCATCTCGGAGCACGCGCGGCGCGAGAAATTGATCTCTCAGCGGGTTTGTAGTGGCATGGCGTATGCCGCTTGAATAAGTTATACTACGGACAAGAACCTCTGCAGAGGTTTTCGTGACGGACTCGATTGCCATTCTCGATTACGGCTCCCAGTACACCCAGCTTATCGCGCGGCGAGTGCGCGAGGCGCACGTGTATTGCGAACTCTTTCCCTGGAACGCGCCGCGGGATAAAGTCATGGCCCTCAAGCCGAAAGGCTTTATCCTCTCCGGTGGGCCAAGCAGCGTTTACGACGAAGGCGCGCCCACCCTCCCGCGCTACGTGCTCGAATCCGGCCTGCCGGTGCTCGGTCTGTGCTACGGGATGCAACTCTTGGCCCACTCGCTCGGTGGCCAGGTCGCGCCCTCGCAATCTCGCGAATATGGCCCGGCAAGCGTGGAACTGACGGCGGATGACCTTCTCTGGACAAATCTCAACCGGAACGGCAATCCGAAATCCGAAATCCGAAATCAGAAATTGGATGTTTGGATGAGCCACGGCGACCGCGTCGAATCACTCCCGCCTGGATTCATCTCGCTCGCCAAAAGCGACCACTCGCCCTTTGCGGCGATGGGCGACGAGCAGCGCAAGCTCTACGGCCTGCAATTCCACCCCGAAGTCAGGCATACGCCGCGCGGCGCAGCGATCCTGTCTGCGTTTGTCTTGGATGTTTGCGGCTGCGCGCCGACGTGGACGCCCGTATCGTTCATCGAAGAAGCGGTGTCTGTGATTCGAGCCAAAGTTGGGCAGGGGAACGTGGTCTGCGGCTTGAGCGGCGGCGTGGACAGTGCGGTCGCGGCGGCGCTTGTGCACCGAGCCGTGGGCGACCAACTGACGTGCATCTTTGTGGACACCGGCATGCTGCGCAAGGGTGAAGGCGAGCAAGTCGTCGAGACGTTTCAGCGCGCGATGGGGATGAAGCTCGTCGCCGTCAATGCGATTGAAGATTTCCTCACGGCGTTGGAAGGCGTGACCGACCCGGAGCAAAAGCGCAAGATCATCGGCGAAAAGTTTATCCGCATCTTTGAGCGCGAAGCCAAAGCGATTGGTGCAGAGCATCCGATTGAATTTCTCGTGCAGGGCACGCTCTACCCGGACGTGATCGAATCGCGCGGGCCGGAGCGGCAGACCGCGGCCAAGATCAAGACGCATCACAACGTGGGCGGGCTGCCGGCCGACATGCAGCTCAAGCTGATCGAGCCGCTGCGCTATCTCTTCAAGGACGAAGTCCGCGCGGTGGGCAGCGCGCTCGGCCTGCCTGATGAGATCGTATGGCGTCAACCGTTTCCTGGACCAGGGTTGGCCGTGCGCGTCCTGGGTAAAGTGACGTGGGATCGTTTGCAAACGCTGCGTGAGGCCGACGCCATCGTGCGAGAGGAACTGCGCGCTGCAGGACTAGAGCGTGAGATCGCCCAATCTTTCGCAGTGCTCTTGCCGGTCAAGACGGTGGGCGTGATGGGCGACGGGCGCACGTATCAGAGCGTCGTGGCGATTCGCGCCGTGACGACCGACGATTTCATGACGGCGGACTGGGCGCGCATCCCGTCGGAGGTGCTGGCGCGCATCAGCAACCGCATGGTCAATCAGGTGCATGGCGTCAATCGTGTGGTCTATGACATCACCAGCAAGCCACCTGGAACGATAGAGTGGGAATAAACCTGAACCGCGAAGAAACGAAGAGCGCAAAGGTCTTTTTATGAAGCCTTGG
>Ga0315268_10001853_pt1 | contig 24309 bp, 25 predicted proteins | sample C1_top_MG_FD_204535 | JGI IMG/M metagenome (GOLD analysis project Ga0315268, IMG submission 204535) | Sediment microbial communities from Yellowstone Lake, YNP, Wyoming, USA - C1_top | ecosystem: Environmental > Aquatic > Freshwater > Lake > Sediment | place: USA: Wyoming | collected 2017-08-01
ACAATCATTTTTACAACTGATGATGCGCACAACCCAAACTAAAACCTTCCTGGAGCGGGAGAAGGGAATCGAACCCTCGTCATAAGTTTGGAAAACTTCTGCTCTACCATTGAGCTACACCCGCCCGGCTCTACATGTATTGGTGGTGGGGGAAGGATTCGAACCTTCGAAGGCAGAGCCGTCAGATTTACAGTCTGATCCCTTTGACCGCTCGGGAACCCCACCCAAACGAAGCCAAAGATTATAGTGGCTTTCAGAATCCGCTGTCAAACACTCCACGCGGAAAGTGCCCGTTTGGGGATTTCAATCAGACATTGAACAGGAAATTCATCACGTCGCCATCCTTCACCACGTATTCCTTGCCCTCGGCGCGCATCTTGCCGGCCTCCTTGGCGCCCTGCTCGCCCTTGCAGGCAATGAAATCCTCGAAAGCGATGGTTTGGGCGCGAATGTAACCGCGCTCGAAATCGGTGTGGATGACGCCGGCGGCCTGCGGGCCGGTATCGCCCTTGTGGATGGTCCAGGCGCGCACCTCCTTCACCCCGGCGGTGAAATAGGTTTGCAGACCAAGCAAATCGTAGGCGGCGCGGATCAGGCGGTTCAATCCCGGCTCGTCCCAACCGAGTTCCTTGAGGTATTCCACGCGTTCGTCTTCTGACAACTCCTGCAATTCGGCTTCCAGCGCGGCGCACACCGGCACCACCGGCGCGCCCTCTTTTTCAGCGAAAGCCTTCAGCGCATCGAGCATGGGGTTGTCGTGGAAGCCGTCTTCACTGACGTTGGCAACGTACAGCGTGGGTTTGACCGTCATCAGGCACAGCGGCTTGATCGCCTCCAGGCCCTCCGCGTCGAGTCCGGCAGCACGCGCGGGACGGCCTTCGTTCAGCGCAGCCAGCACCGGTTTCAAGGCCTCCACGATGACTTTCGCGTCCTTATCGCCCCCGCGCGCCGCTTTTTCATATCGCACCAACGCTTTCTCGGTGCTTGCCAGGTCAGCAAGTGCCAACTCGGTGGCAATGGTCTCGATATCCGACAGCGGATCGACCTTGCCGGATACGTGAATCACGTTATCGTCATGAAAACAGCGCACCACATGGCAGATCGCGTCGGTTTCGCGGATCGTGGCGAGGAACTGGTTGCCCAGCCCTTCGCCCTTGGACGCACCCGCCACCAGCCCAGCAATGTCGACGAACTCGACGATCGCCGGCACGACGCGCTGCGGCTTGATGATCTCGGCCAGTTGCGCCAGGCGCGGATCCGGCACTTCGACCACACCGGTATTCGGCTCGATGGTGCAGAAGGGATAGTTCTCCGCCGCAATGCCCGCCTGGGTCAGCGCGTTGAACAGGGTGGATTTTCCGACGTTGGGCAAGCCAACGATGCCGCATTTGAGACTCATGGTTTTTCCTGGATTTTGGGTGGCTAGGAACTATAGGCGAGCGGGAGTGGTATTGGCGCGCTGGATAGCCGCGTTCCAGTCAGCTTTTTCGATCAGGGGCATGAGATCGAGCGCACGCTCGATGGCCATGTCGATTTCGGTCTGCTCTTCGCGGCGCGGCGGCTTCAACACGTAATTCACCACTTCATTGCGATCGCCGGGATGGCCGATGCCGATGCGCAGCCGCCAGTAATCCTGCGTGCCCAGATGCGAGGTAATGTCTTTGAGGCCGTTGTGCCCACCCATGCCGCCGCCGAACTTGAGGCGCAATTGGCCGGGCGGGATGTCGAGTTCGTCATGCACCACCAGAATCTCGGCTGGCTCGATGCGATGAAAGCGCGCAAGCGCGCCCACCGCCTGGCCCGAGCGATTCATGAAGGTTTGCGGCAACAGCATCCACACATTGCGGGCACTCTTGCCAACCATGCCGTGATAGCGGGATTCCATCGCAAGCGATGCGCCCCACACCTGCGCGAGACGCGCGCAAAACCAAAACCCGGCGTTATGCCGGGTTTCTTCGTAGTCGCGCCCCGGGTTACCGAGGCCGACAATCAGGCGAGGCGCCGTTATCACGACTTCACAACGCAACCACAGGCGGGTTGCGTTAACACTCAGGCCGCGGGTGCGGCAGGAGTCTCGGCCGCAGCCTCGTCAGACTTCATGCCCTTGGGCAGCGTGATCGCCGCCACAGCGGGGTTTTCCTGCTTGACGTGGGCAACCAGCTCGACGCCGGCGGGCAACGTCAGCTCGTTCACATGGATGGAATGACCGACTTCGAGCTTGCCCATGTCTACCTCGATGAACTCGGGCAGATTGCCCGGCAGGCAGGTCACGTCGATTTCGGTCACCACATGACTGACTTTGCCGCCACCGGTTTTAACGCCAGGCGCGGTATCCGCATTCAGGAAGTGCAGCGGGACTTTAACGTGTATTTTGTGCGTTTTGTCGACACGCTGAAAGTCGATGTGCAGCACTTGCTGCTTATAGGGATGCCACTGCGAATCGCGCAACAGCACCGACTCTTTGGCGCCATCGATGTTCAGCGTCAGCACGGAAGCGTGGAACGACTCTTTGCGCAGCGCGTGGTACAGCGCGTTGTGGTCCAGCTCGATTTGCACCGGCGCAGTGGTGCCACCGTAAACGATGCCAGGAACCTTGCCCGTGTGACGCAGACGGCGGCTCGCACCCGTACCTTGCAACTCACGCTTGGCGGCGATAACTTCGATTTCCATAATATTTCTCCAGATTTTACAAAAAAAGCCCCCGCGACCAGGGGCATTCCCAGCCCGTTATTCAATAAACAGCGAGCTGACAGAATCCTCATTGCTGATGCGGCGGATGGTTTCCGCCAGCAGTTCAGCCACCGACAATTGCCGGATTTTCTTGCACGCCAGCGCGTCGTCGCGCAGCGGAATGGTGTCGGTCACCACCAGTTCGTCGAGCGCGGAATTCGTCACGCGCTCGGCGGCACTGCCCGACAATACGGCATGGGTGCAATACGCCATCACCTTCTCCGCACCATGCTCCTTGAGCGCTGCGGCCGCTTCACACAGCGTGTTGGCGGTATCGACCATGTCATCCATGATGATGCAGGTGCGGCCTTTTACGTCGCCGATGATGTTCATCACCTTCGCCACGTTAGGCTTGGGACGCCGCTTGTCGATAATCGCCAGTTCGCATTCCAGGCGTTTGGCAATCGCCCGCGCCCGCACTACCCCCCCCACGTCCGGCGACACCACCATCAGGTTTGGATGGTCGCGCTTCCAGATGTCGCCCAGCAGGATCGGGCTGGAATAAATGTTGTCGACCGGAATATCGAAAAAGCCCTGGATCTGATCCGAGTGCAAATCCATCGTCAGTACCCGATCCACACCGACGCCCTGCAACATGTTGGCGACCACCTTGGCGGTAATCGCCACGCGTGCCGAGCGGGTGCGGCGATCCTGGCGTGCGTAGCCGTAATACGGGATCGCAGCGGTGATGCGGCCGGCCGAAGCGCGTTTCAGCGCATCCACCATCACCATCACCTCCATCAGGGTGTCGTTGGTCGGCTGACAGGTGGACTGCAGGATAAACACATCCTTGCCGCGCACGTTTTCCAGAATCTCGACCATCACCTCGCCATCGGAAAAACGCGACACCGTGGCGCGGCCCAGATGAATATTAAGATGCCGCACCACATCGCTGGCCAAACGCGGGTTGGCATTCCCGCTGAACACCATCAAGTTGTCTATGGACACGCGCGTCTCCGGCGATTGGGCTCAGACACCACAACAAAAACAGCCGCCACCGGCGGCTGTTCATTCTCTCTTGGCGCCGCCACCGGCGGCTGTTCGCTTAATCTGGCTGGGGAGGTAGGGATCGAACCTACGAATGTCGGAATCAAAATCCGATGCCTTACCACTTGGCGACTCCCCAATAGGCACTACTCGGCGCAGCAGTCGTACAGCGGATGCTTGTCGAGACCCTGCGCCACAAAACCCTGCATCGTTTCGGGCAACTGGCGCAGCACATCCCACGCTGCGTCTTCCGTCCCGAATGATGCAAACACGCAGGCGCCCGAACCGGTCATCCGCGCCTCGCCGAATTGCCCCAGCCATTCGAGATGACGGGCGACTTCGGGGTAGCGGCTGACAACCACGGGCTGCAAGTCGTTATGACCCATGCCTGCGGAAAAGCGCGCTATTTTGAGGGCTGGCGTGTTGCGTGTCAATTCCGGCGCGGCAAAAATTGCGGCGGTTGGCACCTGCACCGGCGGCATCAGCACCACATACCAGGCAGGCGGCGCACTCAACGGATGCAGAATTTCACCCACCCCTTCGGCAAACGCAGTCTGGCCGAACACAAACACGGGCACGTCGGCGCCCAGTTGCAGCGCCAGGTTCTGCAGGGTTGCACGCGGCAAGTTGACCTGCCACAGGCGGTTGAGCGCCAGCAGCACGGTGGCGGCGTCCGAACTGCCGCCGCCAAGGCCGCCGCCCAGCGGCAGGATTTTTTCCAGCCGGATGCTCACCCCCGCGCCCTCCGGGGCGTAGGTTTGCAGCAGCCGCGCGGCACGCACCGTCAGATCGTCGTCCTCGGCCACGCCAGGCAAATCGCCCTCGCGCACCACGCGGCCGTCGTCACGCAGTTCCAGGTGCACGGTGTCGGCGTGATCGATCAACCGGAACACGCTTTGCAACAGGTGATAGCCGTCGGCGCGCCGGCCGACGACGTGCAGGAACAGATTGAGCTTGGCGGGGGCGGGGTAAGCGTGGCTCATTCGGCTAGCCAGCTATCCGTCACCAGGCGGATTTCCAGCCCCTCACGCGCCACCACCAGCTTGCGCGGACGCGCAGGCACGTCCGCGGCATATTGCAGGTAATCAATCACCCAGCCGTCCTGTCTGATCTGCGCAAGGCGTCCATCGGCATCGCGCGTGACCTCGAAGGCGCGGCCGGGGGCGGGTCGCGCCTGCACCCACCAGGTCAGGCCGGAGACCGGGAGCGCATAGCCCAGGATGTCACGCGTCAGGGATTCGGCATCGGGCGCGCGCCGCGCAGGCTGATTCGGCACTTCGATCGTGACGCCCTCGGCGTTGCGCTCAATGCGCGCCACACCTTGCCCCAGCGGCGACGTCAGCAACAGTTCATCCGTGTCCGCACGATGCTGCCAACGGATATTTCCCGACAGACTTTGCTCGCCCGTCTGAATGCCGATGCGTCCCTGCAAGGTCCAGTTGGCGGATAACGCGTTGCCGTTCTGAACAGACGGAGCGGACGGAATGGATGCGCATCCCCCCAGAACCAGCGTCAGCCACAGCGGTGCAGCCAAACCCAGCGCCGCAACCCAACGCGTCATCAGGGATTCAGCCGATGCAGCGTTTCCAGCAGCACTTCGTTCTGCGGATGGGACTGCAGGCTGGTCTGCCACAACTTGCCTGCCTCGTCGCGCTGCCCGCGCGCCCACAGCACCTCACCCAGATGCGCCGCGATTTCCGGGTCGGGACGCAGCTTGTAAGCACGTTCCAGATAATCCTGCGCGCGCGCCAGATTGCCCGACCGGTATTGCGCCCAGCCCACGCTATCCAGAATGAACGGGTCATCCGGCGCCAATGTCAGCGCCTTGTCCAGCAGGGTGATGGCTTCAGCCAGCCGGCCGGTTCGGTCGGCCAGCGTGTAACCCAGCGCGTTGTAGGCCTGGGCGTTGTCTGGGCGCAGCGCAATCACGCGGCGCAGATCCGCTTCCAGCACGTCCAGCTTGCCCAGTTTCTCCGCCACCATGGCGCGGTCGTAGAGCAAATCGGCCGAATCGGGATAGCGCTTGAGGCCTTCCGATAGCACCTCAAACGCCGCTGCGGGCATTTTGCTGTCGCCCAGCAGTTCGGCCTGCGCCTGAATCAGCCGCACGTTTTGCGCGTCGTTTTCGCCGTGCGTAAAGGCCAGCAGCGCGCGCGCTTCATCCAATTTGCCCGCCTGCGCCAGCAACACGGCCTGACGCGCGCGCGCTGGCACCAGGTAATTACCCGTCTTGACCTCGGCATAGTGCGTCGCCGCCACATCAGGCTGCTTCGTCCGTTCCGCCACCTGCCCCAGGTAGTAATGCACGATGTCCGAATCGCGCGGATCGTATTCCAGGGTTTGCGTCAGCAAATCGCGCGCCGCATCGACATCGCCCATTTGCAACGCCAGCAAGCCCGCCGCCAGACTAACTTCGGCATTGCGCGGAAAATCGCGGGTGAGCCGGGTGAATTCGACACGCGCCTCGGCAACCTGATTGGCGCTGACCAGCGTGCGCGCATAAGCCAGCCGCACTTCGCGGGCGTCCGGATGGGCCGCCAAAAACTCGCGCATAAAGGCCAGCGCATCGGCTTGTGAGGTTTTCGCCAGGATCTGCGCGTGCATCAGCGCAGCCGGTTCCCAGCCGGGACGCAGGCTTTCGGCCTGCTTCAGTGCGGCGACCGCAACGTCCATGCGCCCGGCCTGAGCGGCGGCCTGAGCGACTGCAAAGCGTGCTTCCGGCAAGTTCGGGTAAGCAACCGCCAGGCGCTCGACCATCGCCAGTGCAGCCTCATGCTCGCGCATCTTGCCCGTCAAAGCCGACAACTGCATAAAGCTGTTGGCCGGGTCTTCCTTCAGCAAGGTTCGCAGGATGGGTTCAGCCTCGTCGAGCTTGCCCTCGTTCAGCAGCAGCGCCACCAGCATCTGCTGCGCACGTTCCGAATCCGGCTCAGTCGCCGCCCACAGGCGGGTGGCTTCCAGCGCGCCCGCCTGGTTACGCGCAAACATCGAAATCTCGGCGGCACGACGGGCAATGCGCGGGTCGCGCGTCTGCCGCGCCAGATCCATATAAGCCGGCTGGGCGACGCCAATCGCGCCACGCTGCCCGGCCACCTCGGCCACCAGAAACTTGAACAAAATGTCGGGGGTCAGCGGCTGCTTCGGCAACGCGGCCTGAGCCTTGGCCTTGGCTGCGTCCTCCGCCGCGGTGTCTGCTGCCACAGCGGCCGGCTGCTGCGCCTGCGTTTCCACCGCCTCCGGTTGCGTCGCTTTAACGCCAGGCTGACTGCATGCGGTCACAAACAGCAGTGCGGCGTAAAGAGGAAGTCGTTTGAACTGCGTCATGCTGATTACCTTGTTGGAGGGATTACTTGTCACGATTCTAAGCTTTCGAGGCCTGCCTGCAAGCCGCACCGCATTACTGCGAACGCAGGGCCTCGATCGGATCGAGTCCGGCGGCGCGGCGTGCTGGATAAAAACCAAAAAACACACCGATGAGGAAGGATACGCCGACCGCCAGCAGCACCGAGGCAGGCGTTACCGCAACCGGCAGGTCAGCCAGGCTGCCGACCAGCCAGGCGCCGCCGACGCCGAGCAGCAGGCCAATGCCGCAGCCGATCAGCGACAGGGTCAGCGCCTCGATCAGAAACTGCCACAGCACGTCGCGGCGGCGCGCGCCGATCGCCATGCGGATGCCGATTTCGCGGGTGCGCTCGGTCACCGACACCAGCATGATGTTCATGATGCCGATGCCGCCCACCACCAGCGAAATGGCGGCGATAGCGCCGAGCAGGATGCTCATGATACGGGTGGTGGCCGCAGCGGCTTCGGCAAGCGCCGTCAGGTTGCGCACGCTGAAATCGTCTTCCTGCCCGACACCGATCCGATGGCGGCTGCGCAACACGTTCGTGATGGCGGACTCGGCTGCGTCCATGCTTTTTGCCGACACCGCCTGCGCCATGATGAAACGGGCGCGGTTGCGCAGGCTGTTGCTGAAGATTTTTTGCTGTGCGCTGCTGATCGGCACCATCACGGTGTCGTCCTGATCGCGCCCGTCCAGGCTTTGCCCCTTGGCCGCCAGCACGCCGATCACTTCGAACGGCGCCTGCTTGATGCGGATGATCTTGCCGATCGGGTCTTCCGCGCCAAACAGTTCGCGCGCCACCACCTGGCCGATCACCGCCACCCGTGCGCCGCTGCGCACATCGGCCTCGCTGAAAAAGCCGCCTGACGCCATCGGCCAGTCGCGCACCAAGACATAGTCTGGCGTGGTGCCAAAGACCGAGGTGCTCCAGTTGACACCGTTATAAATCAGTTGCGCGGTGCCGGGCGACACCGGCGCCGCGGTCAGCACATCCTTGAGGTCGCGGATGGCGTCGGCATCATCGAAGGTGAGCGTCGGCGCATTGCCCGTCGCCACCCGCGCGCCGCCCGAAGTGCTGGCGCCCGACATGATGATGAAGAGATTGCTGCCCATCGACTTGATCGCGTCGCGCACCATTGCCTGTGCGCCCTGACCGATTGCCATCATGAGGATGACCGCCGCCACGCCGATGACCATGCCGAGCATGGTCAGAAAACTGCGCATGCGGTGGGTGGCGAGCGCATGCCAGGCGGTTTCGAACAGGCTGCTGAAGATCATGCCGCGACCTCTTCCTGCACCACGTCTTCCACCACGCGGCCATCCTGAAACCGGATGCGCCGGCGCGCATACGCCGCGATATCCGCTTCGTGGGTGACCAGCACCAGCGTGATGCCTTCTTCGCGATTGAGCTGGCTGAAAAACGCCATCACCTGGCGGCTGGTTTCGCTGTCGAGATTGCCGGTCGGCTCGTCGGCGAAAATGATGCGCGGACGCGTGGCCAGTGCGCGTGCAATCGCCACCCGCTGCTGCTGCCCGCCCGACAGTTGCAGCGGCGTGTGGTGCGAGCGTTCGCCCAGTCCCACCCGTTCGAGCATGACCTGCGCCTGCTGCCGCCGCGCTTCGCGCGCCATGCCGGCGTACATCAGCGGCAGCGCGACGTTGTCGAGCGCGGTCAATTTGGGCAGCAGGTTGAAGCCCTGGAATACAAAGCCGATTTCACGGTTGCGCAAGGCGGCCAGTTGATCCGACGACAGGCGGCTGACATCCTGACCGTTGAGGTGATAGCTGCCACGACTGGGGCGGTCGAGGCAGCCGAGCAGATTCATGAAGGTGCTTTTGCCCGAGCCCGACGCACCCATAATGGCGACGAACTCGCCTTCGGTGATGACCAGGCTCACGCCGCGCAACGCCTGAAACACGCCGGCGCCGGTCGAATAGTCCTTTTCGAGATCAACCACCTCGATCAGCGGTGTACTCATTAAAACAGGCGCCCACGCGGCATCCCGCTGCCGTTGTCCTTTTTCGCTCCGAGATCGGCCACGATCACGGCCTCACCCGGCTTCAACTTGCCGCTGACGATCTGGGTGTAGGCCTTGTCGCTGATGCCGGTTTTCACCGCCACCCGCACCGGCTTGCCGTCGGCCAGCACATACACCGCCGAACCGCGCGGCTTGCTGGCCCCCTCGGTGGCGCTGTCCGTCGGGCGGAAACGCAGTGCCGTGGTCGGCACCCGCAACACGTTCGGGCGGGTTTCCACCTGCACCCGCAGATTGGCGGTCATCCCCGGCATCAGCGCGAGATCGGCGTTGGCGACATCGACCACCACGTTGTAGGTGACGACGTTCTGCTCGGTCTTGGCGTTCAGCCGCACCTGCCGCACCACGCCGCTATAGTCGGCATCGGGAAACGCGTCGACGCGAAACTTGACCGGCTGCCCGATCCTGACCTGCCCGATGTCAGCTTCCGACACGGTGGAATCAATCTGCATCCGCGTCAGGTCCTTGCCGATCTGGAACAGCGTCGGTGTCTGAAAACTCGCCGCCACAGTCTGGCCGACATCCACCTGACGGTCGATCACAGTGCCGTCGACCGGCGAACGGATCGTGGTAAAGCCGAGATTGATTTCATCGCGCGCCTGCTGCGCGCGCGCCAGCCGCAGCTGCGCCTGCGCCTGCGCCTGCGCGGCCACGGCCTGATCGAGCTCCAGCCGCGACACGTATTCCTGCTTGAACAGGGTCTGCATCCGGGCGGCATTGGCCTGCGCCAGATTCAGCTGCGCCCGCGCGTTGGCGACGTTGGCCGTGCTTTGCGCCAGCGCGGCCTGAAACAGGGCCGGATCGAGTTCGGCCAGCACCTGACCGGCTTTCACCTGCTGGTTGAAGTCGGCCTCGATGCGCTTGACCGTACCCGATACCTGGGTGCCGACGTTGACCAGCGTAACCGGGTTGAGGGTGCCGTTGGCCGACACTTGGGCGCTGATGTCGCCACGCTCCACGACCTCGGTACGAAATTGCGGCCCGGCCGGCTTGTCCCTGTTGCTCCACCACCATCCTGCCGCCGCTGCCATCAGCAGCAACACCACCATCCCGAGCTTTTTCATTGTGTCCCTTCCCGCTGCGCGGGTTCCATCCAGTCCCAGCTCAATTCGCCCATTGCCTGTGCCAATTCGGCACGCGCCACCCGCAGTCCAAGCTGCGTCAGCAACTGGCTGTAGCGCGCCTGCGCCAGGCTGGCCTGCGCACTCAATACGTCGAGCAGAATGCCGAGCCCCGCCTGGTAGCGCCCGAGCGCCAGTTTTTCGGCGGCCGTCGCGCTTTCCACCAAATCAGTGCTGCGGCTGTCCGCTGCGGTTTCGGTTTGCAGGCGGTAATACGCCTGCCACACGTCGAGCGCCACCTGATTATTGACGCTGTCGCGATCCACCGCTGCCAGTGCAGCCTGGGTTTGCGCGGCCGCGATCTGATAGGTATTGCGATAACCGGTGAACAAGGGAATGGTCAGGCTGAGTCCCAGGCTGGAACTGTTGGCCGCCAGCGAATCAAAATCCTGCCGCTGCGCATTCACAAACGCCGACAGGCGCGGCATGCCATCGGCCTTGGCGCTAAGCACGTCTGCCTCTCGCGCCTGCAGCGTAGCCTCCGCCGCGCGCAGTTCCGGCCGCCGGCTGCGGGCGGCCTCGATCAGCGCATCCACCGCGTGGTTCATGTCCAGCGACTGGCTGAACGCCCATTCGTTATCGACCACTGAAAAGTGGTTTTGGCTGGCGTCTCCCATCAACGCAGCCAGTTCGCCCTGCAGACGCGCGGCCGCCCCTTCAGCGCGGATACGCTCGATCTGGCGCTGGGTGTAAAGCGTTTTGGCCTGCAGGCGGTCGACCGGAATCGCGGTGCCCGCGCCCACCCGTGCGTCGGCGGCCTTGAATGCAGCGAGCGCCGAGGCCTCGACCTCGCGCGCGGCGGTGATCGCGGCCTGCGCCGTCAGCAGATTGAAATACGCGGTGACCGTTTGCAGATACAGCACGCGCACACTGGCTTCATGGCTGGCGAGTGCGGCGGCCAGCAAGGATTCGGCGGAATCGCGGCGGGCATCGCGGCCGCCGAAGTCGTACAGCAGATATTGCGCGTCCAGGCCGATTTGCCAAGCGGTGTAATCGTTCGGCAGCACGCTGTTGCCGTCGCGCGCCAGGCTGCCGTTGATCGACACATCGGGCAGATAGGCGCTGTCCGCCTGCCCCAACTCGGCCGCGCGCAGTCGCGACGCGAGCCAGGCGCTGCGGGTGGCGGGATTGGCGCACAAGGCACGCTCCACCGCGTGTGCCAGCGTGATCGGGCCCGACAGCGCAGCGAGATTGCAGACCGCAGCCGGGCGCAAATCGGCCGCCGGCGACGGCAGCACACGCGGGAACACCTCAAAGGGATCGGCAGCCGAAGCTGCGCCGCTTAGCACCATCACCAGCAGCAAAGAAAGTCGTGAGTTCAAAATATCAAGGGACGCCGGAAAAACCAGGTTGAAGAGCGTTGTATAGAATCACAGTGTATCGATTCGGTTCCCGCTTGCGGGAGCAAACCACTGAAATGGTGCCGCGCATTTTACGGGCATCGCCTTGATCGCCACCCAGCCACCCCACGCCATGCCCGAATTACCCGAAGTTGAAACCACCCGCCTGGGGCTGCTGCCGCGCCTGCAAGGCCACACGCTCACACGCATCGTGGTGCGCGATCCGCGCCTGCGCTGGCCGGTGCCGGACGATCTGGAAACCCGGCTGGCAGGTCTGACGCTCAAGGGGATCAGCCGGCGCGGCAAGTATCTGCTGTTCGACTTCGGTGCGATCGCCCAGATCGTGCACCTGGGCATGTCGGGCAGCCTGCGCTTTGCCGAATCCGCTGAACCCGCAGCGTTGCACGATCATGTCGACTGGCTGTTCGACGACGGCACCACGCTGCGACTGCGCGACCCGCGCCGCTTTGGCGCCGTGTTGTGGACGGACGACGTGGCGCGGCACCCGTTACTGGCGCATCTGGGGCCGGAACCGCTCACCCCGGACTTCGATGCCGCCTATCTGCACGCGCAATGCCAGCGCCGCAACGCCGCCATCAAGCAAGTCATCATGGATGCGCAGGTGGTGGTCGGCGTCGGCAACATTTACGCCTCCGAGTCGCTGTTCCACGCCGGCATCCGTCCTGCCACCGCCGCACGCCGTCTCAGCCGCCCCGCCTGCGCGCGGCTGGCGGCGGCAATCAAGCAGGTGTTGACGGCGGCCATCGCCGCGGGCGGCAGTTCGCTGCGCGATTACGTCCACAGCAGCGGCGAACTGGGCTATTTCCAGCTACAGACGCGGGTGTACGATCGCGCGGGTCTGCCGTGCAAAACCTGCGCCACGCCGATCCGTCGCATCGTACAGGGCCAGCGCGCCAGCTTTTACTGCCCGAGCTGCCAGCACTGATGCCGCCACGCCCGATGCAGAAATCAAGTTTGTCATTAACATGTCGTTAAACGATTGTGCCTCATCTGGTAAACCGGCTCCATGAAACCCACAACCCTGGTTGACGAATTCGAGCATTACAGCGCCTGGCGCGATGCGGTGTACGTGCGCGTCGAGGCGCTGCGTGACTGGCTCAACACGCAGGAACTGGGCGATGCCGAGTCCGAGATGCGGCTGAACCAACTGCTGGGCCGGCTGCAGGAAGACACACTGAACGTGGCTTTCGTCGCCGAGTTTTCGCGCGGCAAATCCGAGCTCATCAACGCGATTTTCTTTTCGGATTACCGGCAGCGCGTGCTGCCGTCGTCCGCCGGGCGCACCACCATGTGCCCCACCGAACTGTTCTTCAATCCCACCCAGGCGCCTTCGCTGCGCCTGCTGCCGATCGACACCAAGACACGCGAGGGGTGCATTGCCGACTTCAAGCGCGACACGGCGGCCTGGATCGAATTTCCGCTCAACCTCGATTCCGCCGAGGAGATGAGCGCGACGCTGATGCGGCTGGCCGACACCCTGCCGGTCGACGCGGCCACCGCCGAAGCCTATGGCCTGATCAACCCCGACGACGAAGAAACCGCGCGCAGCCTGACACGTGACGGCAGCATTGCGATTCCGCGCTGGCGCCATGCCCTGATCAATTTTCCGCATCCGCTGTTAAAGCAGGGGCTGGTCATTCTCGACACCCCGGGTCTCAACGCCATCGGCACCGAGCCGGAGCTGACGCTCAACATGCTGCCCAACGCCCATGCGGTGTTGTTCCTGCTGGCCGCCGACACCGGTGTCACCAAGTCGGACATTGAAATCTGGCACCAGCACATTGCGCCGCTGCAGGGTGCCAGCCGGGCGCGGCTGGTGGTGCTGAACAAGATTGACGGCCTGTGGGACGAACTCAAGACCCAGGCCGAAATCGATGCCGAAATCGCCAAGCAGGCGGCCAGTAGCGCGTCGCTGCTCGATCTGCCCATTCATCAGGTTTATCCGGTTTCGGCGCAGAAAGCCCTGGTCGCCAAGGTACGCAACGACCCCGCCCTGTTGGCGAAAAGCCGCCTGCCTGAACTGGAAGCGGCACTGACGCAGGAACTGATCCCCTACAAGCAGACGCTGGTCAGCGAGTCATCCCAAGCCGCGGTGGAAGACGTGGTGGTCAAAACCACCGAACTGCTGGAAACCCGGCTCGCCACCCTCCAGGATCAGGTCGACGAGTTGGAAGGGCTGCGCGGCAAGAACCGCGACGTGATCCAGCACATGATGGTCAAGGCAAACGAGGACAAGCAACAGTTCGAGCGCGGCCTCAATCAGTTCAACGCACTACGCAATGTGTTCGCGACTCAAGTCGACACGCTGCGCCAGCGGCTGGGCATGTCGGCGTTGCGCGCTGAAGTGAGCCAAGTGCGGCAGGCGATGGAAAAAAGCCATTTCAGTGCGGGTCTGCGCGATGCGATGGGGCATTTCTTCCGCGAAGTGGATGGCAACCTGAATATTTCCGCGGAAATCATTCAGGAAATTCGCGCCATGATGACGGCGATGTACCAGAAATTCAGTGACGAACATGGGCTGACGGCGGTCAATCCACCGGATTTCAGTCTGCACAAATACCGCAGGGAAATGGCGCGGCTGGAGCGTATTTTTGATGAACGCTTCAACACCCTGTTCAAAATGCTGACCGTGGGTCAACGCCAGTTGACCGCCCGGTTTTTTGACACGCTGGCCAGCAAGGTTGTGCAGGTGTTCGAGCTCGCCAACAGCGAAACCGAGTCCTGGCTGAAGGCCTTGATCTCGCCGATGGAAACCCAGATGCGCGAACACAAGACCCAGTTGAAGCGCCGCCTGGAAAGCGTCAGCCGCATCCACGCCGCGACTGAAACACTGGACGATCGGATTGCCGAACTCGAAGCGACGATCGGAACGGTAAGCGACCAGCTGGATAATCTGGCGCGTATCAATACGCGCATCGCCGATGCCCTGTCCGACAATCTGGACGGGGCACGACTGGCCAAAATGGCCTGAGTATTACCTGAGTATTACTTGCCGGCGGTCAGGCGCAGGAATTTCTCCTGCAACTGCTCCCGGGTTTCCACATAATCCGGGTTCAGCGGAATACAGTCGACCGGACACACCTCCACACACTGCGGCGTATCGAAGTGGCCGACGCATTCGGTGCATTTGTTGGGGTCGATGATGTAAATCTCATCTCCCTGGGAAATGGCGTCGTTGGGGCATTCAGGCAGACAGACGTCGCAATTGATGCATTCGTCCGTGATCATCATCGACATGGGGCTCTCCGGGTCATATCAGTTTTTGCTAATTTTCTCACTTAATCGCTTCGCCACCAATGGGTGGACAAAAGGCGCAACATCTCCGCCCAACTGCGCGATTTCGCGGATCATGCTGGCGGAGATGAACATGTATTGATCCGACGGCGTAAGAAACAGGGTTTCGATGTCGGGCTTGAGGTTGCGGTTCATCCCCGCCAACTGGAATTCGTATTCGAAATCGGACGCCGCGCGCAAGCCCCGCAGCACGGCAATGGCGCCCTGTGCGGCGACAAAATCGATCAGCAAACCGGAAAAGCCTTCCACCCGCACCTTCGGCACATCGGCCAGCACGTCGCGCGCCATCGTCACGCGCTCGTCGATGCTGAAAAAGGGCTGCTTGTTGCGCGATTCGGCCACGGCAACGATGACGTGATCGAATAGCCGCACTGCCCGCCGCACCAGGTCTTCATGGCCGCGCGTGATGGGATCGAAGGTGCCGGGATAGACAGCGGTCAGCATGGTTTACTCCTTGATCAGCAGCGCGAAATGCGAGCGCCCCGCGCGCCCGCTGCGGTGGATGATAAGCCCGGGCGGCGCGACCACTGCCGATCCCTGCTCGACATAGGCATAGCCGCCGGGTTTGATGTGCCGTACCAGATCGGCGAGTACCGACCCAGCCAGCCCGCTGTCGAAAGGCGGATCGACAAAAATCAGGTCGAAGGTCTCGCGATTGTTCGCCAGCCAAGCCAACGCATCGACCCGCAGGATATCGAGCTGGCTGGCCCCGAGCGTGGCCCGATTGTGTTCCAGCGCGCGAATGGCCCGTGCATCACGCTCGATCATGATGACGCGCGCTGCGCCGCGCGAGGCCGCCTCGAAGCCGAGCGCGCCGCTACCCGCAAACAGGTCCAGACAGACCCAGCCCGGCAGATCCTGCCCCAGCCAGTTGAACAGCGTCTCGCGCACGCGGTCGGGCGTCGGGCGCAAACCCTCGGTACCCGGGAAATCCAGCAACCGGCGGCGGTATTGCCCGCCGATGATGCGCACGCAGTTGGCTGCGCCACGCGCCCGGCCGGGCGCTCCGGATGAGGACGCCCCGCGCTGCGGAGCGGCGCGTTTAGCGAGCACCCACGGCCCCCACCACCACGGTCACCAGTTTGTCGGCATCCAGTCGCCGGGCAAATGCCTGCTTCACCGCAGCCACATCCACCGCATTCACCTTGTCGACCCAGGTATCCAGATAATCCAGCGGCAAGTTGTAGAAGCCGATCACCGACAGGTAATCGAGGATTTTCTTGTTGCTGTCGATGCGCAGCGGAAAGCCGCCGGTCAGGTTGGATTTGGCCTGCGTGAGTTCGGCCTCGCTGGGCCCCTCGGCGATGAACTGCCGCAGCGTGTCCTTGGCCACCTTGAGCGCGGCGTCCGTCTGGTCGAGCTTGGTCTGCAAGCCGAGCTGGAATGGCCCGGCCTCCTGCATGGGCAGGAAATAACTGTAGGCGCTGTAGGCATAGCCGCGCTTGTCGCGCACTTCCTTCATCAGCCGCGAATCGAAGCCGCCGCCGCCCAGCACATAGTTGCCGACATACAGCGGAAAGAAATCGGGATCGCCGCGCGCCATCCCGACCGCGCCCACCAGCACATGGCTTTGCGTGGACGGATGGGCGATGTGCACATCGGAAACCGGCGCTGAGACCGGTTGCGGCAACTCGGCCACCCGCGCCGACTTCGACAAGCCTGCCGCCAGCCGCGCCGCGATGGCCTCGGCTTCGGCGCGGCTGATGTCGCCCATCAGCGCAATCACCGCATTCGGCGCGCTGTAGTGCGCGCGAAAAAACGTCTGCAAGTCGCTGCGCGTCAGCCTTTCGATGGCGGCGGGGTCGCCCGACTCATCGTGCGCATAAGGATGCTTGCCATACAGCGCGCGATAAAACGCCTTGTCGGCGACGGTGCCGGGATCGGCTTCGGCTTCATGGATGCCCGAAATCAGACGCTGCTTTTCGCGCTTGATCACAGCTTGCGGAAACTCGGGCTGTTGCAGCACCCGCACCAGAATGTCGAGCGCAGCCGTTTTTTCGGCGGTGGACGACAGCGTGCGCAGGGTGACGCCGGCGCGGTCGCGGTCGAACGCGCCACCCAAATCGGCGCCGACATCCGCCAGACGGTGTGCAATCTCGGTGTCGGACAACCCGCCTGCGCCCTGATCGAGCAGACCATGGGTCAGCTGTGCGAGCCCCTCCTTGCCTGCCGGGTCGCGCGCGCTGCCGCCGGGAAAATCCACTGAAATATCCAGCATCGGCAGTTCGTGGCTTTCGACGAAATAGACCCGCGCGCCCTGCGGCGTTTGCCAGTTCTGGATCACAACTGCAGCCTGCGCCGACAGCGGCAGGCAGAGCAGCCATGCAATCAGACATTGTTTAATTGTCATGACGTACTCCTGCTACCGCCGCGCGATGCGGCTGCGGTTTTAACGGTTGCGGGTCGAGTTCGGCCACGCTCAACTGATCATCCACCAGCCATTGCCGGGCAGCGGCCTGCACCTCCTGGGCGGTCACCGCGCGCAATTTATCCACGCGCTGCGCCAGCGCCTCGGGCGGCAATCCGGCGATGGCGTATTCACCCAGTTGCATCGCCTGATAAAACAGCGAATCGCGCTGGTACACCTCAGCCGCGATGACTTGCGCCTTGACCCGCGCGAGTTCCGCTGCGCTGATGCCTTCGCGCTGAACGCGTTCGATTTCGCCACGGATAGCTTGTTCCAGCGCCGCCACGGACTTGCCCGGCGCGGGTGTCGCGTCAATCATGAACATGCTTGGCCCGCGCGCGACAGCGTCGTAACCCGCGCTCGCGTTCACCGCAATCTGCTGCGTTTTGACCAGCGATTTTTGCAGCCGCGCCGAGTCGTTGCCCGACAGCACGCCGGCCAGTATTTGCAGCGCGTAGGGCGTGGTGTCCTTCTGCCAGTCTTTCAGGGTCGGGGCATGCCAGGCCATCAACAGGTAGGGTAACTGCGCCGGCGCTTTGACCACAATGCGCTTGCTGCCCACCTGAACCGGCTCATCCTGCGGCTTGCGCGTGGGCAACGCACGCGCCGGCAAGCTGCCGAAATATTTTTTGGCCAATGCGACGACCGCGTCGGCCTGCACATCGCCCGCCACCACCAGGGTGGCGTTGTTCGGCACGTACCAGCGCGCATACCAGTCTCGTGCGTCCTGCCCGGTCATGTTCTGCAAATCGTCCATCCAGCCAATGATGGGGCGGCGGTAGGGATGCGTTTGATACGCGCTCGCCATCAAGTGTTCGTACACCACCGATTGCGGCTGGTCCTCGGTGCGCAGCCGCCGTTCTTCCATCACCACCTGGATTTCCTTGGCGAACAGCTCGTCGCTGATCACCAGATTCGCCATGCGGTCAGCTTCCAGCTGCATCGACAATTCCAGCCGGTCTTTCTGCATTTGCTGGAAATACGCAGTGTGGTCGCGGCTGGTAAACGCATTCTCGCGCCCGCCCGCCGCCGCGATTTTTTTCGAGAACTCGCCCGACGGCACGGCTTTGGTACCCCTGAACATCATGTGCTCGAGCACATGCGCCACCCCGGTGGTGCCGTTGAATTCGTCCATCGACCCGGCGCGATACCACACCTGCGACACCATCACCGGCGCGCGATGATCTTCCTGCACGATCACCCGTAGCCCATTGTCCAGCGTGACATCCGTCACCGCTGCCTGCGCGCTGCCCACCGCGAGCGCCAACACGATTCCCCACATGCTCCGCATGTCTTCACCTCTAATTGAATGAGCCCGCATGATAAGGCGTAGCCGAATGATAAGATTAGCTGTCCGTCAAACAGCTGTGCTGACTGCCTCAATCCGTGTTTAGTTTCTTCAAAAAATCCAAATCTGTTCCCCAAGCGGAAACGACTGCTCCCGATCAGATCGCGCCCGAACCGGCTGCGCTTCCCACCTCGGCCGCCGAAGTCACCGAAGCCCCGCGCCCGGGCTGGGCGCAGCGACTCAAACAGGGGTTGGCCAAAACCCGCGACCGGCTGGGTGGCCAGCTTGCCAGCCTGTTCGGTGTCGGCCGCAAGATCGATGCCGAACTATTCGAGGAACTCGAAACCATCCTCATCACCGCCGATGTCGGCGTCGATGCCACGCACGCCTTGCTCGACACCCTGCAGAAACAAGTACGGCGCGAAGGACTGACCGAGGCGTCCGACTTGCAGCTTGCGTTGAAACAGGCGCTGGTCGATCTGTTGATGCCGCTGCAGGCACCGCTCGTCATCACGCCCAAACAGCCTTTCATCCTGATGCTGGCCGGCGTCAACGGGGCCGGCAAAACCACCACCATCGGCAAGCTCGCCAAACTGTATCAAGCGCAGGGCTTGTCGGTGCTGCTGGCGGCGGGCGACACCTTCCGCGCCGCCGCGCGCGAACAGTTGCAGGTCTGGGGCGAGCGCAACAACGTCACCGTGATCAGTCAGGACAAGGGCGACTCCGCTGCGGTGATTTTCGACGCCATCCAGGCTGCGCGCGCGCGCGGCATCGACGTGGTGCTGGCCGACACCGCCGGTCGTTTGCCGACCCAACTGCATCTGATGGAAGAGATCAAGAAGGTCAAGCGTGTGATCGAGAAAGCCGCGCCGGGCGCACCGCACGAAGTGCTGCTGGTGCTCGATGCCAACACCGGACAGAACGCCGTGATGCAGGTCAAGGCCTTCGACGATGCGCTCGGCGTGACGGGGCTGGCGCTGACCAAACTCGACGGTACCGCCAAGGGCGGCGCGATTGCCGCCATCGCCCAGGCCCGACCCATTCCGGTGCGCTACATCGGCGTCGGCGAAGGGCTGGATGACTTGCGGCCATTCGATGCGCGCGAATTTGTCGAGGCGGTATTCAGCGCATGATCAGTTTCAGCCAGGTCACCAAACGCTATCCCGGCGGCCACGAGGCGCTGTCAGGGGTCAACCTCGCCATCGAAAAGGGCGAGATGGTGTTCCTCACCGGCCATTCCGGCGCGGGCAAGTCCACCCTGCTGAAACTCATCGCCGCCATCGAGCGCCCCACCAGCGGCGTGGTGTCGGTCAGCGGCCAGAACATCAGCCGCCTGTCGCGGCATGCCGTGCCCTATCTGCGCCGCAACATCGGTCTGGTGTTTCAGGATCACAAGCTGTTGTTCGACCGCAATGTGATCGAAAACGTGGTGCTGCCGCTCGATATCGCCGGCCTCGAGCGCCGCGAATCGCTCAAGCGCGCGCGCGCGGTGATCGACAAGGTCGGCCTGCTCAACCGTGAGAAAGCCAATCCCATCAGCCTCTCGGGCGGCGAACAGCAGCGCCTGTGCATCGCCCGCGCGCTGGTGAGCCGCCCCGCCCTGCTGCTGGCCGACGAACCCACCGGCAATCTCGACGCCGGTTACGCCGCCGACATCATGGCGATGTTCCGCGACTTCCATCAGGTGGGCACCACACTCGTCATCGCCACCCACGACGACCGCGCCATCTCCGCACTGGGCGGCCGCACGCTGCACCTGGATCACGGCAAAGTCGTGGAGGTGGCTGCATGATCGGCTGGCTGCGCCATCAGAAGCATGCGCTCACGTGTGCGCTGCGCCGCTTGCTTGCGCAACCGATGGCCACCCTGCTCACCACGCTGGCGATAGGCGTCGCCATCAGCCTGCCCAGTGGGCTGTATTTGATGCTCGACAATCTCAACCGGCTGGCAGGTGACCTGCCCGCCCAGCCGGAAATCAGCCTGTTCCTCAACGCCGACGTGTCGCCCGCGCAACAGCAGGCCATTGCCGCCCGGCTGAAACAGGCTGATATTGCCCAAGCCCGTCATGTGCCGAAAGAACAGGCGCTCACCGCGCTAAGCGCCTCCCAAGGCTTAACCGACATCACCGCCGGCCTCGCCGAAAACCCGCTGCCGGACGCCTGGGTGGTTCGCCCGCAAGCATCTACGCGAGAGGAACTGGCACGTGTCGCGGACGCGCTCGGCAAACTGCCTGGCGTGGCTGAAACCCATCTCGACAGCCAGTGGGCCGAACGCCTGCAGGCCGCGCTCGCCATCGGCCGCACTGGCGTGTGGCTGCTGGCTGGGCTGTTCGGCTTCGCGCTTGTCGCCATCTCGGGCAATGCCATCCGCGCGCAAGTGTTGGCGCGGCGCGACGAAATTCTCGTCAGCCGCCTGATCGGCGCAACCAACCGCCATATCCGCCGGCCTTTTTTGTATCTGGGGGCACTGCAAGGCCTGCTGGGGGGATTGGCCGCAGGCGGCGTGCTGGCCATTGCGGGTGGGGTGCTGCGCGCACCAGTCGCGCATCTGGCCGGCTTGTACGGATCATCTTTTCATCTGTTGCCGCCGACCGGCCTAGCCATCGCCGCCGTGCTGGGTCTGACTACCCTGTTTGGCTGGCTCGGCGCCTGGTTCTCGGTCGCACGCACGCTGCACCAAGTCGAAGCGGCACGCTAAATTTCTTTGATTTGCGGAACCCTCCAGCGTTTTGGCACTCGGATTCCGAGAGTGCTAAAATGTGCTTTAAAGGAGGTTAAACACGCATGAACCAAACAATGTCTTTACCCATACCAGCGGCCTACAGCTTGGATAGCTACCTCCAGACCGTCAACCGCTATCCCATGCTCAGCTTGGAAGATGAGCAACGGCTGGCGCGCGCTTGGCACGACCATCAGGATGTGGACGCGGCACGCCAACTGGTGGTGTCGCACCTGCGCGTGGTGGCAAGCGTGGCGCGACATTATCTGGGCTATGGCCTGCCGCAGGCCGACCTGATCCAGGAAGGCAATGTTGGCCTGATGAAGGCGGTGAAGCGTTTCGACCCTGATCGCGGTGTACGTCTGGTGTCGTTCGCGCTGCACTGGGTGCGCGCTGAAATCCATGAATACGTGCTGAAGAACTGGCGCCTGGTCAAAGTGGCGACCACCAAGTCGCAGCGCAAGCTGTTTTTCAATCTGCGCAGCCTGAAACAGTCGCTCAACACCATGACGCTGCAAGAAGCCGATGCCATGGCGCGCGAACTCAACGTCAGCCGCAAGGACGTGCTGGAAATGGAAACCCGCATGTCGGGGCACGATGTGTCGATTGACCCGATGGTGGATGACGGTGAGGAGGGCTACAGCCCGCTGGCCTATCTGGCAAGTCCGGACGAAAACCCGGCACAGCAGTTCGAACGCGAACAAACCGAACGCCTGCGCCATACCGGTCTGACCACCGCGCTGGAAAACCTGGATGAACGTAGCCGCCACATCATCAAGGCACGCTGGCTGACCGAAGGCGAGGCTGCAACCCTACACGAACTGGCCGCGCAGTACGGCGTATCGGCCGAGCGGATTCGTCAAATTGAAGCGCGCGCGCTGCAAAAAATGCGCGCTGTGATCCCGGCATAACTCGCAGCGTCCCCAATGACACAGCCCCGCCGCTTCTATTGAAGTTGGCGGGGCTGTGTCATTGGGGCTTGGCGACCCGGGAAAACAGAATCAGAAAAACGATCCGACCAGCACGGAAAGAATACTGATCCAGGCCCAGATGATCAATCCAACCACCACCACCATGGGAAAACCCTGAAAAGTCAGCAGCTGTTTCATTACGCATACTCCATTAAAGTTGATGAATTTTAGTTTATTCGTCTTTACTGCTCAAGCGGCGTGTCGGCAGCAAGGGGTCGTCGTCGTCCGTCAGAATCCGTTCAGCCGGGCCTTCCAGGTCGTCGAACTGGCCGCTTTTGATCGACCAGAACACACCCAGGATAATCAGCAGCACAAAGATGCCGGACAATAAAAATAGAAACCCCATGATGTTGTTCATGGCGCAACCAGTTCCCGTGTGCTGTGGTAGCGCACCTCGTTATCCCGCTTGATCCGCAATTCGGCCACCCAGCGACCTGCTGCAGGCAGGGTCAGTACGCCCATGTAGACGCCCGCCTCGCCTGCGCTCAACGGCAGGATCAGCGCAGGCGTGGTCGCACCGGGACGTAGCAGGCGCACTTCGGCGTCCACCTGTTCGACCGGCAAACCCGTGCGATCCTTGACACGAATCTGGATCGGCCGAGCGTTGCCTGTGTCGTCCAGCCCGGACACTTCGACTTGCCAACCCAGTTGCGCCTCGCGGTGCGTCTCGCTCAACTCGGACGAAATTGCGTTAGCGGCATTCTGGCCGTGCGAAACGACCCCGGAAAATCCGCTGTAGACCGGTCCGCCCTTGCTTCCCAGCCACCAGCGTCCGATAGGTTCGGGCAGCCCTTTGTTCGCTATGTAGAGAAAGGCGCCCATGAGGAACGTCAGTCCCAGGAAGAAAAGCATGAGCAGTTTGGGCGCCCAATGCAGGCGCTCGCCACGCCGCCGAAACTGGGTCAAGGCAAACAAAACCAGCGCCGTCGCGAGGAATACCGAAATGTGAATCGCGACCACATCGAGCCCGGGCCAGCGCCCGACGATGAGGACAAAATAGCCGGCCAGAGGAACAAGGCCTGCCAGCACGGCGCGCAGCAGGGGCGGCAAGCCCCGCACTACGCCGCCGATGGCATACAGGGCAAACACGGCGACCAGGCCGCCAAACAGGGTGATCATCGTGTTCATGGGTGCTGACTCGGGGTGTCGAAACGGACGGCCTCAGACCGCGCTTCAGCGGGCTTGCCCTGCGGGGCGATGATGAGCTCGAAATGCTGCGTTTTCGCCGCCAGTGCGGGCGGCAGCCGCACACTCGCCTGCACCAGACCGCTATGTCCCGGTTTGACGGTGATTTCGCGGAAGTGGCCCAGGTCAAGCGCATCCATCGGGATGCCACGCGCTGTGATCTGATAGGTTTGATCCTGCGCCGCCTTGTTGGTGATGCGAATCTGGTAGCGGTTGCGGACATCGCCGTTTGACAGCACGACATACAACGGCTGACGGATCTGGTTGACCGCGCGATCGAAGCTGCCCCGCGTGCTGATGCTATAGACGAGATAGGCGCTCATCAAAACCAGCGCCACGCCGTAGCCGATGATTTTCAGCCGCATCCAGTGCAATTTCGGCGCAGTGGGTGTGGCGGCGGCCAGATTTTTTTCCGAATCGTAACGAATCAAACCACGCGGGAAAGCGAACGAATCCATGATGGTGTTGCAGGCGTCGATGCATAGGCCACACGAGATGCACTTATATTGCAGACCATCGCGGATATCGATGCCGACCGGGCAAACCTGCACGCACAGCCCGCAATCGACGCAATCGCCCAGGCCTTTTTCCTGCCGCTCGGCCAAGGTGCGCTGCCCCGCACGCGCGGTGGCGCGCCCATGCGCCGCCTCGCCGCGCTTGACATCGTAATGCACGGCCAGCGTCTCGGCTTCGTACATCACGCTCTGGAAACGGCCATACGGGCAGACATAAGTGCAGATCTGCTCGCGCATCAGTCCGGCAGCGGCATAAGTGGATAGCGTGAGAATGCCGATTGTGATGTAAGCCGCCGCAGCCGCCTGACCGGTGAAGAAATCCATCACCAATTGTGGCGTGTAAGTGAAATAGG
>Ga0315268_10001854_pt1 | contig 24300 bp, 23 predicted proteins | sample C1_top_MG_FD_204535 | JGI IMG/M metagenome (GOLD analysis project Ga0315268, IMG submission 204535) | Sediment microbial communities from Yellowstone Lake, YNP, Wyoming, USA - C1_top | ecosystem: Environmental > Aquatic > Freshwater > Lake > Sediment | place: USA: Wyoming | collected 2017-08-01
CTGCTGATGGAGATGCGCGACCAGGAGAAGCGCGGCGAGGTGGATCGCTCGCACGACGACCCCGCCCGGTGCGCGAAATGCGGGTACCGCTCACTATGCGACCAGAAAATATAACCGGGCGGTTTGCTCGCCACAGCAAATCGTGCAATCTGCCTCATCAGGGTGCCGCCTAACATATCTTTGCGATTTGCTGACTGCAATCCTTCGTCTGATATAATTGTCTCATGGCCGAGTTAGCGATTCCCGGTATCCCCGAGCGCATTGCCGTAGTCTACCATCCCAACCTGCCGGATGCTGTTATTGAAGCCAAGTCGGTGACGGCCTTCTTACGGTCGCGGGGCGTTCCCCAACTGGTATGTGACTCGCTCTATAACCCTGACCTTCTACGCCAGGTGGAAGAAGGTCGCTTTGACCTTTTGGTGGCTCTGGGTGGGGATGGCACCATGCTGCGCGCTGGGCGGATATGCGCCCCATCGGGCTTGCCGATTCTTGGGATCAATGCCGGTCACTTCGGCTTCTTGACCGAGCTGAACCGCTGCTGTTGGCAGGAATCGCTGCCCATGCTGCTGCAGGGACGCTACCGGCTGGAGCACCGCATGATGCTGCACGCCGAGCATTGGCGCGGTGACCAGTCGTTGGGTCATTGGGATGTGCTCAATGAGGTAGTGGTCTGCCGTGGGCAGACCGTCCGGCCGGTCAAGCTGCGCGCCCTGGTAGATGGTTATACACTGGCTACTTTTGTCGCCGATGGGCTGATTGCTTCCACACCGACCGGCTCGACCGCTTATGCATTGGCAGTGGGTGGGCCGATCATGCCGCCTGAGCTGCGCAATGTCCTGATCATTCCGGTCGCTCCCCATCTCTCGATGGACCGGGCGATTATCCTGCCGGAGGGCGTTCAGATTGAAATAGAGGTGCAAGCCGGCACTGAGCAGGACGCGGTGATGAGTGTGGATGGACAATCGCCCATCGTGGTGTTGCCCGGCGACCGGGTGCGAGGTTATGCTGGCGATCACACCGTTTCCTTTGTCCGTTTCCAGGACCCCAGCTACTTCTACCGCAACCTGACCCGTTATATGGAGCAGAACCCTACCGTGAAAGGTGATGAATGAGCCAGGCCAGCCCGACCACCCCCATGGTGTGCTACAACCATCCCGATCGCGAGACGATGCTGCGTTGCAACCAGTGCGATCGCCCGATTTGTGCCCAGTGTGCTGTGCTGACACCCACTGGTTACCGGTGCAAGGAATGCGTGCGCGGCCAGCAGAAGATTTTTGTCACCGCCCACCCGTTGGATTACCCGCTGGCGATGGTTGTCGCTGGGGTGCTTTCTTTCCTGGGCAGCCTGGCTCTTTCCATGATCCCCTTCATTGGTTTTCTGGTCTTCTTCGTTGCACCGTTCGCTGGGGTGATCATCGCTGAGGCAGTGCGCTGGGTGACCGGGCGACGGCGCTCCAGGCTCCTTTTTCAATTGACCATAGCTGCCATTATCCTGGGTTGCCTGCCATTCTTGCTCTTTAACCTGATTGCCTTTTCGTTATGGTCGCTGATCTGGCAGGGCGTTTACCTGGTAATGGTGGTCTCCTCCGCCTACTACCGTTTGAGTGGTATTCGGCTGGGAAGGTAACATGCTCAATGAATTGCGTATTGACCATTTTGCGATTATCCAGCGCCTGGTGATCGAGTTTGGGCCTGGGTTGTGTGCTTTTACTGGCGAGACCGGAGCAGGAAAATCCATCCTGCTGGATGCGATCATTGCCCTGGTGGGGGGAAAGGCGGATGCCACGCTGATCCGCAGCGGACAAGAGAGGGCAATTATTGAAGCCACCTTTCGCCTGCCGGAAGCCACCAAAGCGCAAATCTTGCAGATTCTGGAACGTGAGGACCTGCTGGATGACCCGAACTACCTGACCCTGGGCCGCGAGATCAGGCGCGAGGGCCGTAGCGTGGCGCGCGTCAATGGCCGAAGCGTCTCTCTCAGTCTGTTGCGCGAGTTGGGCAGCTACCTGGTGGATATCCACGGCCAATCGGATCACCTTTCACTGCTAAACGTGCGTGCCCATCTGGGGCTGCTGGATCGGTATGCCAATTCTGAGAAGAAGCTGGAAACTTATCGCAAGACATACCGCGAGCTGGGTGGTACCCGTCGCGAGCTCGAAGCCCTTCGGCAGAGTGAGCGTGATTCGGCGCGCCAGGCTGAGATGCTCACCTTCCAGGCAGAGGAAATTGAAGCTGCCCAATTGCGCCCTGGAGAAGACGATGAACTGCGCCAGGAGCGCGACCGGCTGGCCAATGCTGAAAATTTGGCTGCCCTGACCCAGCAATGCCTGACCTTGCTGGATGAAGGCAGCCAGGAAGCGCCGGCGATCTCTGACCTGTTTGGGCAGGTAGTTCAATCGCTTGCCGCGCTCGGGCGCATCGATCCGACCCAGGTCCGCCTGCACCAGCAAGCAGAGGCGCTGGCCGATACGCTTAGCGAGACCAGCCGCGAGCTGGCTCATTACCTGGAGCAGCTAGAATTCAACCCACGCCGCCTGGAGCAGGTGGAAGAGCGCATCAACCTGATCCACACCCTCAAGCGCAAGTACGGCGGCAGCATCGAGGCAGTTCAGGCTTTTGCCCAGGATGCCCGCCGCCAGTTGGAGAGGATTGCTCATGCCTCTGAGCGCATCGCTGAGCTGGAGGAGAGTGAAAAGCGCCTGCTGCAGCAACTCACTGTCCACGGCAAGGAGCTTTCGCAGGCGCGCCGCAAGGCAGCCGAGGCATTGGGCAAAGCGGTGGAAGGTGAACTGAGCGACCTGAGCATGGAAGGGGCGCAATTCACGGTCGATATCCATTACGACCCTGACCCGCATGGCTTGCCGGTCGAGCCGGATCAGACAGTAGCTTACGATGAGAATGGCCTGGAGCGGGTGGAGTTCATGATCGCCCCTAACCCGGGGGAGGGCTTTAAACCGCTGGTCAGGATCGCCTCGGGGGGGGAAACCTCACGACTGATGTTGGCTTTGAAGAACGTGCTTGCCAGGGCTGACCATATCCCTACCCTGATCTTTGACGAGGTTGACCAGGGCATTGGCGGGCGGGTGGGCTCGGTGGTGGGCGAAAAGCTCTGGCAACTGGCCCGCCAGCACCAGGTGTTGTGCGTCACGCACCTGCCGCAACTGGCAGCCTACAGCGACCAGCACTTTCACGTCCAGAAGACGGTCCAGGAAGATCGTACCCAGACCCAGGTAGAACTGCTGGATGAGCCCGGTCGTCTGGTGGAACTGGCCCAGATGTTGGGCAGTAACAGCCAGGCCAATCGCCATGCCGCCCAGGAGACCTTGCTTCTGGCCCGCAAGCGCACCGCCCAGTTGAGTAAAATATGACATTTTTAGGGTGGATTTGATGACAATCGACCCAGGCATTAGTGTTGACACTGCCGGACACCCTGTGATATTCTTCACGATACCAAGATAGTTCTTCATTTCGTGAAAGGAAACCATCATGACGTACAAAATTGTTGCGGATGATTGCCTCGCCTGTGGCGCCTGCGAATCTGAATGCCCGGAAAATGCAATTTCCGAGTCCAATGGTACCTACGTGATTGACCCAGCCTTGTGCCAGGATTGCGGTTCTTGTGCGGAAGTATGCCCGAATGGCGCGGCTGTTCCGGCTTAACCCGGGCTTCCATTCCTTCCTCCTTATCCCTCCGTGCATCTCCACGGAGGGATTTTTTACCCTTTTTTTTCTATAGCTCTGGGTCGGGTCTCTTGCTCCACCAATTCCAATCAAGGTTCGCCTTCGTTTTTACAGTCTGATAGATATAATCGACCCCTTCTCCAACAGAAACAGGTATAATCTTTCTGTTATCAATCTGCTCAACAAGAATAATATCTTTAGGAGAAAGAATATGGAATGGAAAGTACCCTATTCTGGTATATCCAATCGTCTCGGTCTTGAAGAAGCGCAGGCATTGGTCAGGGTTCTGCAGCAAGATAGCTTGAACAAAGGTCCAACCGCCCGGCAGTTCGAGCAAGAGTTTGCCGACTTTATCGGCGCAAAGTATGCCCTGGCAACCTCCTCGGGGACCACCTCGCTCTTTCTATCTGGGCAAATCCTGGGATTGAAGGAAGGGGATGAAGTCATCACCACCCCGCAGACATTCTGGGTGACCACCTGGCCGATGTTGGTGCGCAAATGCAAGATTCGCTTTGCTGATATCGACCCTAACAGCCTGAATATCGACCCGGCGACGATCGAACCGCTGGTCACGGAGAAGACCAGGGCGATTTACGTGGTGCATCATGGCGGTCAGGCAGTGGACATGGACCCGGTGATGGAAATTGCTCGCAAGTATGGTCTGCGGGTGGTGGAAGACTGCGCCCATGCTCCTGGAGCCAAATATAAGGGCCGTTATGTGGGCACTTTTGGAGATGTGGGCTGCTTCAGTTTCCATTCCTTGAAGAACATGACGACTGGCGAAGGGGGGATGCTGGTCACCAATGACGATAAGCTTTACGAGTACGCCGAGCCATTGGGCACCATCCATATGTACGGAGAGATGGTAGAGCGCTCCGATAAGCGCATCGGACCCTATCCTGAGCCGGACTACTACAAAGATTGGCACGCCAAGCAATCCTTCAACAAGGATTACATGAATAATACCTTTGAGGTGGGCAATAACTACCGCCTGAGCGATCTCCAGGCGGCGGTTGGTCTGGTGCAGCTGAAGAAGCTGGATCAGCTCAATAGCCGGCGGCGCGAAATCGCCCATCGCCTGGATGAAGGCCTGAGTGAAATCCCGGGCATCACCGTCCAGGACGAGAAGCCCTACGCTTACCATATTTATCACCTGTATAGCTGCTTCTATGATCCAAAGGTAGTGGGCGCCTCCAAGGATGACTTTATCCGTTACCTGGAACAGGTGGAAGGCATCCAGATTGCGGTGCGCTACTTCCCGGTGCACCTGCTGGCAGAATTCCGCGCCCTGGGTTTTCGCTACGGCGATTGCCCGGTGGCGGAGAAGATCTACTTTGAAAATCAGATCCAGCTTCCTATTTATGATCACCTGACTGACGAGCAGATCGAGCACATGATTGGCGGGGTACGACGAGCGGTGGAGCACTTAAAGAAGCAGGCCAGGAAGTAAGGGTTAGTTGATTCTCTCTCGCCTTTTTCTGGGGTAAGGTAAGATGGACAGACTGAAGAATTTCCTGATCGATTTGGATGGTGTGCTGGTGCGCGGCAACACGATCATCCCGGGCGCCGATGGCTTCATTGAGCGGCTCAAGCAGCGCGGGGCAAAGTTCCTGGTGCTGACCAATAATTCACGCTTCACACCGCGCGATCTGGCACACAACCTGCAGAGCATTGGGCTGGATATCCCCGCTGAGTTGATTTTCACCTCGGCGATCGCTACAGCCCGCTTCCTCAACCAGCAGCGGCCCAATTCCACGGCTTTTGTCATCGGTGAAAGCGGTCTGACCTCTGTCTTGCACGAGGTGGGTTATATTATGACTGACCGCGACCCGGTCTACGTGGTGCTGGGGGAGACCGGCGAATACAGCCTGCATTTGATCACCAAAGCCATCCGGCTGATTGCAGCGGGGGCGCGCTTCATCGCCACCAACCCTGATCCTTCTGGGCCGACCTCCGAAGGGCTGGTGCCAGGTTGCGGGGCAGTGGCCGGGTTGATTGAGCGCGCCACCGGGGTTGCCCCATTCTACGTCGGCAAGCCCAATCCGTTGATGATGCGCATGGCGCTGAAACACCTGGAAGTGCATTCCGAGGATACGGTCATCATCGGCGACCGTATGGATACCGATATCGTGGCGGGGGTGGAGACCGGGCTGGATTCCATCCTGGTGTTGAGCGGTATCACCCGCCAGGAAGAAGTGGCGCGCTTTCCCTATGTGCCAGGCAAAGTCGTGGGATCTGTGGCGGAGATTGAGGTTTAGGTCAAAGAGCTCAATACAAGGACGCAGCGATACAAAGAGCTGCAAAGATGCCTTTTCTCCTTGCGTCACTGCGTCCTGTTATCTGTGCATCAAGGATTCGTTTCTTCTTTCTTAACCGTAAAAGCGTCGAAATCGCGGGCGACGACTACATTGGCGAAAACCTCTTGCGCTTCTTGTAGCACATCCTTTTCGCGATAGCGGCGAGAGAGGTGGGTGAGGAAGAGCTGCCGTACGCCGGCTTTATGGGCCAGCTCTGCCGCCTGCCGGGCGGTGAGGTGCGAGAACTGGCGTGCCAGCTCCCGCTCCTGTTCCAGGTAAGTGGCCTCGATGACCAGCGCATCGGCCGCGCGGCAAATCTCGACCAGCGAGTCGACCTCGCCAGCGTCGCCGACATGCACCAGACGCGTGCCCGGCTTGAATTCCCCCAACACCATCTCCGGCGTAATGACTCGCCCATCTGGCAGAGAGATGGCCTGCCCATTGACCAGGTCACGGCGCAAGGGGCCGGGAGGGATGCCCAGCAGCTCGGCTTTTTCGGGCAGGAAAGGATGGCGGCCTTTCTCCTCGAAGAGGTATCCAAAGGAGTCCGAGCCACGGTGCATCACTGGAAAGGCTGAAACTACCAGATCCTCGCTCTTAAAGAACGGTCCGCTGCCAATCGTGCGCAGGTGGATCGGCACAGGCGGGATAGCCCCGCGCAGCATCACACCGTAGATGAGATCGGAAATCCGCTCGATGGCGGATTTTCCCCCGAAGATTTCCATCTCCTCCATCGTCTCCCAGCGCATCAGGGTGGAAAGCAGTCCCGCCAGGCCCAGGATATGATCGAGATGACCGTGAGTAATCAGGATGCGGTTGAGGCGTTTGAAACCGATGCCCGATTGCAGGATCTGGCGTTGCGTCCCCTCGCCGCAGTCGATCAGAAAACGGTATTCATCGTGCTTGACCAGTTGGGCTGGCAAGCTACGCCGGGCAGCCGGGGCGGAGGCGGAGGTGCCGAGGAAAACAATCTCAAACAAGGACAGGTGATCCTTTCGAGGGGATGACCAATTGTACCATCGGATGGATAAAACGACTTCCGAAGTCTTAGAGACTTCGGAAGTCTAGAACGTCATGCTGTGGCAGGTTTCCAGGTCACTTCACGATGCGCGGGTAAACCCAAAGGGCCCAATCCTGGTTGGAAGAACCATTCGCTCTCACCTTGAGCATGAATTTGACCGATTTTCCGGCCAGCGAACCCAGGTCAATATCCAGCGTGCGTACACTGTTATCGTAGATTTCGTTCCAACCGGCGGCGGGGCTGACATCGGTCCACGGGCCGCCATCGGCGCTGGAAAATAAGAAGAATTTCACGTCGCAAGCGCTGCCACCCTCTTTGTAGCGACAGCCGATCACCGCTTGGAAGCGATAGCCCGATTTAATGCTCACCGCCGGGTAAATGCCCTGGATGTAGCCATCATCTACCCATTCCGGATGAGTTTCGATGGCATAGTTGCCTGCCAGGCTGCCGGTCTCCAGCCGGGGGTTATCCAGCTTGATCACGAAGCCCGCGCTATCTGAAGAGGTGCCGGGGCAGGGCAGTGATGCGGCGTCGCTCTCCCAGTCAGCGTCGCACATGTGCGTAGTGAAGTCATACTTCACCTGGCTGCCTGGTTCGGGGGTTTCGGTTGATGAAACCACCTCAATCTCGACCCAGAAGGGCTGGTTTGCGTTGTAACCAATACCAAAGGTCGCCCCGGCGGAGTTGCGCAGCTTCCAATAGCCTTTATACTTGCCCGGGGTGCTGGGGGCGGTGAGTTCGACGGAAAGATCAATCCTGCCGCCGGGAGCCACGCGGTTGGAGAACTTGGTGGAAGCTGGGCCATTCATGGCTTCACCGCTATCGAAGATCAAGGAGTAAGAGGTGGTCCAGGTGCACGAGCCGAAGTTCTGCAACCGCCAGGTCTTGGTGAAGGTTTTACCGGGCTGCATCTTGGTGCCATCTGGGATGGTAACATCGGTTATGAACAGCGCCCAGTCGCAGGGCACGGCAGTGGGTGGTAGCGGCGTGGAGGTGGGGGGTGGGGTGCGGGTTGGCACCGGAGTGGGCGGAACCGGTGTGTTGGTGGGCTCAACATTCGGGTTCTCCTCCTCAGCCGCGGTCTGGGTGAGCACCGCTTCGATGGTGCGGGCCAATTGGGTGAAGGTGGCTTCCGGGCCCTTGACCTGCGGTGTGCTGCTGCCAGCGCGCGAGAAGGGCAGGTTGCAGGCAATCGCAACCACAGCTAGAACAAGCACCAATAAGAGCAAGGGATGTCTGCGTAACATATATTTTTTCTCCTCCGTGAGCATGCGTTAATTTTACGCCAAAAGTTATTCTTCCTGTAGAAAATAGACGTTATACTGTTCATAGAAGTTCCAAACCAAGGACTGAAAGAATATAATATCCGGTGAGGTTCTGATGAAAATACTGATCGGCAGTGACCATTTGGGTTTTCCCCTTAAAGAGGATCTGAAGAAATACCTGCTGGAGCTGGGTCACGAGATAATTGACCTGGGTGTGCCTTCACCCGAACAGGCGGTTGATTACCCGGATGTGGCAGTGGCGCTTGCGGAGCGCATCGCTGAAGGTGAAACCGACCGTGGCATCCTGATCTGCGGAACTGGGATCGGCATGGCAATCGCGGCCAACAAGGTGTCCGGCGTGCGGGCAGCCTGTTGCCATGACCCCTATTCAGCTGAGCGAGCGCGCAAGAGCAACAATGCCCAGGTGCTGACGATGGGCGCCCAGATCATCGCCCCCACCCTGGCACGGCTGGTGCTGGATCACTGGTTGGCCTCGGAATACGCTGGCGGCCGCTCGGCACCTAAAGTGGCCAAGCTGGAAGCGCTTGACCAGCGTAATACTCAAAGGAGAGCCCAATGAAACCTCAAAAAACCACCCTGGCCCTGATCATCGGCACGCGCGATTTTTTCCCGGCTGAGCCGGTGAGGGAAGGACGCAGCCAGGTGATCCAGCTCCTCAATGAGCTGGGTGTGGATGCTATCTACCTGGATGAGCAAACCACCCGCTTCGGCCCGGTGGAGACCTTTGACCAGGTCAAGAAATGCGCTGCCCTGTTCCACTCTAGCCGCAAGTTAAAAAGATGAAACCATATGCCAGTACCTTCTTTCACCAAAAAAGTAATTGGGACCGTGGTCAACCCCACCGGCCCGGGGGCGATGAATACCTTTGCTACTGCTGGTGATATGAACAGCGATGGCTGGATGGATGTGGTGGTGTGCGGCCGGAATGGGAAGATGGTCTGGCTGGAAAACCGCGGCCCCGGCCGACCCTGGGTGGAGCATTGGATCGATGAGGTTAGTAAAATGGAATGCGGTGGCAGCCTGATCGATCTGACTGGTAATGGCTATCTGGATATCATCAATGGCAGTGAGGCCGGTCACGATGAAATTTACTGGTGGGAGAATCCCGGCCCTGGTAAGACCGGTAGATGGACCCGCCACCTGATCGCTAAGACTGGCCTGCGCCAATTCCATGATACGTTGGTCGCCGACGTGACCAACGACGGCGGATTATCCCTGGTTTTCACCAACCAGATCGGCGGGACGAATATCTATTGCGTCCCGATACCCAGTGACCCTTATCTCTCGCCCTGGCCTGGTCTGGAGCTGATCGCGGAAAAGATGTTTGAACCCAACCCTGACCAGCGCTGGAACCCGGAGAAGATCCAGCCCGAGGAGGGCCTGGCGGTAGGGGATATCGATGGGGATGGTAAAGTCGAGCTGGTATGCGGGACACACTGGTACAAATATACCGGCGACCCCTGCCAGGCGTGGGCCAAGCACCGCTTCACCTCCGGCTACCTGACCACCAAGGTCGCCATTGCCGATGTGGATGGCGATGGGCGCCAGGAAATCCTGCTTTCCGAGGGGGACCCGGTGATCTACGGTCGCAAGGCAGGCGGCAGGCTGGCCTGGTTCAAGCCTGGGGCGGAGATCACTGCCTTGTGGAGAGAGCACGTCATCGAGGATGGCCTGCTCGATGCCCACACGCTGCAAGCAGCCGACCTGTGTGGCAACGGGCGCATGGACCTGTTGGTGGGCGAGATCGGCGAAGCCGGCGAGGATGACAGGTACATCACCCACCCGCCGCGTCTGATGATTTATGAGAATTTGGGGAGGGGCGAGTTCAAACGCCATATCCTGGATGAGGGCACTGGCATCCATGATGGGTTGCTGGCAGATTTCGACAACCGGGGCGTGCTGGATATCTTCGGCAAACCGTTGCATGGGCCGGAGAAGTGGAACATCCATATTTACTTTCGCCAGGTGTCGTAGATCACCTGCGGAGGGAGTGCGGTAGATCAGAGTGTTTCCAGAGAAGGAGTATAAAATGCCCCAGGAGGGAATCGAACTCTCAACCTAGGCGTTAGGAGTGCCTCGCTCTGTCCTTTTGAGCTACTGGGGCATGTATTGAGATTATAGCATAAACCGGGTCTCCGAATACCTGGCTGGGGAGACCCGATTAAAAATATGAGCAGCCTCACTAGGGTTAAAGGATTTTGACATCTTTCCTGCCTGGGGCAGGAGCCGCTCCGGCGCGGCGGCGGGTCATACTTCAGTGACAGTTATCTGCCACTACAGGCTACGCAATCTGTATCTGCGAGCCCCACCCATATCTATTCGGGATCACCCTGATTGTGTACCGAACGATCCAGTGAGAGGCTGCTCATCTACTTACACTATACACATTTTAAGCTGCATTTACAAGTAAAATGGATTTTTTCTAATCTTAACGTAATCCGAATAAACCTAAGGGGTCCGAACGTAGCCAGTCTTCATAGATTCCCTCTACGGCCCTGGCTTTGAAGAGCTTGCATTCTGCCTGCCCGATGCGCTGCTGGCGTACCAGCTGGCGGTGCAGGGCCTCCTGCCAGACCTTGCCCCAGGCATCTTCGGGCGTTCCGCCACAACCGATTTCCCACTCCGGCGCAGGGTAGTCGCGGCGTAGTTCTTCAGGGATGGCGAAACATCGTTCTACCTCGGCCGGTAAGCCTACCCGTGACTCGGCCTGGTGCATGCTCGAAAGGCGATCGATGCCCACGCCTGCCAGCAGCGCCCAGCCGTCGCTCTCCAGCAGGGCTGCATAACCTAGCTGGCAATGCAGCTCCGCCTGCCGGCCCCAGGCGCACACGCGATGCAAGCCACTGCCACACTTCACCCCGGGTCGCCGGCGGAACTCATCGACGATGGCGCCCATGCCGGTGCGCTCATGAGAATCCTCGTCCAGCCGGCGCACCTTCCAGGCCAGTCCGCGTGCCCTCTCCTCTGCGGTGAGTGGCACCGGTAGGGACAGAGGATAAGCGGACATGATAATGGCGCCTTCAGGACCGACCACCTCCATCAGCGCATTGACGATGGTAGAGGCTCCGCCTTCTACCTTGCCGAAGCTGCGCAACGAGCTATGGACCTCCACCACATCGCCCTGCCCCAGGCCCAGCTCTCGCAGGCCAGCGGAGATGACATGGCGGGTGAGTGGGGTAGGCTCTTCTCGCTGTTCCATTAGGCTGTGTGATTAATGGGATTCCCAGGTTGCAAAGCAGTTCCGACCACTCTGCTTGGCTTTATAGAGCGCCTGATCGGCACGTAGCAGCACATCCTCGAGAGTCCTGCAGGTTAGATCGTAAGGCGCCAGCCCAATCGATACGGAAATCGGGACATGTTTACCTCTCCAAAGTAGCATCGCGTTATGGACGCTATCCAGCATCCGTTGGGCAATCAACGAGGCGTTTTGGATCGTTGTCTTGGGCAGCACCACGGCGAATTCATCGCCGCCGATCCGCCCCACCAGGTCGGTCCTGCGCAGGTTATTGCGCAGTTGATCGGCAATGGTGACCAGTACTCGATCTCCGAATCCGTGTCCGTAGGTGTCGTTGAATCTCTTCAGTTGGTCGGTATCCAACATAATGATGCATAAAGAACTGCTATCGCGTTTGCTGCGTTCGATCTCCCGCTGGCCGATCTCGAAAAAACCGCGCCGGTTATAGAGCTGGGTCAATGGATCGACAATGGCCATGGCCTGCACTTCGGCGTGGAGTTGGGCGTTATTCAGGGCCGCCGCAGCGAAACTGGCAAAGCTGACCAGCAGGTTCAGGTATCCTTCGTTGTAAGCGTTTTGCTGCCGGGTGAGAAGAAGAATCGCTCCCAGGGGGCGGTTTTCGATCACCAGTGGAGCGATCAGCGCAGATCGGAGCTTGGCGATCCCTTCAAGCTGGGGGGAGGGCTTGAAGATCGGACTCCGTCCCACATCGGCCAGGTAGATAGGTCGGCGCTCATTCATCGCCTGGGAGATCAAGCTCCCTTCTTCCAGAGAAGCTTCGGATTCATAAAGGGCAGGGTCATAAACCCCAAACAGGCTTTTAAAACGCAGGTGCTGATCATGCAGATCAAAAGCCACCAGGATCGCATTCGAGGTTTGGGGAACCGCGCTGACCGCGGCAGCCAGGATGCGGTCAAGCAGGATGCGCAGGTCGAGAGTGGAGACCATCATCGTCGTGGCCATGTGCAGCGCTTCCAACTCGCGGTTGCGTTGTTCTAAGGCCTGGTAAGCCTTTTGCAGTGCCTGTTCAGCCTGGATTTGCTCGGTCACATCCTGGATTGCGCTGATGATCCCACTGAGCTTTCCTGCTTCATCGAGCAGTGGGGCGGCGTTGACGGAGAGCAGCACTTGCTGACCATCCGGCCTCTCGATAGCGTGATGCACATCGTAAACTGGCTGCCCGGTCGCCAACACCCAGGCGAAAGGCAACTCTTCTTCGGGGAACGGGCTGCCATCGTAGCGGGTGATATGCCAGGCAGGGTCGTTGTAGGTGCGTTGCAGAATATTTTCTCTGGCTAATCCCAAGACCTTCTCCGCCTGGGCATTGGCAAAGGTGATCCGGCCTTGCAAATCGAACACCACAATGCCAGCCGGGCTGGTTTCCATGATGCGTTCAAGCAGGCTCTCTTGGTTGGGCGCTGGTTGGCTCATCGAACTCTCTCAAAACAATGCAGAATCATCCCTGTCATGAATTATATAGAGAATTGACCACACAGCAAACGATTTACCAGCTTACCCCTTCATATTGGGCCAGGGCTTGCCCCATGGCAGTGAAGGTTTTTTCAAACTGGTCGAGCGGAAAATCTTCGGTGCATCCCAGGACCAGCCGCCCGCCCGGTGCCGCGCTTTTCAGCAAGTCAAGCGTATAAGTGTAGATGTTTTCGGCCGTCTCGAGGAAAAGGGGAGCCGGGAAGTTCACCCACACCACTTTATCCGGCCAGGCGGCTTTGGCATCCTCCACGCTCAGGGTTCCGGTCGGTGGTGGAGTGAAGGCCTCGATCACCGGCAGGGCGGTGCGCGCCAGGCATCCCACCAGTGGGCGGTTCGATCCGTCGTAATGAGCGATCGGGATTTTACCCGCCCTGCCTAAAACCGGCAGGGCACGGGCATAGACCGGCGCCACGTAACGCTCGAACAGGCGAGGTGAGATGATTGTGCCGGTGACATTATCGCCGAACCAGATGATCTCCGCCGGGCTTTCGGCTGCAAGCTGCACCTGGCGGGCATAGTGTTCATCCAGGGCATCCAGCAGCCCCTCAAAGCCGGCTGTGTGGTGGTAAATGCCCTCCGCCAGTCCTTCTACCCCCACCCAGTTCACCATCAGGGTCATAATTGGGATGGGCATGATCTCCCCGACCACGATGCCCGCCGGGCCCATCTCAGCATCGGCCTGGCGCCAGGGTTCGTAGTCGGGTTCAAAGGTGGTGTGGCGGAAGAAATACTCCGCCGCGGCGTAATCCTCCTGGGAGGTGATGAAGAATTTGCGAATCCAGCGGCTGCCATAGTTGTGTTCCAGGACCGCATCCTCGGTCAGGGTGCCTTTGGGGGTCTCAATGCTCACATGGAAATGGAGCTCTCCATCAATATCCCGCTCCTCCCGGTGGATGGTCACGCCGTGGTTCATCTCGCGGAAAATGCGCCGGGTGCCCATCAGGCCCAGCCCTTTGGCCTGCAGGCGACGCTTGGCCTCCGTCTCTGGCGGCAGCCAGGCATAGACATTCCACGGGATGCGATCCGCGATCCCGCCGCGCAAAACGGTCAGCAGGCGTTGGCGCTGGTCCATGGAGAAAAGTTGATGCGACGCTCTATTTGAAACCGGTCAGGGCAATGCCGCGCACGATCCAGCGTTGGAACATGAAGTAGACCAGCAGGATCGGCAGGATCACCAGCACCGAAGCAGCCATGGTGAGATCGGCGCGCGAACCGTGCTGGGAGTTGTACCAGGTCAACATGATGGGCAGAGTGCGCTTTTCTGTGGTGGTGATGACGATGAGCGGCCACAGGTAATCATTCCAAACGCCCATGAAGGTGAAGATGCCCAGGGTCGCCAGGCCGGCGCCCATCTGGGGCAGGATGATGCGACCGTAGATGCCGATCTCCGAGCAGCCATCGATGCGAGCGGCGTCGATCAGCTCAGACGGGATGCCGTCAATAAACTGCCGCATGAGGAAGATGCCAAACGCGCTGGTCGCGCCGGGGATAATCAGCCCCAGCAAGTTATCGGTAAGCTTCAACCTCACCAGGATCAGATACGCGGGGATCATGATCACCTGGAAGGGGATCATCATCGTCGCCAGGATCATGGTGAAAAAGAAATTTTTGCCCCAGAAACGATACTTGGCGAAAACGAACCCCGCCAGCGAGCTGGTGAAGAGCACCATGGTCACTACACTGACGCTGACGGTGATGCTGTTCAGGTAGAAGCGGGCCAGGGGCACCCGCGGGTCGTTGAAGATGGTCTGGTAGCTCTTCAAGGTGAAATGCTCCGGGAAGAGCGTCGGCGGCAGCTTGGCGATCTCCGTGGAGCTCTTGAACGAATCGCTGAACATCCACACAAACGGCAGCAGGGTGAAGATGAAGCCACCAAATAAGATGAGGTAAAGCAAAATCCTGCTCAGCAGCCTTCCAAGGTTAAAGCGTTCTTTGGCTGGGGATTTCAGGACAGGGGAGGTGGTTTGAAAGGTTGCCATGGCTTAATACTCCCAATCTTTGCGCAGGAAGCGTAGCTGGAGCAGGGTGGTTACCATGATGATCACAAACAATACCATGGCAACCGTGGCTGCCAGGCCCATCTCCTGGAAGCGGAAGGCCGTCTCGAAAATGTGCAAGACCAGCACACGGGTGAGGTTACTCGGCCCGCCACCGGTCATCACGGAGAAGATGACAAACACCTGCCAGGAAGAGAGCATGGTCATCACCAGGACGAAGGTCATGGTCGAGCGCAGGAGGGGCAGGGTGATGAGCCAGAAACGTTGCCAGGCATTGGCTCCATCCACCACGGCTGCCTCATGGTACACCTCCGGGATGCCCTGCAGACCGGCAATGAAGATCACCAGGTTGTAGCCCATATCCGACCACAGGTAAGTGATCAACACGCAGATCATCGGCAGCGGAATACCCAGGACTCGGGTAGTGGAATCCGTCAGCCAGGCCATTCCTTTCAGACCAAACGTTCGCAAGCCCAGGTTGAGCAAGCCAAAGGTTGGGTTGTAAATGGTTCCCCACAGCAAGGAAACCGCCACGGCCGAAGTGACCACCGGGAGGAAGTAAATGGTCCGGAAAAAGGCTTTGAGCTTTTGCCAGGCAGCCTCAATCAGCACCGCCAGTGGCAGGGTGACGATCAGGTTCAAGGGCATATACAGCAAAGAAAAGATCAGGGTGTTGGCCAGCGCAGTCCGGAAGAGCTGCCCGTTGGGGGTGCTGGAGACCAGATCGAGGTAGTTATCCACGCCGACAAACGGGTTGCCGCCCCCAAACCCCAGGAAGCCACCCTGGCGGGTGGGGCTGTAACGGAAGAAGGTGATGGCGATGCCCCAGATCATCGGGATCAGGGTGAAGAACATCATGTAAAGCATGATCGGGGTGATGGAAGATGCGACAAAGCGGTGCTGGGTGCGGAACAACCGGCTTCGCCTGGGTGCTACAGTTGCCATGGGGTCCTCGCTTTCAAAGAGATTGCACCTGGGCGGTATCACCACCATACCGCCCAGGTCTATGGTCCGGTTTAACCGGCTATTTGAGCTTGCTATCGATCATGGCGTTGGCTTCGGTGTTCATCATCGTCATGGTTTCCTTGACGGACCGCACTCCCTGGCAGGCCTCCGTGACGCGAGTCTGTATGACGTTGTACCAGACAAAGTCGCGATCCTGGAGCATGCCCACATACCGGCCAAAGGGAAGCACCTTCAGGCTGGGACCCAGCCAGTCCATATCTTTCAGCAGGTTGGGATCCTCGGCCACGCCGGTAAGAGCCGGTACCGTGCCGGTGCCCACATTCCAGAAATAGGCATTTTCCTTGTTCATGGTCCAGAACTTGGAGAAATCCCAGGCTTTATCCAGCGCCTTGCTGTTGGGAGAGACCACCTTGCCCCAACCGGAGTCAGCCGCGAAGGACATCTTATCGCCATAATGCGGGCAGGAGACATAATCCCATGGTTCCTTATAGTCTGCATGGTTCTCGCGCGAGACCGGCACGATCCAGGGGCCGATGTAGCCGATGGCGACCAGGCTCTGGAAGAAGGAATCGCCCACCCAGTTGGAATTGCCGTTGAACGTGAGTGCATCCACCACCTTGTCCTTCAGGGCCATATCCACCAGCCACTGGACGGTTTCTTCAGCCTGTGGGGTGAGGAAGTCCAGGTGGATGCCATCTTTGGCGAAGTAATCCGCACCGCGCTCCAGTACACCCTCCCAGTAGAGGAAGCCCAGGCCATCGCCAGTCACATAATCAAAACCAGCGACCGTCATGGTGGTCCCGTCCATCTTGGTCAATTTCTTGGCATCCGCCACCAGATCAGCCCAGGTGCCCCACTCCGGCGGATATTTCAACCCGGCCGCTTCGAACATATTCTTATTGACCAGGACGCCGCCGTTCTCCAGGTTGTACTCGTTGGGCATGCCATACAGCTTGCCTTCCCAGGTGTAACCGCCTAATGGAGCAGCGAAGAAGATTTTTTGGGCATCCGCCAGGGTCAGAAGCTCACCCGGCACCTCTGCCACCGTCTTGCCCTTGGCATAAGATTGGACCCAGCTTCCGAACATCTCCATGATATCGGCCTCGTTCTTGGCTGCCATGGAGGTCTGGATGGTGGTGATCAAATCACCATAAGGGAAATTCTCGTATTTAATTTCTACATCTGGGTTGGCATCCATGTACTTCTTCACCAGGGCTTCGTTGGTCTTGACGAAGGCCGGGTTGTTGTGTGACCAGAAGCGCAGGGTCACCTTTCCCTGGGCGGGAGGTGCAGAGGTAGGTTGCTCGCCGCTTGGTGCCTGAGTGGGAGTTGCAGGGGTCGTGCAGGCTGCCAGGGCAGCACCCGCCGTGGTGAGGCCTGCCAGGCGCAGAAAATCACGCCGTGAAAGCGATTTAGTACTTGACATTCTATCCTCCTTGTAGGATTACATAAATGGATGATCCGTAGAACCGATCAGCAGGAATTTTCAGGCGAAATTTCTCCTTTCCTCCACACCTCCTTTCAAAAACCGATCTAGATCGTGTTATATCCTAAACGATTCGAACCTGGATGCCCAGCTCGCGCAGCTCTTGAGCGGTCTCCGGGGCAATGCCGGAATCGGTAATGATGACCTGCGCGACCGTGACCGGAGCGACGAACACCGAGCAGATTCGCCCGAACTTGGTATGGTCTGCCACCACCACGATCTGCGAAGCCATGCTCAGGATGGCCCGGTCAGTCAGAATCTCGGGCAGATAGTCGTTGGTGAAACCCTGGCGGATATCGATGGCGCGCATCCCCATGAAAGCCCGGTCGGCGCGAAAGTCGCGCAAGGCCTGCTCGGCAGGGTGCCCTACCATCGAAAGCTCACCCTGGCGGAACATTCCTCCCACCACGACCAGCTCGATATTCACCCGCCCCACCAGCTCATTGATCACCGGCAGCGAGTTGGTGATGACCGTCAGGTGCATCGTATCTGGTAGGGCACGGGCGATCTCCAGCGTGGTGGTGCCGCTGCTGATGAAGATGGTCTCGCCTTCTCTCACCATGGCAGCCGCGGCCTGGCCAATCCGTCGCTTATCCCCGGCCTGTTCATGAATGCGCTGCATGACAGGCGGTTCTTTTACCAGGGTCTCCAGGAGCACTGCCCCCCCATGGGTGCGGCGCAGGTATCCCCGGTCCAGTTCATCTAGGTCGCGCCGCACGGTGGCCTCGCTCATATTGAACAGAGTGCTCAGTTCCGCGACGGTGACCCGTTTCTTTTCCTCCAACAGCTTGCGGATCTGAGCTTGCCGTTCGACCTTCAAGGGCAGCTCACTTCTTCTCATCGTTTTGTGATTGGAAAACAAAAACCTTGCAGGAATTAAACATATTCTCGCGCATTATTTTAAAAAATCAAGCGTTTTCGAGCATTTTCTTGCAAATGTTTTGAATCTGTTGGATTTTTAAGGACTTGCCCTGAAAATGTAAAGCTCTTATACTATTTGTAAATCCGGTAACGTGGAGAACCTCATGGCAACCTGGATCACCCATCTGCGCCTGGCGGAAGAGCTGCTCAAGTATATCCCTGAATTCGAACCCGCTTCCTTCGCCATCGGCAATATCGCCCCTGATTCTGGCATTCCCGATGAGAAGTGGGAAAACTTCACCCCACCGCCGCAGGTGACGCATTTCTATGCGAAGGATGGCAGCAAAATGCTGGCGGACCTGGATTTCTACCGCCAGTTCTTGACCGCGCCGGGGCTATCTGCTGACCTGCAGCGCGCTTCTTTCCTTTGGGGCTACTTCTTCCACCTGGTCACCGATAACCTGTGGTACATGCAGGTGGACCAGCCCACCCGCCAGCGCTATGCGGATCAGTTCGCTGTCGATCGCGATTTCATCTGGGAGGTCAAGCGCGATTGGTACGGCCTGGATTATCTCTATACTCAAGAGCATCCGGATTCGCTCTATTGGCGCGTGTTCCTGGGCTGCACCGTCAGCGATTCGTACCTGGATTTTCTGCCCGTGGAAGCGTTACGCCAGCGGGTGGAGTTCATCCAGGCGCGCTACCAGAAGGATTACCCTGGGGTGGAGGAAGCCTACCGGCGGCCCTATATGTACCTCAGCCAGTCTGAGATGGATGGCTTTGTGGAACGGGCCAGCGCGTTTCTCTACCGGGCCCACTGCAACCTGCTGAAAATGGAGATCCAGGCATCAGAAAACTGCATTACTGTCCTGGCTCTATGGCCGGGAGATACACCGTCCACTGAGCGCCCATAAAGCGCATATCATCGATGGAAAATTGGGCCGGTTGGTCGCTGTAATTCTTGACCACCACGTTCTGGATCTTACGATCGGCGGCTGCTAAATCTAATAAAGGTACCCGCACGTGCATCCAGGAGTTCGGTTGGACGGCGCCATCCACATAGCGGCAAATGTCAACGGGTGCGGCGGTGTACTCATCGTCGATAAACAGCCGAATTGCCTGCTCGATCGATGGCTCCTGGAGATAAAATTCCAGCCAGTAGTAAGGTGAGGTATCCAGGTCTGGATAATGTAAGGATAGTGCTCCCCACGGCTGTGCACTGGCGGAGATGGCTGCCACGCCGCTATAAACGGGATTGCTGGAGGCAAGATTGACCGAGGCATCCCAGGACCCATCGCTCCAGCCAGGGGCAAGGGCATCCGTGTACACGTCGTAGATTCGCTGGGGATCCGGCACAGGGATCACCGGGCGTATTGCAGCCCGCGCACCGTACCAGGCACGCACCACCTGCTCAGCCGGTTTATCATAGGGGGTATAGTCCATGTTGCAGGGACCGCCCAGCGTTGGGTTCGTGTCCCAGGACCACCAGTAAAAGCCGGAAAACCAGGCCTGGTTGTAGAAGCTTTCAAAAGCAGCCTGGTAGGCATCGCGCTGCTCCTGCAGGTCGATAGTGCCGCCGATCTGCCAGTCCCAGGGGTGTTGGTTTGTGCCATCCTGAGATCGGTAACCGATCTCGGTGAAGATGATGGATTTTGATCTTGCTGAGGCCAGAGCAGCCAGCGAGGTTACAATGGGCTGCCAGGCTGTTTTCAATTCGTCCACGGTCGGGTCATTTTTGCCCGTCAGGGGATAGTAAGCATCCACCCCGATGATATCTACAGCATCCCACCAGTTAAGACGGTTTTCATCCCCGTGGTTGGCTGCATAGGTGAGTGAGCCGGAGTAATGCTGGCGGATGCCGGCGATGATTATTCGCCAGTTCTTCTCGCGCAGCTCGGTCCCAGAAAGCTCGGTCCCGGCACAAAACTGCTCTGCATGGTTGGCCTGGGCCAGTTCAGCGTAATGATTGATGAACTTCTGGTAGGAGCTAAACCAATGGGCCCAATCCGACTCGGAATAATACTCACCGATCTGCCCGCGCCAGTGAGATGGGTCATTGGCCAGGTCGACGTGCGGCTTGAGCATGACTTTCAGGCCATAGCGATGCGCTTGAGCGATAGCATGCACCAGGTCGGCATCTGTGGGTGTGCCAGGAGCAGCGTAAATATCGGTTGTATAGACGCTGTCCTGGTACTGGGTGACAATCAAGCTGATCCAGGTCGCACCGGTATTGGCCAGGTTGGCTAAGGAATGGTCTGCATAAGGTTTGGAATATTCACCAGGCCACCAGGCGGCATAGGACATCCCATTTTGCTTTTGCTGCGCGGGTTGCGCAAGGGCGGTAAGACTGCCACTCTGCTGAGAGATCGAAGGCAGGGTGGCGAAGGTGAACCATGATAAGAGGGCATAGAAAGGCAGGAGTCTTTTAATCATTTCAACTGTCCTTTATAGAAATCGCCTTTGGACTATGTCAGGCGGTCCCTTTATTCCAGCAGAGCGTTAGCCCGTGCTACCTCACCGTACCAGAGGCCGCTATCTTTAAGGATGCGCTGTTGGGTGGAAAAATCAGTGTAAGCCAGGCCAAAGCGGCTGCTCGTTCCGAAGGCCCATTCAAAGTTATCCATCAGCGTCCAGACGAAATAACCTCGCACCGGCACGCCAGCCTCGATGGTGCGCAGCAAGGGTTGCAGGTGCCGGTAAATATACTCCTTGCGCTTTGGATCGTGGATCTTGCCGTCGGGCGTCAAAACATCGTTGTAGGAGGCGCCGTTTTCGGTGAGGTAGATATCCTTGAATCCGTAGCCAGCCCCAATCCATATCAGGAGGTCGTAAAGACCTTGAGGGTAAATCTCCCAGTTCCGGTCGCTCAGATCGGTCGTGCTGCGCACATTGAGCACCCGGCTGCCGGAGCCACCGGCGGGATCGTGGCAGACGAAGCGCGAGTAGAAATTGACGCCCAGGTAGTCAATCGGCTGGGCGATGGTTTGCATATCGTTTGGCCCGACCTGCGGGACATCCGCTCCGTACCCATCCCAGGCATCTTGCGGGTAGCCGCGGCCGGCGATCGGGTCAAGGAACCACAGGTTAAAACGGGCGTGCTCCTGGCGGGTGAGGGCCTGGTCGGCGAGGCTATCGGTGGCCGGGTAAGCCGGGTTGAAGTTGAGCACAATGCCCACCCTGGTGCCGGGACTGCGCTGCCGGATGATCGGGACGGCCTGTCCGTGCGATAGCAGCAGGTTGTGCGCCACCTGTAGGGCCAGCTTGCGGTCTTTCAGCCCCGGGGCATGTTCGCCGAGCTCGTGGCTGAGGATAGAGACACACCAGGGCTCGTTGTGGGTAGACCAGTATTTAACCCGGTCACCCAGGCGCGCCACAGTGAAGTCCACGTAACGCACGTAAGCATCGATGGTGGTGTGCTTCGCCCAGCCGCCATGATCCTGCAGCGCCTGGGGCAGATCCCAATGGTAGAGGGTCACAAAAGGCGTGATGCCTGCCGCCAGCAGGGCATCGACCAGCCGGTCATAGTAATCTAAACCGGCCGGGTTGACTTTTCCATTGCCGTCGGGGATCACCCGCGGCCAGGCCACCGAGAAGCGATAGGCGTTCTGGTTCATCGCCCGCATCAGGGCGATATCCTCCAGGTAGCGATGGTAGGAGTCGCAGGCCGGTTCTCCGATCTCGCCGGTCTTGATCTTTCCCGGCGTGGCAGCAAAGCGGTCCCAGATGGACTCGCCCCGGCCATCTTCATGGATGGCGCCTTCGATTTGGAATGAGGCGGTAGCGGTGCCCCAGAAGAAACCAGCTGGGAAATTGTTATTGGTCATCGATTCCTTCCTTGAAGGTTAAAGAGGCAGGCTGACCGGCTGCCCGGTCATTGCTGAACGATAAGAGGCCATGCTGAGCTCGAGCGAGGCACGGCCATCTTCGCCGGTGATGGGTGGCTGTTCACCGCGTCGGATGCTCTCCACGAAGGCCTGGATCTCGCGGCGCATCGATTCGGTCTGGTCAACCGGGAAGACAAACTCGCGCACGTCCTCCAGGCCCGGTGGGGGGTTCTCGCTATTCAGTCGCAGGGAGCGGGTATGGTCTTCGGTCAGGATGGCTCCCTGCGGGCCGAAGATTTGTAAGGTTTCCTCTGGGCGAGGTCCCTTGGCGCTCCAGCTACAGGAGAAGGAACCGATGGCTCCGCTGCGGAAGTGCAGGGTGACGACGGCGCAATCTTCGCCTTCCATTTGCATCTGCATGAAACGACCGGTGTGGGCATACACCGTGTCGACCTCGCCCATCATCCAACGGATCAGGTCAAAGCGGTGCACACCCGAGTCGATCAGCGTGCCACCCCCGGATGGGGCCAGGAAACGCCGGAAACCTTCGATATGCCCGTGGACGTGGACGCTGGCGACGATCATGAACGGTTTGCCGATTGCGCCGGCATCCAGCAGCTCCTTGGCTTTGGCGTGGTGGCCAAAATAACGCTGGTTGTGGGCGGTCATCAGGCGAACCTCGGCGGAGCGCGCCGCGGCGATGATCTGATCTGCCTCTTCCAACATGCGGGCGATGGGTTTCTCTATCAACAGGTGCTTTCCGGCCTTGGCGGCTGCCAGGGCCATGGGCACGTGCTGGTCGGGCGGAGAGCAAATATCGATGATATCGATGGCCGGGTCCGCCAGCAGGTCTTCATAGTGATCAGTGGCGTAGCCACTGCCAAGCTGAGCAGTGATGGAACGTGCCTGGTCCAGCTCCAGGCTGCAAACGGCCGCCAGCTCGGCCACACCTGGCAGGCGGGCAATCCCCTGGGCATGCAGTTGCCCAATGCCTGTACCGACCAGGCCGATGCGCAAGGGGTACGGTGCAGCGTTTTCAGGCATCATAGGTGCAGGTCCCGTCGATCAGCTCGAGAGCGTTGCCATCCGGATCGGCGAAGAAGCAGGTCTTCACATTGCCCAGCGCATCGTTGGGTGGGTAGATGATACGCACGCCGGCCTTGACCAGCCTGGCATGTACTGCGTCCACATCGTCCACCAGGATGCCGAGGTGCTTCAAACCCAGCACAGTTTCATCCGGATTCCAGGTGTGGTAGATAGTCGGTTTATCAAAGGAAAACAATTCCAACACGGAATTACCACATTGAAGGTAGGTGATTAAGAAACCTCGTTCGTCATGAAATACCAGTTGCCCCAGGGCCGGGAACCCCAGGATTCCCTGGTAAAAAGCCAGGGACTTGTCTATATTTGCGACGGTCAGGCTGGTATGGTCGTAACACAGCTCACTCTTTCCGGGGGCGCCTGCAGGAGGCACAGACACGGGGAGGGGTTTCTGTCCAACGTTGTGGTAACTCAGTGTGCCCTGAATGATTTCGCACAGCGTGCCATCCGGGTCCTTGAAGAAGGCGATGCGCACTCCCCCTGTAGCGTCGGTAGGCTCAAGGGTGAACTCCACGCCCGCTTTCTTAAGCCGCGCCGCGGTGGCATCCACGTTCTTGACCATGAAGGCCATATGGCGCATGCCGAGCTGTAAGTCATCGGGTATGAGTTCACTGGGTTTGGTGGGAACTCCAAAGCTGAAGATCTCCAGGATGGCATGGTTGCCGATATCCAGGAAATCGATCACCAGGCCGACCTTGTTGTGATAATAGAGTCGTCCTAAAACGGGAAAACCCAGCAGATCGCGGTAAAAGGCCAATGATTTGTTGACATCACTGACCGAAACGGTAACGTGTTGAAAATCCTTGAATCCCTCGATGAAACTTTTTACGGTTTGCATGATAAATACTCCTTTTTTTCTACCACCTGAGAGCGCCCTGCGTCAGGCCGGCAACGAACTGCTTCTGCATATTGACATACACAATGACGATTGGCAAAATCGCCATAGTGATGGAAGCGGCGAGGAGGGTCCAGTTGGTGGTGTATTTGCCAATGAGATGGAAAATTGTCGGCTGGAGTGGCTGCTTGGCATTGCTCTGGATAAGCACGGCGGCGT
>Ga0315268_10001855_pt1 | contig 24288 bp, 23 predicted proteins | sample C1_top_MG_FD_204535 | JGI IMG/M metagenome (GOLD analysis project Ga0315268, IMG submission 204535) | Sediment microbial communities from Yellowstone Lake, YNP, Wyoming, USA - C1_top | ecosystem: Environmental > Aquatic > Freshwater > Lake > Sediment | place: USA: Wyoming | collected 2017-08-01
GGATGTAATCCTCGCGCGACAGAGGGGTGTATTCGCCGCGCCGCCATTGCTGGGCGAGCACGGTGTGCCTGACGATATGCAGCGGGTGCAGCTTGAGTCCGTCCACGCCGAGGTCGAGCACGGTGTCGAGGCTGGCGTGGTAATGGGCCTCGGTTTCTCCGGGCAGGCCGACGATGAGATGGGTGCAAACGGGGATACCGCGTTGCCGCGCGGCGTTCGTGGTGACTACGTATTCTGCCAGGCCGTGGCCACGGTTCACCCGCTTCAATGTTTCGTCGAAGGCCGATTGCAGGCCCAGTTCCAGCGACACTTCCAGGCCGCGCTCGCGATATTTGGCGAGCAGGTCGAGCACTTCCGGCGGCACGCAGTCGGGACGGGTTCCGATGGAAAGCCCGATGATGTCCGGCGTTGCCAGCGCTTCCTGATAGAGCGCTTCCAGCTGCTCGATCTTGGCGTAGGTGTTGGTGTAGGCCTGGAAGTAGGCGATGAATTTCTTCGCGCGGGTGCGGCTACGAATGGCACGCCGCCCCGAATCCAGTTGATCCTGCAAAGTGGGCGGTTTTCGCCCGTTGGGGCTGAATGAATCGTTGTTGCAGAAGGTGCAGCCGCCTATCCCCTTGCTGCCGTCGCGGTTGGGGCAGGTCAGGCCGGCGTCCAGGGCGATTTTGTGCACCCGCTCGCCGTAGCGCCGCAACAGGTGTTGCCCATAAGTATTAATGCGGCCTGAAAGAACCATCTGAATGCAGCTGTCTGAATAAAATATAAAACCGGACTTTCGGCAAGACTGAATAGGCTAGCATGCCGTGCCTAAAGCTTCAAGTGTGGGGAAAGGGATCGTTACAGTGATTGCTTGATTGCCAGTACCGCCTGGTTGCGCAGAGTTCTCAGCTGGCTCAGTTCGTTCTCGGGAATGCTAATGTCGCCGGCCAGTTCCTTGTCGGCGTAAATCATCGCCACCGGCACATTCTTGACATTGAGCGGAAACAATACGAAGGTCTGGGCGGTGATGGATTTGCGGTACCAGGCCGGGATGCGTTCCTTGATTTTCGGGTCGTTGATGTCGGAAATCAGGATATCCACGCCCTTGGACAAGGCGGCATGGAACACGTCCGGCGTGTAGGTCAACGGGAACTTGAAGCTCTTGATGACGGCGTTGGTGTCCTGGCCGAAGCCGAAGCGCCCGACCATGGCATTCTGCTTGCCGTCCTTGATGCACAGTAGCACGCGCTGGAAGCCCATGCTGCGGTACATGGTTTCCAGGATCATGCGCAGGATATCGTTGAGGGAGCAGCCGTCCATCACCAGGGAGTTGCTGATGTCCTGGATGCCGGCGGTGAGTAGGGCTTGAGCATTCACCGGTGCCGCGATATCCTCCTCTGTGTCGCTTATTGCCGCAGGCGCTGGTTTCAGGTCCCGCGCTACGGTGAGCACCATCGTGTCCAGGTCTTGCGTGCCGGTCAGGGTGGCTGCATTTTCGGCCGCCACTTCCTTCTCGGGTCGGCCCGCCCAACGGGTGACCTGCTTGCCAAAACTGCTTTGTTTCAGGCTTAAGCTCACTGTGCTGGCGTATTGGGTGATCTCGTCGAGCGATTTTTCCAGAGTCTGGTGCAACTGCTTTTCCGCGATCGGCATCTGGTTGCCGAAGCGCCCGGCAAGTTTCCTGATCTCCTTCAGCCTGTCCTCGTGTGCGGTGTTGGCGATGATGTCGCACAACTCGTTGGCGAAGCCGGAGATGATGCGCAGTTGTTCCTTCGGGGAATTGGGCCGGGGGATGGAAGCGAGCGGCAGTTTGCGCATGCTGTGCACAATCTGCTCCGGGAAACCCCAGTTCTGGGCGATGCCGATGCCGAGATCCTGGTAGGAAATGCCGAGCACCTGGGCGGACGCGATATCCTCGTTGCATTCTTTCTGCGCCATGACCTTTTTCACCGCCTCCGCCTCTTCCGGGAAGTAAAACATTCCCAGCAGCCGCCCCAGGTTGTGGAACATGGCGCAGATGAAAGCCTCTTCCGGGTCTTTCGCCGCTCCCTTGGCGGCGATGTCCCTGGCCAGGATGGCGCCGAACAGAGCGCGGATGAATTCGTCCTTGAGGTGCGCCGCATGGGCCTTGTTCTGCAGGTGCTCGAACAGGATCAGGGTAATGGCAATGTTGCGCACCGCATCGAAGCCGAGAATGATCACGGCGCGCGAAATGGTGCTGATGCTGCCGCCGCCGTACTGGCCGTAAAAAACGGTATTGACCAGCCGCAGGATCTTGTTGGTGAGGGCAAAATCCTTGAGAATCGAATTGGACAGCTTGTTGATGCTCTCCATTTCGGAGGAAACGATGCGGTTGATGGCGCTGACCGACTCCGACAGGGCGGGGAAATCGCTCTTGTGCCGCATGCGCCGCAACAGAAAATCCAGTGTGCTCTGCTTCGAGTTCGCGGAGGGCGGCAAGCCTTCCTCGTCGGCCATCGTGTAAGCGTGCAGCGCTTCCTTCAACTCTTCGGCGCTGGCATAGCGATCCATCGGATTATGCGCCAGCGCCTTGAGGATAATGTCGCCGAGCTTCTCGTCGAGCACGGCCTCGCTGTCCGGCGGCAGGACGATGGGCTTGCTGGCGATGCGCTGCATCACCTGGTGGATATCGCCGCCTGTTGCGGCTTTCCGTCCGAGGATCATTTCGTAGAGAATCAGGCCGGCGGCAAAAATGTCGTTCTTCGCGCTGACCGCCTTGTCACTGATGTACTCCGGCGCCATGTAGGCTGGCGTGCCCATCAGGACGCCCTGTTCGCCTGGGCTGTCGACACGCTCGGCGATGCCGAAATCCATTACACGGGGCAATCCGTCTTCGTTGATCAGGATGTTGGAGGGCTTGAGATCGCGGTGGATGATGCCGTGCTGGTGGGCATGGGCAACTGCTTCGAGCACCGGATTGATGATGTCGATTGCCACGCCGGCGGATAGCGCCCCCTTTTCCTGCAGCAGTTCGGCCAGGGTTTGGCCTGCGACATATTCGAATACCAGATAGGGATCGCCATCGTGCTCCCCAGCTTCGAAGATCGGCACGATACTGGGGTGGCGCAACTGGCTGACCGTGCGCGATTCCTGGATCAGCGCCTGAACCTTGTCCTGCCGGTTATCTTGTTCGGCAAGATGCAAGGTCTTGATCGCCACCTCGCGTTGCAGGCTCGGGTCGTAGGCGAGGTAGACCACGCTCTGTGCGCCCCGGCCCAGAATCCGGACGATCTCAAATCTGTCGATATTTTTTATAATTCTTCCCTTGCGGTTTTCAGGAGATATTCACCGCCTGAACGGGCGGGGGAATGCGTGAAGATCCTTTTGCAATGCTATTTTGCATCAGATACGGCAGATTGTTAATAGCCAATCGGGCCGGACCGAGGAAACCGGGTTAAAATAAGGCTTTACGGTTAGAGCCGGGGTGACAGCATGTTACAAGTTAACGCAGTCTGGCGCACGTTCTCCGCTGCGCCCCACCGCATGATGTTCCTTTTTGGCGCCGTGCAGGGCCTGGTTGCCATCGCCTGGTGGCTGATCGAGCTGCTTGGCCGTTACACCCCTGGCTGGCTGCCGCCAGCAGCCTGGGTGATTCCCGCCACTTGGGCGCACGGCTTCCTGATGATTTACGGCTTTTTCCCGTTCTTCATTTTCGGCTTTCTCATGACTGTTTACCCCAGCTGGATGAACGGTACAAAAATCCCGCCGCGGCGCTATGTGCCGGCATTCCTGCTGTTGGCGGGGGGCGTGCTGCTGTTTTATATCGGCCTGCTTTTGGGCAAGCTGCTGCTTGCCGCGGGGGTTGCGCTCATGCTCGGCGGCTGGGGAATCGCGCTGTATGCCCTGCTTGATGTCCTGATCACCTCGCGCCATCCCGACAAACTGCATCCCAGGATCACCACTTTTTCCCTGGCGGCTGGCTGGCTGGGGATGCTGGCCTACCTGATCTGGTTGGTAACAGGAAATGGACTGTTCGCGCTGTTTGCCCTAAAAGCAGGCGTCTGGTTCTTCCTGCTGCCGATTTTCTTTGCCGTCGGCCACCGCATGATTCCGTTCTTTTCCAGTCGCGTGCTGGACAACTACAAGATCGTTCGCCCCGTCAGCGCACTATGGGTGATGCTGGCATGCAGCTTCGGCCATGGCATGCTGGAATTGCTGGGCTGGAATGCCTGGCTGTGGCTGGTTGACCTGCCGCTGCTGGCGCAGACACTCTATTTGAGTTGGCGCTGGCAGCTTAGGCGCAGCTTCGAAGTGCGCTTGCTGGCGGTGCTGCACATCAGCTTCGCCTGGCTCTCCATCGCATTGGCCCTGTATGCCTTGCAAAGTCTGGCGCTGCTGGCGGGTCACCCCGTTCTTGGTTTTGCGCCGCTCCATGCCCTGGCTGTGGGCCTGTTCGCCTCGATGGTGCTGGGCATGGCCTCACGCGTGACGCTGGGGCATTCCGGCGCTGAGCTGAAGGCGGATGGCGTCACCTGGGCGCTGTTTCTGGGCTTTCAGGCCGCGGGGCTGGCGCGCATTGCCGGCGACCTGCCGCTGGCCGGTTCGGCGGCAGGTCACTTTTACCTGCTTTCCGTGGTGATCTGGCTGGCCTGCTTCCTGCCATGGTTCTTCAAGTACGCGCCGAAGTACTGGCGGCCCCGCTCAGACGGACAGCCCGGGTAATGAGGTAAGCTTTCCGGATTGACAGCGACCGGCTCTAAACAGGGCGCTCAAGCGCTTCCGTGCCCTCGCCTCCGAGCGCATCGACAAGATCGGGCAGGAAGCGGGACAATTCGCCGGCCATGATCGCAAAATCGGCATCGAACATTTCGTCTGCCGTTTCCGCCTGCTGCTCGGATTCTTCCTTGAGAATATCGAGGAAAGCCAGGCGCTTTACCTGGAGGTTTTCGTGCAGCACGAAAGAGATGCGGTCGTTCCAGGTCAGGGCGAGCCGGGTGACTTGCTTTCCGGCTTCAATATGGCCGCGGATTTCATCCGACTCCAGAGGATGTCGGACATAGCGGACGGTCGCCTTTTCTTCCCCCGCTGCGCGCAATTCGCAATCCCGATCGATGGTAAACCCAGATGGCGCCTCATTGCCGGCAAGCCAGCCCGTCATGGCCGAGATGGGGGACAACTTTGTTTTGATTAAGGCGATGGAAAAATCGTCGACGGATTTACGCAAGGTTTCGAGCAACTCGTCTGCCTTGGCGGAATTTGCCGCATCGATGACTAACCAGCCGCCAACAGGGTCTATCCAGGCATAAGTAGAACGGCGCCGAGTAAATGCGCGCGGCAGCAACTCCTCTGCGACGCGATCCTGGATCTCGCGCATCTCTTTGCGGCCTGGACGATATCCTTGCTGTTCCTCGATCTCCGCGGCGCGATCCTGCGCGAACTGCTTGATTACAGACGCCGGGAGGAGTTTCTGCTCGACAGTGAGCGCGATCAGCATTTGTCCCTTGAGCGAATAAACCAGCGAGTCGCCGGCAGCCCTCGGCGCAACCCAACCCCGGCTCAGCATGTCCGTATTCCCGCAGCCCTGGAATGCCTGGCGTGCGAGTGCCTTTTCGAGCTGGTCGGTGGTAAGGTTGAAGTCGTGGAGACGATAAATCTGGAGGTTTCTGAACCACATGGTTTGAACTCAAAAAGACGCGATTCTACACTAGCGAGACGAATTCACACTTGATCATCCGGCCCTGAGAAGCCCGAGCTTTCCAAGGGACAAGTGGCGACAACCTATCCCCCGAAAAAGACCGCGTCAGGGCAAGACGGAGTCTATGACGATGCTCAGGCCTTGCTGCCCAAGCTTGACCGGGCCGACTCTGCCCTGCAGGTCTCCACTTTGCGGCATGGCCTGCCCCGACTTCGATATGCGCGCGCTGACCATGACTTCAGGATGGTTTGAAAGCTTGTCGCTCGGTGTCATTGCCGTGGAATCGTCCAGGGTGAAGCGGTAAGGGAGTTGTTTTGCATTGATCCTCACACTGGCCAAAGGCATTTTTGGGCCTTGCGGCAGCTGCGCAAAAATGAATACCGTGTCATTGGCGCCCACCTTGGCGATCAGATCCTTGCCCACAATCACTGTGCCGGAAATAGCCGACTCGCCCTGCGATGCCTGCTTAGGCTTTTCCGCCACCCTGCTTTTCCCGACCGGCTCGGACAAGTTGACCAGGCCGGACAGCGCTGCCGCCTTCTCAGCTTCTTCAACTGCAGCGGAAATTCCCCTGAAAACATCGCTGTTTGGCGGGACCAGTTTTAGTAGCCGCCGCCAATATATAGCAGCCTGAGCGAAATTCTTGCTCTCATAGGCGGCACTTCCCGCAAGGTTCAGCGCCTTCTCATCATTTTCGTTTAATTTCAGCGCCTGATTGATAAGCTCCAGCGGTTTCCCCTGCAAGTTGCCACCCTGCGTCATGGCCAGTACATCGGCGTAGTCCGCCAGGAGGCGTGAATCTTCGGGAACCAACTCACGTAACTTGGCGTAAGCACGTGCAGCTTCGCCGTATTGCCTGGTTACACTATAACTGCGCGCCAGCATGTACCAACCGGCGGCATCATCCGGTTTTTCCTTCAGTTTGGCTTCCAGGGAGGCAATCATGGGGGCCGTCTCGTGTTGGCCTTGCTGCACCATTGCAACGGGTGCTTCGGGACGCGCCACGACCAGCGCGTTGGGGTTGCCCAGAACCAGATAAATGGCCGTCGCCATCACGGGAATCGCAACGGCCAGCACATACCCCGGCCAGCGGCTGGATTGGCCAGTTTCGGCAGGGGATGATTCCGCAGGCACGTCCTCGCTCAGGCGTTTCTCGATTTCCTGGCGGGCCTCCTCGTATTGCGCGGCAGCCAGCTCTCCGCTATCGAGATCGGACTTTAGTTCGGCGAGTTGATCGTGATAGATGGCGAGGTTGACTTCCTTGCGGTTCACTTGTGTGGGCCTGGCATTGCGGCGCAGCAGGGGCGGCAGGACAAACGCCAGGGCCACTGCGATGAAAACGACAAAGAGTGCCCAAAACAGCGAAATGGTCCCGAAATTTGTCATAATTCATTTCCGTTGTTGGCAAGAAGAGCTTCCACGCGCTTTTTCTCTTCTTTGGATAAGGATTCGTCGGCAAGGCGGTTGCCGCGCCGTTTGATATAGGCGTAAAGACTGCCCGCCGCACCGATCAGCAGCGCGAAGGGGCCAAACCATAGCAGCCAGGTAATCGGTTTGACCGGCGGTTTGTAGAGCACGAAATCGCCATAGCGCTGGGTGAGGTAGTCGACGACCTCCTTGTCACTCTTGCCGGCACTCATCTGCTCGCGGATTTCCTGGCGCAGATCCTGCGCCAGCTCGGCGCGGGAGCCCGCCAGCGATTCGTTCTGGCATACCAGGCAGCGCAAGTTTTCGGATAGACCGATCATGCGCTGTTCCAGCACGGGGTCTGCGGCTACCGGTTTGGCCTCGTTAGCCATGGCTGTGAGGGGGAGCCATAGGGCGAGCATGATCATCCACGGTCTCATTTCTGCAACTCCTTCACCAGGGGGAGAATTTTACTGCTCAGCACGCCGGGGCTTACAGGACCGGTATGCTTGTAGCGGATGATGCCGTTCTTGTCGATGAGATAGGTCTCGGGGACGCCATACACCCCGTAGTTGATGCCCGCCCGCCCATCGAGATCGACCACGGTTTCCACATAGGGATTTCCAAAGCGCGTGAGCACGGATTGTGCGGCAGCAGGTTGATCCTTGTAGTCCATGCCGTAGATCGGCACGATGCCCTGCCTCGACAACTCGAGCAATACTTCGTGCTCCTGCCGGCAGGAAGCGCACCATGAGGCCCACACATTGAACAGCCAGACTTTGCCGCGCAGGTCGGCCGGACTGAGCTGTTTGCCCGGATCGGACAGCAGGGCAAGGCTGAAATCGGGCGCCGGCTTGCCGATCAGCGGTGAAGGCACTTCGCGCGGATCGAGCCTGAGACCGACGGCGAGGAAACCCACCAGCACGATGAAAATGCCCAGGGGAATCAGGAAACGCTTCATGCTCCAGCCCTTTCCTTTTTGCGCGAGGCGCGATAGCGCCGGTCGGTGATCGCCAGCAAACCGCCCAGAGCCATCAGCACTGCGCCCATCCAGATCCATACCACGAAGGGCTTGTGGAACACCCGCACACTCCAGGCGCCGCCATCCAGCGATTCACCCAGTGCGGTATACAGATCCCGCGTAAGACCGTAGTCGATCGCCGATTCGGTGAAAGGCATGCCGGATGCGGCGTAAATACGTTTTTCCGGGTGCAGGGTGGCAACAGGCTTGCCGTTCCGGCTCACTTCCAGGGTGCCGCGAGAACCACTGTAATTCGGGCCGTTAACATCTTTCACGCCCTCGAAGCGGAAAGAATAGTCCTTCACGGTGACGGTATCGCCCACCTCCATGCGCACGTTGCGCTCGGTCTGGTAGGCCGACACCATGGTAACGCCGATCACGGTGACCGCCACGCCCAGGTGAGCGAGATTCATGCCGTAGAAGTTCGCCGACCAGCCCGCACCAGTGCGCATGCGGGCACGCACGCCGATGGCAACGGTGACAACGATCCACAGGGACAGCAAATAGCCCAGGGAAACCGTCGGCTTCCACTCCCCCAGTGTAAACGGCAGCAGCAAAGCGACCAGAACACTTGCGCCGAAACCCCATTTCAGGCGGGCAGCCAATTCAGGCACATTCACCTGTTTCCAGCGCGCCAGCGGGCCGATGCCGCTGAGAAATATCAACGGTGCCACGAGAGGGACGAACACGGTGTTGAAATAAGGCGGGCCGACCGAGATCTTGCCCAATCCCAGCGCATCGAGAAACAGCGGGTAGAGCGTACCCAGCAGCACTGCCCCAGTCGCCGTCAGGAGCAGGATGTTATTGACCATCAGGAAGGATTCGCGCGACACCAGTGCGAAGCGGCCGCCCAAGCCAACCTGTGAAGCCCGGAAGGCAAACAGCAGCAAGGAGCCGCCGATCACCACCAGAAGGAAAATAAGGATGAACAGGCCACGCGTCGGATCGGTGGCGAAGGCGTGCACCGACGACAACACGCCGGAGCGCACCAGAAAGGTGCCGAGCAGACTCAGGGAGAATGCGCCGATGGCAAGAAACACCGTCCACGCCTTGAAGCTGCCGCGCTTCTCCGTCACCGCCAGGGAATGGATCAGCGCCGTACCCACCAGCCATGGCATCAGCGAGGCGTTCTCTACCGGGTCCCAGAACCACCACCCCCCCCAGCCCAGTTCGTAATAAGCCCACCAGCTGCCCATCATGATGCCCACCGTGAGGAATGACCATGCCGCCGTGGTCCAGGGACGCGACCAGCGCGCCCAGCTCGCATCCAGCTTGCCGGAAAGCAGCGCCGCTATCGCGAAAGCGAAAGCCACGGAAAAACCGACATAGCCCATATACAGAATCGGCGGATGAACCACCATGCCGGGATCCTGCAGCAGCGGGTTAAGATCGGAACCGTCCATGGCCATCGGCATCCGCAGGAAAGGATTGGAGGTGGCCAGCATGAACAGCAGAAAACCGAAGCTGACCAGACCCATCACGCTGACCACGCGCGCCACCATGTCATCGGGCAGATGACGGCTGAACACGGTGACCGCCAGCGTCCACAGGCCGAGAATCAATGTCCACAGCAGCATCGAGCCTTCATGCGAGCCCCAGGTGGCGGTGAAGCGGTAAATTTCAGGGAGGCGGGAATGGGAGTTTCGGGTCACGTTCAAGACCGAAAAATCGTTGGTCAGAAACGAATAGGCCAGACATCCAAAGGCGATGGCGACAAAAATAAACTGGGCGCGAGCGGCCGGTTTGGCTACCGACACCAACACCTGGTTGTTGCGCGCCGCGCCCACCAGCGGCAGGATGCCTTGGATAAACGCCAGCAACAGCGCCAGGATTAATGCCATATGGCCAAGTTCAGGGATCATAATTTTCCTTCCTGCGGTGGGACTAATGTTTTCTGGGCTTTTGCCGCCTGTTCCAGCGCGCTGGCCGCTTCGGGCGGCATGTAGTTTTCGTCGTGCTTGGCCAGCACCTGGTCTGCTACAAATACGCTGTTGTTCCAACGGCCCTGTGCCACTACGCCTTTGCCTTCCTTGAACAGGTCGGGAAGGAGGCCTGTGTAGGTGACCGGAATGGTTTGTGCCTTATCGGTGACACGAAAATGCGCCGTCACGCCGTCCGGTTCGCGGCGCAAGCTGCCACTCTCGACCAATCCGCCAACACGGAATGCGCGGTCGAGCGGCGCCTCCCCTTTGACGACCTGGGTCGGGGTGAAGAAAAACACCAGATTGCTGCGGAAAGCGTTGAGCACCAGAGTGGCCACCACGCCAAGACCAATGACCGCAACGCCAATCAGAATCAGTTTCTTATGTCTCGTTTTCATCGTTTTTCACCTTGCCGTATTTCACAGTGTTCAGAGCCAGCTCCAGCGCTTTTTGCCGGTGCGACCTCAACAGCAGGATTTCGCCGGCAACCAGGATAGCGGTCACCCCAAAGGATCCCCACACGTAAAGGGCATATCCCCCCATGTAAAAGAATTCCGACCAGCTATGCCAGTTCATGCTTCAGCCTCCAGCATTTGCGCGACCCACTGAGCGTTTCGCTCGCGCTCCAGAATGATGCAGCGCGCTCTCGACAGCGCAGCGGCGATAGTGTACATCCACGCGGCCAGCGCCATCACCAGCATGCCCACGAGCATGATGGAGGCCATGCTGGGCGCTTTCGTCATGCTCACCGATGCCCCTTGATGCAGGGTGTTCCACCATCTGACGGAAAAATAGATGATCGGCACATTGACCACACCCACCAGTGCAATCAATGCGCCGGCACGGTCGGCGCGACGCGGGTCGTCGATCGCCGCCTGCAGTGCCATGAAGCCAAGATAGAGAAAGAACAGAATCAGCTCTGAAGTCAGGCGCGCATCCCATACCCACCATGCACCCCAGGTCGGTTTGCCCCACAGCGCGCCAGTCCACAGCGAAACGAAAGTCAGCATGGCACCGGTGGGCGCAAGGGCGCTCGCCATCATGAACGACATGCGCGTGTTGAAGGCTAGCCCCAGCGCCGCCCAGAAGGCCATCACCACATAAATGAACATGGACATCCAGGCCGCGGGCACGTGGATAAAGATAATGCGGTACGCCTCGCTTTGCTGGAAATCGGTGGGCGCGAGGACCAGGCCGATATACAGGCCAGCCATGCAGAACAGGGCCGCCGCGCCGTAAAACCACGGAATCAACCTGCCCGCTAAGCCGTAAAAAGTCGCCGGAGAAGAATATTTGTACTTGTTAAATCTATTTATCATTCAATCGAAATCCGCAACGCCGCCGACACCGCCCACGGCGTCAACATGAAAGCCAATATCAAAATTCCGCCCAGCAATGACAGGTGCGCTTCCGCGCCCAGCCCTGACATTGCCCCATCCACCGCACCGGCTCCGAAAATCAGCACCGGGATGTAAAGCGGCAGCACCAGCAACGATACCAGCACCCCCCCGCCGCGCAGTCCCAGAGTCAGCGCAGCGCCAATCGCACCGATCAGCGACAGCACAGGCGTGCCGAGCAGCAGCGAAAACACCAGCACGCCCAGCGCCTCGTTCGACAAACCGAACTGTACGCCCAGCACCGGCGCCACGAGGATCAGCGGCACCCCGCTCACCAGCCAATGCGCCAGCATTTTACCGGTTATCCAGACCACCGGAGGCGTCGGCGTCAAAATAAGTTGTTCCAGCGTGCCATCGGCGTAATCACTGGCAAACATCCGACCGAGAGACAGCATCGCCGCCAGCAGGGCCGACACCCACACCACGCCGCCACCCATCAGTCGCAGCAGCTTGGGGTCCGGCCCCACGCCCAGCGGAAACAGACTGGCCACAATGACGAAAAAAAACAGCACGGTAAGCACGTCCCCGCGCCGCCTCATGGCCAGCATCAACTCACGACGCAGCAAAACCATGACGGTCTGCGTCATGTTCATGCCGACAAATCCAAAATCTTGGGCGCTATACCCGGGATCATGACCGGCTGGTGGGTGGTCAGCAAAGCCATGCCGCCCTGGCGCAAATGTTCGCCGAGCAGCGACTGCACCAGCTTCAGGGCTGCCTGATCAAGCGCCGTCAGCGGCTCGTCGAGTATCCACAGCCTGGCCTTTGCCAGCAACAGACGGGAAAGCGCGACGCGCCGTCTCTGCCCCTGTGACAGCGATTTGGCCGGCAGGTTCAAACAATGTCCCAAACCAAGGTGCCCCAGCGCACCTTTGACCTCATCCCGGCTTACCGGAATCCCCGCAAGACGGCAGGCGAAATCGAGATTCTCGAAAGCGCTCAGGTCTTCCTTGACTGCCGGGGCATGACCGAAATAGGCCATCTCGGCATGGTAGCTTTCGCGCACCGCGCCGATTTTTTCGCCGCGCCACAGAACTTCACCGAATTCAGGTGCCATGAGCCCGCACACCAGGCGCAGCAGACTGGTTTTGCCGCTGCCGTTGGCGCCCTGCACCAGCAGCAGTTCGCCTTCTTGCAAAGAGAAGTTGAGATGGTTAAACAGCGTGCGCTCGCCTCGTACACAGGCGAGGTCTTTCCCTTCCAGCATTAATGATTACCCAAAGTTTTCGAAAGCCGGTTTTGCCTGCAACCGATCCGTGAAGTGAGAATTGTACTGGAAAAATTCAAAATCTATACACCTACTGTAAACATGTTTGGATTGCCTTAAAAAGGCTGTTTCACCGCAGGGGATGCAGAGAAATTCAGATGGCTAGGCAACATAAATAGGCAAAACAACCCCGCCGATAACGTACCAAAACGGGTTGGTTGACCATAAATCTCTACGCTTGAAATATCAAACAACTGAATTATTCCACGTCTGGTCAGAAAAGAACACGAGGCACAAAAGAGCTAGTCTGTAGCGTACTTACTTGAAAGTGTAGATATTAGGCCGCTGAGACTACATTGACAGCGTAGTTCGGCGACTGTTGATGGTCGGCATTCCGGTGGTAACTGTGTAGCCGTACTGGTAGGGTTTGTAGAAATAGCCAGCACTCTTCAAGTTTGGAAGGGGAGGCTTTTTGTGCCAATAAGATGTGCACAACCAAGGCACGGCGCCCACAGGGGAATTGGTTTTTAATGCTAACCAATTGATTTTAATGGCGCGCCCGACAGGATTCGAACCTGTGACCCTTGGCTTCGGAAACCAATACTCTATCCAACTGAGCTACGGGCGCATTGAGAAAAGCAGGCGGGAATCATAGCGGTTTTTTCGGCAAACGTCCATGCCGAGCTTTTGCAGTTGGCTGAATTATCGTTATAATTACAGGTTTTCGACAATATACATGACAAGGATTTCCCCCATGAGCGGACATGAAATGGAAAAAACCACGCTATCGCAATTCCTGATCGCCCTGGTGGGGGCGTTGATCCCCGTGCTGATCGCGGCTTTCCTGATTTTCAAGCTGGTCATGGGCATCCAGGCCACACATGTCGCCAGCAATGATCCCAAAGCGGCAGAGAAAGAAATTGCCCAGCGCCTGAAACCGGTAGGCGAAGTTGCCATCGGCGAAGCCAAGCCTGACGCTGGCGCCGTGGTGGACGGCAAGAAGGTCTATGAAGGCCTGTGCCAGGCCTGTCATGGCACCGGTGCGGCTGGCGCACCCAAAGCGGGCGACAAGGGCGCCTGGGGTCCGCGCATTGCGCAGGGCAAGGATACCCTGTTCAAGCACGCCATCGGCGGTTTCACCGGAAAATCCGGCACGATGCCCGCGAAAGGTGGCAATCCTGCCTTGTCCGACGACGAAGTGAAGGCCGCAGTCACCCACCTGATGGGGCTGGCCAAGTAAGCTTCCCCGTTGCAAACAAGAATAAGGGCGGCTTCGGCCGCCCTTATTTTTTCAGCATCGCCTTCAGTTGCGCCAGTCGCGCCGTGCCTTCCGATTTCTGTACTTCAGGTGCGCTTTCCCGCCCGCTCACGCGCAAGTCGTCCTGCGACAGCTCGGCGATGAAGCGGCTAGGCTCGCACGCCTGCCATTCGCGCCCGCGTTTGCGTTTCAAGCAATAGCTCAGGGCCAGGGTCTTCTGGGCGCGGGTGATTCCGACGTACATCAGGCGGCGCTCTTCCTCCACCAGCCCGCCTTCGGCACATTCGCGGTGGGGCAGTATTCCCTCCTCCACGCCAACCAGGAATACGTGGGGATACTCCAGCCCCTTCGCCGCATGCAAGGTGGACAGGCGCACCACATCGAGCTCCTTGCCCTCGCGGTTTTCCAGGATATTGAGCAGTGCAATGGTCTGGGTGAGATCGACGATGCTCTTGTTATCCTCCTCGCCTTTCTTCGACAGCCAGGCGGCGAAGTCCTGCACGTTGTTCCATTTGCTCTGCGCGGCCTTCGCTTCTTCGCTGTCGAACAGGTGCGCCTCGTAGCCGATCGCCTTGAGCAAATCCTCGACGATCACCGCTGCCGGTTCGCGCCCGGCACGGAATTGCAGGCTGTTGATGAACTGGCAAAACTCCATCAGGGAATGATATTGCTTGGCGCCCAGCAGGGCTTCCGCTCCGGCCTCGAATGCCGCGGCGAACAGGCTCTGGTGGCGCTGGGCGGCGTAGGTGCCGAGCTTTTCCAGGGTTTGCGTGCCGACACCCTTTTTCGGCGTGGTAACGGCGCGGATAAAGGCGGGGTCGTCGTCGCTGTTGGCCAGCAGGCGCAGGTAAGCGATGACATCCTTGATTTCGGCCTTGTCGAAGAACGAACTGCCGCCGCTCAACTGGTAAGGAATGCGCTCATTGCGCAGTTGCTGCTCGAACACCCTTGCCTGATGATTGCCGCGATAGAGTATGGCGTAGTCGGCAAAACGCGTGCGGTGCTCGAACTTGTGCGTCAGTAAACGCATCACCACGGTTTCCGCCTCGTGCTCCTCGTTCTTCGCCGCCATGACCTGGATCGGATCGCCCAGACCGAGATCGCTCCACAGCTTCTTCTCGAACAGTTTGGTGTTATGGGCGATGAGGCTGTTGGCCACACGCAGGATGCGAATGCTGGAACGGTAGTTCTGCTCCAGCTTGACCACGTGCAAGCGCTCGTAATCCTCGCGCAGGGTGTGCAGGTTCTTGATATCCGCGCCGCGCCAGCCGTAGATCGCCTGGTCGTCGTCGCCCACGGCGGTGAAAGCGCCCCTCGTGCCGGTCAACTGGCGCAGCAATTGATACTGGCAGCTATTGGTGTCCTGGTATTCGTCTATCAGCAGGTAGCGCAGCTTGTTGCTCCATTTATCCAGGCTTTCAGCCACCGTGCCGAACAACTCCACCGGCAGACGGATGAGGTCGTCGAAATCCACTGCCTGGTAGGCGCGCAGAGTATCCTGGTAGCCCCGGTAAACCTTCGCCGCCTGGTGTTCGAGATCGTCTTCCGCCAGCTTGAGTGCCTGCTCGGGCGAAACAAGGCTGTTCTTCCATAAGGAAACACGCTGCTGCACGCGCCGAATCTCGCTCTTGTCGGTGGTCTTGATGATATCGCTCAGAATGTGCGCGGAATCGGCGGCATCGAAAATGGAAAATTGCGGCTTGTAGCCGAGGTGTTTTGCGTCCTGGCGCAGGATCTGCATGCCCAGGGAATGGAATGTCGTGACGGTCAAACCTCGACTGGCTTTTCCATGCAGCAACTGGGACGCGCGTTCGGCCATTTCGCGCGCTGCCTTGTTGGTGAAGGTGATGGCCGCAATGTGGGCAGGCGAATAGCCGCATTCTTCGATGAGGTAGGCAATCTTGTGGGTGATCACCCGTGTCTTGCCGCTGCCCGCGCCGGCCAGCACCAGCAGGGGTCCGTCGAGATATTTTACCGCTTCGCGCTGCGGGGGATTGAGATGGGAGAGCATCTTAATGGGAGGGCGGTGAGTAGTGGGCGGTAAGCAGTGAAGAAGTAAAGGACTTGGCCTCCACGGATGTTCAAATTTTACCACATGGCCTGACTACCCCACTGTAAAATGACCGTTTACCGCTTACTACTTACCGTTTACCACATGGCCACTTACGCCATCGGCGACATTCAAGGCTGTTTTCAGGCGCTGCAGTTGCTGCTGCAAAAAATCGAATTCAATCCAGAGTTCGACCGGCTGTGGCTGGTCGGCGACCTGGTCAACCGGGGGACAGAATCGCTGGCCGTCCTGCGTTGGGCCATGGGTCTGGGGGAGAGCGCGGTTGTCGTACTTGGTAACCATGACCTGCACCTCCTGGCGGTGGCTTACGGCTTCGTCAAACCGCACCGCAAAGACACCCTGGACGAGGTATTGGCGGCACCGGACCGCGACAGACTGTTCAAATGGCTGCGCCACCAGCGCCTGTTTTATGCCGAGAGCGGTTATGCGCTGGTGCATGCCGGCCTGCTGCCGCAGTGGACGGTGAAAAAAGCCGCTGCCCTCGCCCATGAAGTCGAGCAGGTGCTGCGCGGCAAGCATTACCTCGATTTTTTCGAGCATATGTACGGCAACGAGCCCAAGGCATGGCGCGATGACCTGCACGGCATGGCACGGCTGCGCATGATCACCAATGCCATGACGCGGCTGCGTTTCTGCACCCCGGAGGGCGAAATGGAATTCACCCACAAGGGGCCGCCGGATATCTACCCGGCTGACCACCTGCCATGGTACGAAGCCCCTGCCCGAAAAAGCCGCGCTGCCACCGTTATTTTCGGCCACTGGTCTGCGCTGGGTCTGGAAGTGCGCAGCAATCTGATGGCCCTGGATACGGGCTGCCTGTGGGGCGGGGCGCTTACGGCTGTGCGCCTGGAGGACCGGCAGGTTTCCCAGGTTTCCTGCCAGGGGCTGCCAGGTTCAACGCACTGGAAATAGCGCTTTCGGCCAAAGCGACCAGCTCGCGCCGGCTCCGTCCCTGCACCCGCAGCGGTTCGAGATAGGTGATTTCCGCCACCAGCCCGGGCTCGCCCAATACCCGGTGCAGCGAGTCGGCGAAGGACATGTCGTCGACGTAGGCCGGCGCAAGATTCGCTGTGCCGTCGGACTGGACATAGCGGATCGTTACCGGCCATAAAAGCGCTTCGGTGGCGACAGCCGGCTGCAGCAAAGAACTGTGGAAGGGACGCAGCAGGGTGCCGTTGCTGGTGGTTCCCTCGGGGAACAGCGCCACGCAGTCACCCTGGTTCAAGGCGTCGATCACCGCCTTGTTGGTGCGCGCCGTATCGTGGCGCCGGGTTCTTTCGATGAAAATCGTGCCCGTCTTCTCCGCCAGCCAGCCTATCAGCGGCCAGGAACGGACTTCCGCCTTGGACACGAAACGCACCGGGCGCACCGCTTGAAGCAAATAGATGTCGAGCCAGGAAATATGGTTGGAAACGAACAGCACGCCCCGCGCCGAAGCATCGGGCACCTGGCCTTTTACAACGAGATCGACGTCGAGAATGGCAAGCACCCGGACAGACCAGGCACGAACCAGTTCCGCGCGCCGCACCTGCCCGGCAAAAGGGAACAGCAATACTATCTTCGCCACCCCCAGCAGCAGGTGCAAAACAAGCCGAAGCAACCGCGAGTTGCGGGTAAAAAATCCGTTTCTCCGTTTAGCTTGTTTCTCCAAGGAAATGCCTTGCATAGCGTTTACTCACCTTGGACATGGGCAGCAAGACCAGGAAGTCCGCAGTATTGAAATCGGGATCCCACGCGGGATCGCCACAAATGTAAGCCCCTGCGCGCAGGTAGCCCTTGAGCAGCGGAGGAAGGGACGCAGGCGCCGAATGATTGCCGTTGAGCTTTTCCAGAGGCAGCGGGCAACGCGGGAAAACGCGCCACTCGACCGGGCTCATGCTGTCAATCTTCAGGGTATTATAAAGACTGGCGGCCGCGTGTCCACCATCGGCCATGCTTACGCTGGCGCACCCGATCAGGTACTCGTAGCCGTTGCTAAGCATGTGCTTCGCCAAGCCAGACCAGAGCAGTGAAATTGCCGCGCCGCTACGATAATCAGGATGAACGCAGGAGCGCCCTACCTCCGCCATGCGGTCGGAGAGATGCAGCAGGCGCGTCAGGTCGAACTCGCTTTGCGAATAGAGGCCGCCGATTTTTTTGGCCTGATCCGGCGGAAGAAGACGATAGGTGCCGACCACTTCGCCGGTATCGCCATTGCGTACCAGGAGGTGTTCGCAAAAGGGGTCGAAGATATCCTGGTCCAGGCCTTCTGCGCCACCCGGCAGCCGCGCCCCCATTTCCTCGACAAACACGCGATAGCGCAAGCGCTGCGCCTCTTTCACGTCATCACCGGATTGCGCGTAGGACAGAAAAAGCTTAGGTGCTGCCGCTTTGCCGCTTTGCGTCTGTAGTTGAGGTACCTGCATGTTGTTCCTCCATTCCGTGATTGGATGGAGGAACAATAAGCAGCGGGTGTTACTGCGACATGACAGCAGAATTACATTTTTATGACAGCCCTTAGGGAACCGCCGATTTATTCGTCGCACCGGCGAAAGCCGGTGTCCAGTGCCCTGAATTTTCTAGATTCCGGCCTTCGCCGGAATGACGATTTGTCATTTAATCAGCGCTTCCTTAGTGGCTGACGCGCGTCACTCCGCCGCCGGACAACACCCTCACCCGATCGCCGAGTCTGAACTGTTCATCGGCTTCCTGGGTCACCGCGATCATGCGGCCGCTATCCAGTTTGACGGTAACTTCCAGGCCATCCTTGCCCGTCACGCCTTCTTCAATCATGGATCCTGCCACGCCACCGGCCACGGCACCGAGTATGGTGCCTACGGTGCTGCCCTTGCCCTGCCCGACGTTGCTGCCGGCGATGCCGCCGATCACCGCGCCCGCGCCTGTTCCTACCGGGCTCTTGGTGCCCTCGATCTTAACGTGGCGCACGCTTTCCACCACGCCCATCTGGACTTCCTGTACCTGGCGCGCCTGCGAGCGGCTATAGGCGCCGCCCGACATGCTAGACGCGCACCCGCCAAGAACTGCCACAGACATAGACAATGCCGCAACTAATTTCAAAAACCGGATGTTCCTCATTTAACCCCCAAAGTTGATGCCAAAGTATTCCTTGAAGCGCGAATGGAGCTCTTCGCGCGCGAATGTGTGGTTCTGCCCGCCACGGCTGGCGATCTTGACCGCCCCCATCAGCGAAGCCAGCCGCCCGGTGACCTGCCAATCCATGCCGCGCGCAATGCCGTACAACAGACCGGCGCGGTAGGCATCGCCGCAGCCGGTTGGATCCACCACGTTTTCTACTTTAACGCAGGGAATTTCGTGGCGTTGACCATCGGCATAAATATCCGAACCCTGCCCTCCTCGTGTGACAATCAGCGCCTTGACAAGTTTTGCCAGCTGCTCGATTTTTTTCCCGGTGCGCTCCTGCAGCAATTGCGCCTCGTAATCGTTGAGTGCGACATAATCCGCCAATTCGACGAACTGCAACAGCTCCTCGCCATTGAACATCGGCAGGCCCTGGCCAGGGTCAAACACGAACGGGACACCGGCCTCGTGAAACTCGTGCGCGTGCTGCAACATGCCCTCCCGTCCGTCCGGCGCGACGATGCCGAGACCGACATCCTTCGCATCGCCCACACGGTTTTGATGGGAATGGCTCATGGCGCCGGGATGAAAAGCGGTAATCTGGTTGTCGGCCAAGTCAGTGGTAATGAACGCCTGGGCGGTGAAGGTATCCGCAACCCGGCGAACATGATCCTGCGCCAGGCCGAGCCGTTCCAGACGCTCGTTATAGGGCTGGAAATCATCCCCAACCGTGGCCATGATCAACGGCTCACCGCCTATCATTTTCAGATTATAGGCAATGTTCCCGGCACAACCGCCGTATTCGCGCCGCATATCCGGCACCAGGAAGGCCACATTCAGAATGTGGATCTGTTCGGGCAGGATATGGTTCTTGAAATGGTCATGGAACACCATGATGGTGTCGTAAGCCAAGGAGCCGCAAATTAGCGTATGCATCGATGAACCCCGTAAAATGTGTTCGCCGGATTATAACAGCTTCCGGCAAGGCAAATCGGGGCTTGGCATCGGCTTGGATCAAAGCCTCAAGGCAAAGAAAAACGCCGCCAACTCATCATTCGTTAGAAGCTGTTTTAAAAAATCACGTACCCCTCTTGTAGGAGCGGCCCCCGGCCGCGAAACATATTGAATCGCGGCCAGGGGGCCGCTCCTACAAGATATCTTGCAACTATCTGAAATTTTTTAACAGCTTCTTAGTGTGCGGAGCTACCGGCCAAATTGAACTGGCTGACTGCGTCATAAAGCACTTTGGAAGTGCTGGCCAGGTTCATCATGGCGTTGCGCGCCTGGCCGATGTCATTGGCTGTGGATGCGGTGATGTTGGCCACCGTCTCGATGTTGGCCGCGATCTCCGTGCCCACCGCCGATTGCGCCTCCGTCGCGACCGCGATCTGTTGCATCATGGTGGTGACGATATTCACCGACCGGTCGATATCCTGCAACACCTGGCCCATTTTCTCGCCATGACGCACCCCCAGGTTGACCTCTTCCCGGGCCCGGGCCATCGATTCTTTTGTCTCGTTGGTGCCGGCCTGGATAGTCTGCACGATCTTGGCGATATCGGCAGTGGAAGCGGAAGTGCGTTCCGAGAGTTTTCTCACCTCGTCGGCCACCACTGCGAAGCCGCGTCCTTGATCGCCGGCGCGCGCGGCTTCGATGGCCGCGTTCAGGGCAAGCAGATTGGTTTGTTCGGCAATTTCCCGGATCGTGTTGCTCACGCTGCCAATCCGGCTTATCGCCGTATCCAGTTCACCGATGGTTGTCGCCGACAAACCGACGGTTTCATCGATGCGGCTGAGGGCGGAAATCGTTTGCCGCCCCGTTTCGGTTCCGGCTTGGACCAAATCCAGCGTTTGGTTGGCCGCGGTTGCCGCCCTGGCCGCATTGGCGGCAATCTCCCCTATGGCACCGCCCATTTCATCGACTGCGGTACTGACCTGGAAGACTTTGTCCGACTGGGCCTTGGCATTGGAGGTGACAGCCGATGTCATGTCGCTGATGCCGTGAGCCGTTTGCCTGGTCTGGTCGGCGGAAACATGCACATTGCGCAAGATGCCCTCGAAACGGGCGACAAAATTGTTGATGGTATTTGCCATATGGCCTATTTCGTCGTTATTTGCGGCCGGCAGCCGACGGCTCAAGTCTCCCTGATGCAGATGGGCAACCACCTCGGTTATTCCTTCCACCCGCCTTTTCAGTCCGCGCGTGAATTTAATCTGAAATCCCGTCACCACGATCCCGGCCAGCACCAATGGGACCAGCACTACCCATAAAATACGCTCCATGTTCGACCTGATCCGCTGCCGGGATAAAATCTCCTTGGCTTTATTGGCGGCGACCAGCCCGTCAAGGTTGACTACCATCGGCTCGAGTTCCGACTTGTAAAGGGCGTCAGGAATCTGCAAGGCATCCGCCGGGCTCTCGGAGGCGATTTTAATTGCTCCGGCGAAGCCTCGGCCATACTCGCTCCATGCGTTAAGAATCTGGCCGATTTTTTGCCTTTCCGCTTCATCTGCGGGCAACCCCAAAACCAGTTTCCCCAGTGCCTGGATATGCGCGTCCGTTTGCACGAGCTTTTGCCCGGTTTCCAGCAGAATCGGGTCTGCCCTGGCAATCGAAAGGGCGGTCGCCTTGATTTCAATCAGGCTTTTATCCATGCTCTGTTGCGACTGATAAACGCCGAACTCTTGTTGGAGCCGGCCCAGGTTCGCCGCCACGGAAAGGATGACAGCAAGCAAACCGGAAATAGTTACCACAGTCATCAAATTAAGCTGTTTTTGTAGTGTCACGATTTTGTCCAATAGTCATTATGGTTTTCAATGTGTCGCCTCAATGGCGCATCCGAAGGGCTCGCGGCAACGACCACACAACTCTTCGTCGGCAGGATTATTGTTGAGCCTTGTTACATCATCATGACAGGCGGCCGTTGCCGCACAGCGTGTTTGGACAGGAAGGCTGGGCGTTACAGCCCGAACGAAAGGGAAGCGACCGTTGCGCCGATCAGCGCCCCGGCCAGCACATCGGTGGGATAGTGCAGCCCCAGAACCAGGCGCGAAACGGCGACCAGCAAAGCAAACGGCACCAGAATAAAGGCGAGAAGCGGGTAATAGGCCAGCGCCACAATGGCAAATGCAAATGCATGCAGGGTATGCCCGGAGGGAAAACTGAATTTGTCGAGCGGCAGCACGCTGAGCACGATGTCGCGGTAGAATTCGTAAGGGCGAGGACGCAGGGTTTTGGCCTTGAGCCATTTATACAAAAGAGTACAGGATAGCCCCACAGCCCCCATGTGCAGCACGGGAAGCGCCGCCCGCTCCCTGTCCCACAGCAGCAATAACAGCATCAGCCCGTACCAGAACAGGCCGTCCCCCAGCCGGCTTACCGCCCCGAAAAAAAGGCCGACCCATTTTCTGCTGTTGGCGCGGTTAAACCGGAGGCACAGCGCCAGATCCCAGGTTTGTATTTGCCCCAGGAATGAAACGGTCTTGTTGTCCATGCCGCCCCCCTTCCCCTACGGTTTCCAGCAACAATTTTTCGAATTTGTCGCAAATGTGGTCCCAAGCCAGACTTTTTGCGCTTAGACGCGCATTTTTTCCAAGATGCGGAATCATTTCCGGCTCGGCCGCCAGGCTTGCCGCCTGCTCGCAAAACCGGGAAATATTGTCGAATTCCGCCACCAGGCCGTTTTCGCCCTGGCGGATATGTTCCGCGGCAGCGGCGTAATCGTAGGCCACCACAGCCAGTCCGCTGGCCATCGCCTCGAGGGTGACATTGCCGAAGGTCTCGGTCAGGCTGGGAAAGAGGAACACGTCGGCCGAAGCGAAATGGGTCGCCAGATCCACCCCGGTGCGCATGCCGGCAAAAATGTGGCCGGGATTTCTGGCCTGCAGAATATCCCGTTGCGGGCCGTCCCCCACCCACACCAGCTTCGCTTGGGGATGTTTCTCACGCATTGCGTTGTAGGCCTGGATCACCGCATCGAGATTTTTCTCGGGCGCGATGCGGCCGACATAAAGTACAACCAGCTCGTCCTTGGACGCGCCCCATGTGCGCCGCAATTCCATGCTGCGGCGCGCCGGGTCGAACAAGCCGATGTCCACGCCGCGGCCGACTATGCTCAGATTCTGGTAGCCCTGTCCTTCAAGTTCGCGGCGCAAGCCCTCATCCGGCACCAGGGTGAGCCGCGCCCGGTTGTGAAAGTTGCGCAAATAGGCGCCGATCGGCTTACGCAGCCAACCGATGCCATAGTGTTTGGTGTAACTGTGGAAGTTGGTGTGGAAGTCGCTGGTAACCGGGATTTCAAGCTTGCGCGCCGCGGCCAGGGCGGACCAGCCGAGCGGCCCCTCGGTGACGATATGCACCACGTCAGGCCGTGTCGCGCTCCAGATGCGCTTCAATGCGGACCCGGATGGCAATCCCATTTGCAGGTTCTGATAGCGGGGGATGGCCAGCCCGGGCAGCAAAAACTGTTGCAGACCGGTTTCCGCCGAAGGCGCATCGTCCGGCCCCTGCCGCGGCCGGATCAGCTGGACCTGGTGTTGGCGTAGGCGCAAGCCTTCGACCATGTGCTCTATGGTCAAGGCCACGCCGTTGATCTCCGGCGGGTAGGTTTCCGTCACCACCGCCACGCGCAGCGATCGTGCGCTTGAGGGAAACTGCTGCAGGGGATAATAAATATTTTCTTCCATGCCGCCAATTTGCCGCGGCAAGAAGAAACTTTGATGAAGGAATTTTGAAGTTTTTGTTACAAGCCGTTCAGCCCAGCAGCACCAGCAGCCAAACCACAGCCAGGTTGATCAGGCTCAGCAGCACGGCGGCGCTGCCGATGTCCTTGGCGCGCTTCGCCAGCAGATGGTCGTCCAGGGAAATCCGGTCAACCGTGGCCTCCACCGCCGAGTTGAGCAATTCGACGATCAGCACCAGCATCACGCAGGCGATCATCATTGCCTTGCCCGTCGCTGCCGCGGGCGAAAACAGCGCGGAGGGGATCAGCACCGCCGCGAGCAGGGCTTCCTGCCGAAAGGCATCCTCGTTCTTGTACGCGGCTCTGAAACCCGCCAGGGAATAGTGCAAAGCATTCCACAGGCGTCTCAGGCCCGTTTTTCCTTTGTGCGGGCTTTCCATATCAGGGCGCCATATTAGGGCGCTTATGTGACGGTTTGATGACGGCTAGTATCTGAACCCATTAATTACGAAACATACGTCGCAGTCATGTAGGTTGGGTTAGCGGCTTTATCGCGCAACCCAACAAACCCAATCTTCACCAAAAGTAGGCGCCTCTAGGCGACACCGACG
>Ga0315268_10001856_pt1 | contig 24288 bp, 16 predicted proteins | sample C1_top_MG_FD_204535 | JGI IMG/M metagenome (GOLD analysis project Ga0315268, IMG submission 204535) | Sediment microbial communities from Yellowstone Lake, YNP, Wyoming, USA - C1_top | ecosystem: Environmental > Aquatic > Freshwater > Lake > Sediment | place: USA: Wyoming | collected 2017-08-01
GCCTCAGTGCATCGTCCTTGAGAAGTCTCACGACGGCTGCAGCCAAGACCTCTGAGTTCCTGGCGGGGACGACCAGCGCGTTGACTTCGTTCTTTATCACTTCGTCGTACTGCCGAAGCTTCGAGACTATCGGCACGGTTCCGCACGACATTGCCTCCAGGAGCGACTGCGGCATTCCATCCGAATCCGGAACAGAAACAAAAACGCGGGCAAGATTCAAGAAGAGCGACATCCTGTCATGAGGTATGGTCTCGAGAAATATCACGGAGCCTTCGACGCGTAGCGTCTTGACCAGAGCCTTCATCTCCCGGCCGTAGTTTCTCTCGCTCGCGTATTCAGAGAAGATGAATTTCGCAGCCGCAACTTGCTCGAGAACACGCGGAATCGCCTTGATGATCGTCTCGGTGTTGTAGAGCCGGTCTATGAGGCGCGTGCAGAGAACGAACTGCGAAGTTTGAGGCGTTGCCGCGTGCGAGCTGTTCGCGACGCGTGCTAGCTCGCCCTCCAACTCGTCTCTCAAAGCGTCTGTGTTTAAGCCGGGTTTGAATTGCCTGCGATCGACTCCCGGGCAACCAATGATGCGTACCTGTCCCTCGGGCTTTCCGAGATCGATCACTCGATTGCTGAGAAACCTGGAATGAGCCGTCACAACAGTGGCTCTCTTCAGCGCAAACGGCGTAAGTCTTCTCGCGAAGAAATCTGAGAAAGCACCCTGGTCCGCCAGTATGTCGCCTCCCCAGACCGTGATGACAAGCGGATTGAAATAGCTCAAAGCTGCGAGCCAGCCGTAGACCCTGACGTAATGAGCATGAAGAACGTCGGGCTTCAGAGTTCTGAGGGTCGAGGCAATCGGCATTATGTTGGCGAGTTGGAGTATCTTTGGAAGGCCGGGCCTCCAAAATATCGATCGCGTCGCGACACCGGGCAAATCCTTCCTGGTCGGGCTGAGCACTGTTACTGAGTGACCCCGCTCCGCGAAGTAACTCACCCATCTCTGAGTATGTATGCTCTGGAGGTCAGCTATGTAACAGAGCCGGAGCGGCCGATTCCCGTCAGGCATTTGCATCCTTTCTTGTCCCGGCGAGGCAAATGTAGAATCCGCACCTGGTGCGCTGCAGAACAGTATCCAGAACTCGATAGGTACCCATCTGTTCGTAAACAGCCCTGTAGATGCGCGAAACGGGGCCGATCTTCTTAAAAGCAATCGGGAAGAACATTACGGTGACGATCTTTTCTACGTCAAAGCGGCGTGCGACAAGGCGTTTTAAGGAATCTGCGTCGAGCCAATCCTCGATCGGCTGAAGCTTTTCCTGGAGTGAAAGCGCGTTCACTATCTGGGATGATCTCGGCGCGTTCGGCGTGGTCAGGATAAGCGCGCCGCCGGGCCGCAGAATCGAAAAAAGGGTTTCGATTAGCTTGGGCTGATCCTCTTTGCGGACATGTTCGATAACTTCTGAACAAACGGCCACATCAAAATCGTCCGGTGGAATCTCGAGGATATCACATTCCACAAAATTGATAGAAGGATATCGCTTTTTCGCCTCTGTAACGCTTCTGTCAAAACCGGTCACCTCACCGAATCGCGACAAGAGCTGAGTGAGCCATCCGCGGCCGCAGCCGACGTCGGCGATCCGGGGCCGGGCTGCTTTCGCTTGAGGTGAGGTTGAACCGGCCTGTGCGCGTTGAGTTTCGGGAGCGGTTGCCTCTTGACCGCTGAAGCTTTTGATTAATCTTCTCAGCTCACCGAGGATAAATCGAAGTCTGCATTTTTCATCGCACGCAATCTCGACTTGTGCCTGCCAGAAGTCCTCGTAGAAGGATTTTTGCTGGTCGCGTGTTTCCGATTTGCCCATCACGTTTCAACTCCGCAGTCGAGCCTTCGAGATCCTTCGATCATCTCTTTCTATCGTCTCAACGGAGCGGTCTCACAGATATCGTCTGACAAGGCTCTTCACGTGCGCGCTTGTCCGCTTATCTCTCAGGTTTGTTTCCAGGACGGTGTGATAAAACCCCTCGTCCTCTTCCCTGAAACCCACTTCCTTTGCGCAGGATAGAAAAGCGCGTCGCGCTGGAACTATGAGCCGGATTCTCGGCAAGTCAAGTTCATGGGCAAGCTTTCTGGCCCCGGAGAGAAGCTCGCCGAACGAATCTTGCCCAAAGTCTGCCACGAGCTTTATCAAAAGCCTCCGTTTTCCGGGCTGCGGCGAGGCGACGAGAACGCCCATCGGGAAAACAGTCTCGAAAGGAACATTTCCCCGGCCTTTTAGATCGCGGGCTTGAAGACCCCCAGCGAGGCTGCTACCCCGGCCCTTGCCCCGTTTCTGCGGCAAAGTTCCGAGGAAGAACTCCCCGTTTCTGATGGCATCTTTGAGGAAATTGCAGTCTACTTTGAAAAATGTCCAGCCTTCCGAGGCGAGACCTCCCATCGCTCTTGTGAAGGAAGAGGACTCGATTGCATCCATCACCACATCGGGAATCCGGGAAGGGTGCGAGACTCGTTCGAAGATGTGAGAGCGCCTCGCGTCGCTGGTTCCCGAAAGAATCGAGTAGCGGCCGGTCGGCTTCAGTCCCCAGCTTTTTCCGATGTGCAGCGAAGCGCGATTCCTGGCACCGGTGGCGTAGCGGACAGCTTCGGCGTTTCTTCTCAGCGCCTCCCTGGCCAGGAAGGCCGTCAATAGGTGAGAGATCCCCCCACCCCTGAACGAAGGAGCGACTCTGAGACCCTCGAACCATATCTCGCGCTTATTAAGAACCGTCAGTTTTGCGGTGCCGATGGGTTTTCCATCCAACGAGGCGATGGCGAAGAACCCTCTCTTGTCGTTGACCCACTCGTCCCATACCTTATCGATGTAATCGCCCCACTCACCCCAGGTCCGCCGACAGAAATTGAGAACAGTCGACTTGTCCGAGGGTCGGGCCCTCCTGATCGAAATTTGAGGCATTGTCTTTCGTGTCATATTGGTTTGCCCTGTTGGCTTCGCGGGTCGTCCCTGCGAGTACGCCCTGAGGGCGGTCCCTCGTCTTCAAAACTGAAGTCTATGTCGAACCTCAAGTAAAGTAAAGGGATATGGGGGCGCGAAGGCGCGTAGCGACTGGGGCCCCCAAGCTCTGCGCGAAGGCAGAACCCGTATTCCTCTTGTGCCCCTTCACGCTAAAGTTCTGTATAATCTTGTTTGGGTTCCAAGCGGAGAGCATTCGAAGCTATTCGCTTCATGCTCGCGACGGTCTGGTCCATCACCTAGAATCCATCACACAGGGTCCATCACATGAAGAAAAGTGAATCCAGCAGCAGAATCCTGAACAACTCTCTTAGAGATTTCTTTGGCGATGCCCTACGCATCACGCTTAGAAATCCGATCCAGGCCTTTTCGTTTGTGAGGACCCTTTTCTGGTTAAGGAAGGCGGCCAACTTGAGAGAAAGTTGGAAGCGCAAAGGATATCTTGTCCCGCCGATTCTGATTTTCAGCGTGACAAACGAATGTAACCTGCAATGCCCGGGGTGTTATAACCAGACATTTCATCGAGCCAGCGGAGATGAACTGAGTGACAAGAAACTGTGGGAATTGGCAGCCGAGGCAAAAGAGCTCGGCATTTCCTTCTTTGTCATTGCGGGAGGCGAGCCTTTCCTGAGACCCGTTCTGCTCGATGTCATGAAAAAGTATCCTGAGATCATTTTCCTCGTTTTCACCAACGGAACGCTGATAGATGACAAGATTGTCGAGAGATTCAAGAGGCAAAGAAACGTCGTGCCCATGATCAGTCTTGAGGGCAATCAGGAGGAAACGGACGAGCGTCGCGGAGCGGGCACTTTCGGGCAGCTTCAAGAGACGATGCAGAAGATGCGCAAGCTCTCTATTTTCTTCGGCCTGTCGCTGACGCTTGTGCGAAAGAATTTTGCCACCATTACTGCCGACGAATTCATCGGCAAGTGCGCGAAGCTGGGATGCAAGTTCTTCCTTTTTATCGAATACACGCCGACCCAGGAGGGCACAGAGGATTGGGTGCTGACAGAGGAACAAAGATCTCGAGTCAGAGGTATTATGCTGGACTATCGTTCGAAGTATCGCTCGCTCTTCATCGCCGTTCCGTGGGACGAAGAAGACGTCGGCGGCTGTCTTTCTGCGGGTCGGGGATTTGTACACATCAATGCGGCCGGCGATCTGGAGCCCTGCCCATTCGCTCCGTTCTCGGACACAAATGTCAGAGACCATTCTCTGAAAGATGCTCTGCAATCAAAACTGTGTGAGAAGATTCGCCAGCTTCCGGAGCTCTCGAGAGAAAAGGGCGGTGGTTGCGTTTTGTGGAAGGAACGGGAGCTGGTGCAGTCGTTGATCAAGGACAAGATTGCCGGAGGAGCTGGATGAATATCGAGATAAGACAATTTAGGCCTTCTGACGAAACCGATGTGGTGGCGCTGTGGCAGGAGGCCGGCCTAATTGTTCCGTGGAATGATCCTCGCAAGGACATTCGGAGAAAGCTCGGGGCGCAGCCGGAGCTTTTCCTTGTCGGGCTTGACGGCGGCCGCATCGTGGCCGTGATAATGGCCGGCTACGATGGACACCGCGGATCAATCTTCTATCTTGCCGTCACATCGGATCTCCAGCGCAGGGGAATCGGCAGGCAGATGGTTGAGGAAGCCGCGAATCGTCTCAAGGCAATGGGTTGTCCCAAAGTAAACCTCTCTGTGCGGACATCGAACCGGTCAGTCATCGAGTTCTACAGGAAGCTAGGCTACACTGTGGACGACGTGGTGAGCATGGGAAAACGATTGGAGAAGGATTAGGCGCCTAGGCGACCCAGGGGCCGGGGCAGGGCAAGGAGGCACTATGCAAGCACGCGGACCTCTCATGGTAGAGCATCGTCTGATTGAACGCATGATCGCGCTGATAGAACGCGCCCTGGCGCGAACCCAATCGAGCGGCCAGATTGATTCGTACTTCGTGGAAGGGGCCGTTGACTTCATCCGAACGTATGCGGATCGAACGCATCACGGAAAAGAGGAGGGCATCCTGTTTCGCGATCTGGCGAAGAAACCGCTTTCGGGCGATGACCGTCGCGTGATGAACGAATTGATCCAGGAACATATCTTCGGCAGGCAGACCACCAGGGCTCTGGCCGAGGCAAACCGCCGCTATCGCAGCGGCGACTCGGCCGCGCTGGCATCCGTTGTCGAGAAGCTCGGCACTCTTGTTGAGTTCTATCCGAAGCACATAAAGAAAGAAGACAAGGTGTTTTTTCCTGCGTCCCGCGCATACCTCACGCACGACGAGGAGCAGAGAATGCTGGCTGAGTTCTGGGAGTTTGACCGGAAGATGATTCACGAGAAGTACACGTCGGTCGTGGAAGAACTCGGCGCAAAAGCAGCCCCGGACCACTAAGCGATGACGTCCCGCATCATCTCCCGGATCCCCCGGGGCGCCCATCTCCCCTTTCCCATTCCGGGTCCCTCTCATTTGACAAGACACGACATTAAACATAGAATCTCAAAATTGTGGAAATAGACAAGAAGACACTCCGGTGGCGCTTTCTCCTTCCCTTGTATCTCTCCAATGTTGCCGAGGGAATGTGTCTCACGGTAACGATGTTCTTTGTTCCGCTTCATGTGCGCAGAACCTTCGGGCATACGAGCCTCCTCACAATTGCTTCCATTGTGGCGTTGCCGTCCGGCGCAATGTTCATTGCGAGCAATTTCTGGGGCGCGCTCGCAGACTACACAAAGCAGCTGAAACCATATCTTCTCATCGGCCTTGCCGGGTACGGCGGCTGCCTTTTCGCGCTCAGCACGACGCACACCTCCTTTTCCGTTGTGCTTGTTGCCACGATCTCGTCGTTGTTTTTTGCCGCGCTCAGGCCGATTTCCCTTTCTTACGTAACTCTGCTGAGAGAATCCGAGAAGGGGCGCGCGGTCGGCGATCTCATGGCGTTCCAGAGCTTGGGCTGGTTGGTGGGCGGCATTGCCGGCGGCTATTTGTTTGAGCCCGTGACCGGCGCGCCCGTCGACAGCATACTCGTCGGCGGCGCGATCTTCGGCGCGTTTGTGCTGGTAGTTGTGGCGGTGCTGCTCAGGCCGCTGGCGATCGGTGCGGCGACCAACGGGGCTGGCCGTGCGGCGACCAACGGGGCTGGCCGCGCAGCGAGCAACGGCACTGGCCGCGCAGCAGGCAACGGCGCCCCCCTCGAGGCACGCTCATGGATCCGCGGGATGACCGCAGACCTGCGGCTCCTTTACAGCTCGAGGGCTCTTGTTGCTACGTGTGCTCTTGCCGGGCTTTGCTCCGGCGGTGTGTGGGTTTTCTTCGGCAACTTTTCTGTCTTTCTGACGGAGTATACGAAGGCATCCACGACACTTCTCGGCTGGGCAATGGCGCTGTCAACTTTGCTCGGAATGTTCACGTTCGGCCCGGCTGGAAGGTTGGTGGACAGGATAGGGCCCATGAGGGTGCTCGTCATCGCGGTATCTCTCTACGCCGCAGTTTACGGGCTCGTCTCATTGACCATAAGTCCCATTCTGATAACGATTTACTTCTGCGCGCCCATTTATCCTTTATTCAACGTGAGCGTCATGACGCTTGCTTCTGAGCTGAGCGGCAAGAGAGCAAGAACCGGCGGTCTGGGTGTCATGGCAGGTGTTCTTGCGTTTGCGCTGGCGACTGGTACACTAGTTGGCGGCGCGATTGCCGACAACGTGGGTCTGGCAATTCTACCGCGTTGGACCTTTGGCCTCGAGATTGCGTGTCTTGCGGCGATCTTCGCCTCGGTCAAATTGTTCAGGGTTTTAACTATCAACACTGGCAGGCGAGGGAATGCGGTCTAGGGCTCACTGGAGACCGCGGAGATATTGATGGACGTTGTTCAGGTAAAAGTAGGAGACAGCACGGTCGAGCTTTTGGAAGGTGACATTACCGAGCTCGACGTTGATGCAATTGTCAACGCCGCCAACACGGATCTCGTTCTCGGAACAGGTGTGGCGGGCGCAATCCGGACCAAGGGCGGGCCGAGCATTCAGGAAGAATGTGACGCAGTCGCGCCCATAGGATTGGGACAGGCAGTCGCAACCGGAGCCGGCGAGCTTAAGGCGAAGTACGTCATCCACGCCGCAGGGATGGGGCCCAGCAGACGAACAAGCCCCGGCATTCTCACGACAGTTACACGCAACACACTTCTCTGCGCAGAAGACAAGAAGGTGAGAACGATCGCTTTTCCCGCAATCGGAACCGGTGTTGGCGGAATGAAGCTCGAAGAGTCGGCCAGAATAATGCTGACAGAAGTTCTCGATTACCTCGAAGAAGGCACCGATTATCTTACAAAAGTTATATTTGCGCTCTACGGTTCAAAGGCCTTTGACGCGTTCAAGGCAGAGCTGGAGAAACAAAGCGAAGAACGAGGTTTGAAGATAGGCGGCGGATAGCGGGAATCTGCATTTCTGCGCCGCGTCCCCGGACACTTGGAAACTGCACCAGGAGGAAGCAATGTTCGCAAGAAAGGACTTCGAGGCAGAGCTACTGAACATCCTTAAGGGTCTAATACGAATCGACACGTCCAACCCGCCCGGGAATGAAATCCGTGCCGCCGAATTCATCAAGAATATTCTGGATGCCGAAGAGATCCCTGCAAAGGTACTTGCCTCGACGCCCACTAGAGGAAGTGTGATCGGGCGGCTCAAGGGCGACGGGTCAAAGGCTCCTTTGCTCCTGCTTTCTCATCTGGATGTTGTCCCGGTAGAAGCCGAGCGCTGGAAAGTGGACCCTTTTGCAGCGGAAACTAAAAACGCCTACATCTGGGGAAGAGGCGCGCTGGACATCAAAGACCTCACCTCCATGGAATTGATGGCAGTGCTTCTTGCCAAGAGGGCCGGACTCAAGTTCAAGAGAGACGTTATCCTGGCGGGAACTGCGGACGAAGAGGCCGGCGGTACCTATGGCGTCAAGTGGCTCATTCAGAATCATTTTGATGAAATCAAGGCAGAGTTCGCGATCAACGAAGGCGGTGTGGGGCTAAATCACGACGGCCGAAAGGTGCTCTTCTGCCAAAGCGCGGAGAAGGGCATCTGCTGGATAAAGATCACCGTGAAGGGTGAGGGTGGTCACGGCTCGTTGCCGACCAGTAAGAATCCCGTGGTCAAAACCGGCGAGATAATTTCTCGAATCGGTCAGACCACTTTCCCTGTGCTGAAGACGCCGATAACCGAGAAGTTGATAGTCGGCCTCGAAAAGCTGGGTCTTCTTCCGAAAGGCATGGGGGCGGCGGACGTATTCGGCAGCACGCAGATTCTTTCAACCGGCGCGCCGCCGTTTGACAAGAGGCTAAATGCCTGGGTAAGGAACACGGCCACCCCTACGTTTCTGCGCGGCGGCACAAAAGTCAACGTGATTCCGATGGAGACAGAGCTTTCCATAGACTGCAGAGTGATGCCGGGAGTCGACACGCAAGAGATTTTCAAGGCCGTTCAGGCACTGGTGAAATCGCCCGACGTCGAATACGAAATCCTTCAGAACAAGCCGGGGACCGAGTCAAGGCTGGACACAGAGCTCTGGAAAACTCTCGAGGCCGGCCTCAAGGACATAGAGCCGAATGCGGCATTCCTGCCCTATCTGTCCCCCGGAGGTACGGATTCGGGTTTCCTGAGAGAAAAGGGCATCACTTGCTACGGGTTCGATCCGGCATTCGCGACGTGGGAAGAATGGGACACGGTTCACGGAATTGACGAGAGGATCGCGATAGAGAGCCTCGTTACAGGCACGCTGATCCTGTATCGGGTGCTGGAGAGATTCTGCGCGTGAGCGCTGCCGAATCGTATTCTGCGACAGGAGCTCTTACTCGTTTTGAAGGGCCTTCCTGAATCGTTCCGGGGTAACGCCCGTCCTCTTGACGAAAGCCCTGAAGAAGCTGGATTCACACTTGAAGCCGGTTTCTCGCCCAACCTGCTTCACAAGAGCTTCCCCCTTGCGGAGCATCTCTACTGCCTTTTGAATTCTGGACGTTGTGATGAAATTCCACAACGTCTCCCCGGTATACCTGCTGAATTGCCTGGAAAGATGCTCCCTCGTTACGCCGAGATGATTACTCACTTCGGTCGAGCTCGTGATGTTTGCCAGATTTTCATCTATGTATTTCATGGCTCCGATCATGACCGCCTCGGGCCCTATTCCGAAAGGCCCGTTTCCAGTCTTCATACTCGTGGCGTCCACTGCATCATGAATTGCCTCTGCCAGTTTCCAGACGTCCCCCGGTCTTGTAAAGATCCCGCTCAATTCGAGATTCTCGATTTCGCTTGGGGGCATCTGCCCGCGATGCTGACCGAAACCGAAGATTGGTAATTTGCCGTCGCGGGACCGATGAGTTGCCGTTGAGCGAACGCTCTTCACAAGTTCGGCCGAATCCCGGCTCAAAACTTCGGATCCCACGACAAGTGCGTCAATGGATGCTGCTGCGGCCGCTTTCGAGAGCACGTCAGCTTCTGTTCTTTCAACCAGAAGATAGAAACGTTTCCCCAAGAGCTGTCCGAGCGCCCTCACGGTATGGGGAGGAACGCCAAGGAGTGCTATTCGGCGGAGAGATTCCGTCTTCCGCGCGGTTTTTTCCTGACCGGACTTCGCAGACCTCGTCGGTAGCATGGAGCCATTACACTCGCCACGGCCTGCACTGACAAGCTAAATTCACCCGCAGATTGTGATTAGTGTGTGAAATCTGTGATTTTTTGAGACATAGGGAGGCTATTGTACGGTCGTGCTGCCCGCCGAAGCAGATCCACCCTCGGCTGCTGCGTGCGCCGCGAGAACCCTTTTCTCTCGCTTTATTTGCCACAACCGCCAGTAAGTGTAGATGACCGGAATGATTTCGAGCGTGAGGAAAGTGGAGCTGATGAGACCGCCCACCATTGGAGCTGCGATGCGCTTCATGACGTCTGCGCCCGTGCCCTGTGCCCAGAGAAGCGGGAGGAGTCCCATCATTGCAGTGCCGACGGTCATGAGTTTCGGTCTAACGCGCATCACCGTGCCTTCCATGTGCGCCCAGATGATGTCGTTGAGGTCGCGGATCTTTCCAGCTTTCTTGCGCCTTGCGTAGGCGTGGTCGAGATACAAAATCATGACAATGCCCGTCTGAGCCGCAAGCCCCGAAAGCGCAATGATGCCGACCAGAGTTGCCGTGGAGTAATTGTATCCCAGGAAATACATGAGCCAGATACTTCCAACAAGAGCGAACGGGACAGAAGCGAGAACGATGAGCGTCTCGGTTATGTTTCTGAAATTCAAGAAGAGCATGATTACGATGAGAATCAAGGTAATCGGAATCACGACTCTCATGCGTTTGGCCATGATCTCGAGCTGCTCGTATTGACCGGTCCATTTAAGATAATATCCCGCCGGTACCTTGATCTGCTTTGCGACGACCTGCTTTGCTTCCTTTACATAACCGCCTATGTCACGCTTGCTTTGATCCATGTCCACGTAGACGTAACCTACGAGCATTCCGTTCTCGTCTTTTATCATGGGCGGGCCGCTGGCGATGCGGACGTCAGCTATCTGGCCAAGCGGAATGTTGGCTCTTCCCTCCGGCAATGCAAAACCTCCGGCCTGCCCGGATTTCGTCATGCCGCCCTGTTCCGGCATCGGCAGCCCTCCAGCCATGCTGCCGCCCATCTGCGACTGGCCGCCTGGGAAAGCGGTCATCGAGGAAGCCCCGGCAGCGGAGCCTCGCTCCATTCCTCCACCCATTCCGCCGCCCATCTGCGACTGCCGGTCAGGTTCCATGACTTTGCCGAACGCCTCGAAGTTCACGAATGGATCGTCGCTCGCGAGACGCAGAGGAGGTTCTTCCTGCACGCCGCCCATCTCGCTCGATGCGCTGTTCATTTCGCCCATGTCGCCGCCGCCAGCCGCTCCGGTGTTTCCTGCCGGCAGGGGCACGAGCAGCTGCTTAAGTTGCTCGATGTTTTCTCTCATGTAGCGTGGATATCGGACATTGATGCTGAACCTGCTTCGTCCCTCGATGGTCATTTCTATCGGTATTCCGCCGATCGCGGATTCGATCACGTCCTGAACGTCACGCATGTTGAGACCGTAACGCGCAATCTTTGCCCGGTCGGGGATTATGTCTATGAAGAAACCGCCCGTGTTTCGTTCTGAATACACCGACCGAGTGCTCGGGATTGACGAGAGTGTGTGCTCCAATTCCATGCCGATGCGTTCTATCTCGGCGAGATCATTTCCGAAAATTTTGACGCCGATGGGCGTTCTTATGCCTGTGGACAACATGTCGATGCGCGTTTTAATGGGCATAGTCCATGCGTTTGTCCAGCCCGGCATCTGCATCGCCTTATCGAATTCCGCTATCAGCTCTTTCCATGTGATTCTCCTTTCCTCCGGCCACATCCGCCGAAGGACCTTCTTGAGAAATTCAGGCGCCCAACTCGAATACCATCTTTTTACAGGAATCTTCCGCCATTCCTCCATCGGTTTGAGCTGTACGACAGTTTCCAGCATGCTGAGAGGCGCAGGGTCGGTCGGTGTCTCGGAACGGCCGGCCTTTCCATAGACCGAGATCACCTCGGGGAAGGAGCGGATCACTCTGTCCAGAAATTGGATGTATTGCTTCACGGCTTCGATGGAGATGTTGGGGAGAGTCGTCGGCATGTAGAGTATGTCGCCTTCATTCAGGGGCGGCATGAACTCCGAGCCGATCTTGGGAACCATCGGCACCGCGGAAAGGATCGCAGCGATTCCGATGGCGATGGTGGTCTTTGGGTTGCGAAGTGCCACGTACACAAAAGGCTTGTAAAGGCCTATAAGAATTCGAGAGACAGGATGTTTCTTCTCGGAGCGCACCTTCCCCCTGAGAAGCGATACCATCAAGGCCGGGACGAGCGTAATGGAGATCAAGGCGGCGAAGAACATTGCAAATGTTTTTGTGAACGCAAGCGGCCTGAAAAGCCTGCCGCCCTGCCCGGTCAATGCAAAAATGGGTAAGAACCCGATTGTGATGATCAGAAGGGCGTAGAAGATCGAAGGTCCGACCTCCTTCGCGGCGGCTATTACTACCTCTTTCCTGCTGACGTGAGGCGGTGCGTTTTCAAGACGCTTGTGCGCGTTTTCGACGAGCACGATGCTGGCGTCGACCATGGCGCCAATGGCGATGGCGATTCCTCCGAGACTCATGATGTTTGAATTGATTCCCAGGAAATACATCGGTATGAAAGCGAGCCCGACAGAAATAGGCAAGGCGATGATGGGAACGATCGAGCTTCCGAAGTGAAGAAGGAAAATGATGATGACCGCTGCAACGACGATGCCTTCTTCCATGAGAGTGTGTTTGAGCGTATGGATCGATCTCGTTATGAGATTGCTTCTGTCATAGACGGTCTTCATTTCCACGCCTGGAGGGAAGGTAGGTTTCAATTCCTCGATCTTTTGCTTCACGCGGTCGATTACCCTCAGAGCATTTTCGCCGTGACGCATGACGATGGTGCCGCCGACAGTTTCTCCCAGCCCGTCGAGCTCTCCCAGCCCACGCCTGATCTCGGGTCCAAAGCTAACCTTCGCGATGTTTCCCAGGAGGATTGGCGTTCCTGTTTGGCTCTTGCCCAGTCCGATCTGGCGAATTGCATCGAGGTTCTGAATGTAACCCTGCCCTCGCACATAATATTCTCGTTCCGTGAGCTCTATTACGCGGCCGCCGACGTCGTTGTTGCTCTCGCGGATTGCACGGCTGACGTCTCCGATTGTGAGTCCGTATGCGCGCAGCTTTTCGGGATCGACTTCTACCTGGTACTGCTTCTGGTACCCTCCGATGCTCGCGACTTCCGCGACTCCCGGAACAGACGCCAATGCGTACCGCAAATTGAAATCCTGAAATGTGCGAAGCTCTGCCAGGTCGTGTTTACCTGTCTTGTCAACAAGGGCGTACTGATAGACCCAACCCACGGACGACGCATCCGGACCAATGACGGGCGTAACCCCGTTCGGAAGTCTCCCTTCAAACTGCTTCATGTACTCGAGCACGCGGCTCCGCGCCCAGTAGATGTTCGTGCCCTCATCGAAAATTATGTAGACGAACGACATTCCGAACATGGAATAGCCGCGCACCGCGGTAACGTGCGGAGCCGAGAGCAGCGAAGTGACGATCGGGTAGGTGATCTGATCTTCGACGAGATCGGGACTTCGGCCCATCCATTCCGTCCACATGATGACCTGGACGTCGGATAGATCCGGTATCGCGTCAATCGGAATATTGCTTATCGAGTACCACGCCCCGACTGAGGCGAACACGATGCCTATTAGAACCAAAGAGCGGTTCCGCGCGCAGAAATCTATTATTCGGCTTATCATATGTTGCCTTCTTAGTGACTCTTACATCGTGTGGCCGGCGTGCTCACCTGCTCCGGTTCCGCCCATCCCTGTTATCGCGGCCCGGAGGCGGCTCTCGGAATCAATGAGGAAATTAGCACTCGTCACGACTAACTCGCCTTCAGAAAGCCCGGAAAGTATCTGAATAAAATCGTTCGATCTCCGACCGACCTTCAATAGACGAGGCTCAAAATGAACTCCATTGTGGACTACGAAGGCATACTGCCTCACGCCGTCGTCCATCACTGCGTCCGAAGGCACGGCAAGTACGGATTCTCTCGAGCCTTCCAGCAAGATCTCTGAATACATTCCCGGCCGCAGACGGAGCTGCGGATTGTCAAACTCTATGCGAACCTTGAGGGTGCGCGTTTCCGGAGACACCGACGGATAGATGAATCCTATCCTGCCCGCGAACGTTTCTCCCTCGTATGCAACCGTCTTCATCGAGGCCTTCTGGCCGACTTTGACGTTCGACAGGTCTTGCTCGTACACGTCTGCCAAGACCCAGACCTTGCTCAGGTCGACTATAGAAAAAAGATTCTGGTCTGCTCCGATGTATTGACCGGCAAACACGTTCTTTTCCATTACGTAGCCCGAGAACGGGCTGTTCACCCAAAGAACTTGAGACGGCGAGCGCGTTTCGTCCAAACGCTTCACTTCTTCGTCCGGTACGCCCAGCAGCTCGAGCCGCTGCCGCGCCGCGTCCGCGAGGCCGCGTCGGGTGTCTGCAAGCTCGCTGTCCTTGGAGCCGCGGTCCAGAGCCGCCAGTGCCACGGCGTAATCTTGCTCCGCTTGATAGAGATCTTGGCTGTAAACGGACAGTAGTCTCTCGCCCCTCTTGACGGCTTGGCCGGTCTGGTCGACGTTGAGATCCTTTACCCATCCGCTGAATCTTAGATGCAGGTTTGTGATGCGAGTTTCGTCCGGCGTAACAAAGCCGACTATGTTCGTAGCGCCACCGAGAGACCGGCGTTCGACCTTACCGGTGCGGACGTCGATAAGTTGGAGCCGCTTTGGCTCGAGCGTCACCGGAACAAGCCCCGGCACCGGAGAGCTTCCCATTTCAGGCATGGTGGCCTCATGGCCGGAGGGAGATTCGCTCGTCCCTTCCATACCCGGCATGTTGGCCATGCTCTGGTCGGACGCGCTTGCTGCTCCGGAGGGCCGGCCTTCGCCCGGAGCCTGGTCGGACGCCGTGCCGGCCGGTCCTGCCGCCTTACCTCCGCCGCCTGCGCCTACTGCGGCGGATCCTTGTTTGCTCATCGGAACCAGCGACATGCCGCAGATAGGACAATCGCCCGGCTGCTTGCTGACGTAGGTTGGATGCATAGGGCAGTTATATTCGACCGCGGCCTTGGCAGAATGTTCCCGCGTCGCAGCGCCGAAATAACTCACGATCATGATCGCAGCGAAAAGACACATGCCGGCCAGGATTATCCATCTCACAATTGCCATCGTGTGCGTGAGAGGCGGCGCTCCTTCCTCTCCCTCGGGCATCGGCTCGTGCTCGTAAGGATCGTAGTGCTCGTTTTGTTCTGTCATGGGAAACGTCCTTTCGTTATTGCCCTTGTTTGGAAAAACGAATTTCTATTTAGACCAGTTGGCTGGGTCAATTGTGTACTGTTCCGCCTCAGCTATTGTCCGCGCCAATTCATTGGCGAGCTGAAATTGAGTGATTCGATCCCTGTAGATGGCGCCGGCGTATGTAAGAACTGTTATGAAAGAGGTGCGATTGTTGACGTATCCGGCGAGAGAAGAGCGATACGTGTCTTCAGAAGCCGGAACGATGTCTTCTCTGTACAACTTCAAGCTCTTGGAAAGCCTCTGAGCCCTGTCGTGAATCGCGACGAGCGCAGCCCGGGTTTCTCTCAACAACTGGGCGGATTCCGCTTCAGTGCTCCTCTGCATTGCCTGCGTCGACAAGGCCATTTGTCTTTGCCGGCGTCCGGCGAAAATTGGAAGAGAGAGCGACGCCTGCGCTCCAACCATGTTGTCGCGCGGACCTTCCGGACCTGCTTCTCGAATTCCGTACTGGGCCGAAAGACCGAGCATGGGCCACCGCATTCTCTGCGAAGCGGCCGCCGAAAACTTATAGCTTTGAGACGTGTATTCAAGTTTCCTTAGAGGAGGATAGTGCTCCTCTGCGTCTGCGAGCCAGCGGTCCGGCGAATCCGGTATCACAAACTCATAGGGACTCTCGAGCGGAGGGAGCGGAGTCAGAGCGTCGAGTCCCCTCAAGGAATTGAGAGTCGTCCTCGCCGAGACGAGCTCCGCCTCGGTAGAGAAAATCATCGATTCGAGTCGCCAAAGGTCCGCCTGAGCAGCCAGAACTTCGTCCTGCCCTGCTTCATTTGCGCGAAGTTTCGCAGTTGCTGAGGAGACGAGATCCTTCATGAGCTCACGCTGGCGTCCCAGGTTCTCAAGGACTTCTTGCTGATAATAGACGTCGAGGTAGGCAAACCGGGCCGCAGTCGCAAGCCCGAGCTCGACAGACCGCCTCTCCTCTGTCGAGGCCTTTGCTTCAAAAAGCGCTGATTTGGACAGAAGTCCCTTCTCGCCCGCATAGGGGATTTTCTGACTGAGCCCGATCATCTTCATGGTCATGGGATCCATTCTGAAATCGAGCGAAGTCGGCAGGTTCTCCACGCCGAACATCAGCATCGGATCTTCCCAGGCGCCCGCAGGTCCCACTTTCGCTCGGCTTGACTGCTCCATGTACCGCGCCGCGGCCACCCTGTCATTGTGTTCGATCACTTCCCTCAGGATCTGTCCCAAACGCAGAGTGTCACCAGCTATTGCTGCAGCGCTCATCGGAGCCGCTGCCTGGACCTCCGCCCGTGGAATCACATTCTGAGCAAGAGATGTCGCAGCCGCGCTGACGAGCACGATCAGGACCGAGGCCGCTGCCAATAGAACTGCACCGACCCAAAGTCCCTTGCTTTGCTTGACGACCTTCATTCAGAGAAATCCTCCGGAAGGGTACATCGCAATCGGCGTGCCAATTCCGCAGCGTCCAGTAACTTATTATCCGGTAGAGAGTTACTCATCTGCTCCAAATGCCACCCCTGAAGATCGGAGAGTATTCTCCAACAGTGCTGTCGAATAGTCTACATAATTGCGCACGATTGGAAAGAGAAACGCATCTTTGCCCCTGTCATAGGAGACGATTTCGTGTCTCAAGTCATTACCATTAACGCAAACTTTGTCGCAGAGTCAAGCGGATTCAGAGAGATCGCGGCTCACGTTCAACGACGGTGACGCGCGCATTCAACTCCTGCCGAGCGTGCTTCAGCATTGACTACACACCACAATGCGCCTAACATCAATTTAAGTACCGTGTCGAATACATGAATCTCTCACACCATCTTATCCTTAAGGAGGAGAGGGTTGAAACGGAGCGACCAGTACCTATTTCTGACAGTATCACTTATCTCTCTTGCTCTTATGGTATTTGCGCTGCCCTGTCTCGGTCAATCGCGGATCTCCGGCGTCTCGGCGAGGGACGTCGTTGTGTTTGATAACAGCAGGGAGCAGTTCTGGACGCCTTTCGATGCAGGGTTCTTCGGATATTCCGAGCTTTCAGTTGCGCTCAACGAGGCTGGCTTCCTCGTAACGGAGTCGAATATCCCGGTGACCTATTCCCTCTCGTTCGAGCCGGCAGGAAGTGTCCTCGTCATGGGTCCGGCGGCTGGCCAGGCCTACACGAAAAAGGAAATCGCGGCGATAGTACAGTACGTGCAAAACGGCGGCGCGCTCCTCATTCTGGCTGAGGAGGCACTGGCGGGTACGGAGAACTTTCAGAACAGCCTGGCGGCTCAGTTCGGAATGAGGTTCCGAGGCACCACAGTTGTCGACAGCGCTCACAGCATCAAGGACACTAATGGAGATTGGTTGTTCGCCAAATCTGATCTGTTCGGTTTAAACAGTGTATGCCTCACGAAACCGGTGCCCATGTTCATCACTGGCAGCGCGATTCACTGTCTTGCGTCGGCCCCCACTTCGAAGCCGCCGAAGGCAATAATAGGAGCTGTTGTTGAGTTTGGAAAAGGACGAGTCGCCTGCATCGGGGACAGTCAATTTCTAATAAACGGCGGGAAGAACGAAATCGGGATAGGGTGCGCGCAGAACAAAGAGTTCGCCGTTGCGCTTTTCAGTTGGCTTGCCGACAGGCATACGATTCTGACGGCGCGCATAGTCCCGCAATACACGCTCATCACGGGCCAGTTCGCGAAGCTCAAGGTCCGGGTAGACGGGACAACGGACTTGGTAGCGCAAGTCAGGGGCGGGACAATCAAGCCCGACACTGTCAAAGGGGCCACGGGCGAACTTGCATTCGACCTGGAAATCCAGAAGGACGGGTACGTTGAGTTTCTCGGAAATGACGGCTCTCACAAGACGGTCGTGTTCCTGGTGCCTCCTCCCGGGGGAGTCGGAGCAGGAGTTCTCTTTGATACCCGAAATTACGGCCCGCAAATAGCAGACCCGATAAATGGAATTATTGATTTCGCCATGTTCTTACGAGACAAAGGATTTTGGCCCTGGGCAATTGAAGAGGGCGTCGTCGACGTGTCCACTCTCTACGCAATTGTTGTGGTAAATCCACTCCGAAGCGCTCCCTTACTCTATGCAGGGCAGCTGAAGAATCCAAAGTTGAGATGGCTCCTCATTGGCGAGCCGACGTCGGGCATTAGTGTCCACAATGCTGTGGGCGACTGGTTCAGGTCAAGAGGGTTCACTGACGTTGAAGCACCCATTGTCTCGCTTGCAAAGGACCTGGGCATCAAGTTTCTGCCTTACTTTGTATACGAATCCAATCTTTCGAATACCCTTGGAAAACATCCTACGTTTCCAATCTTCAATTATGGACCGGACTTCTGTAACTCCTATAGATGCGGTGTAGTTGAAGCCGAGGGCGGAGAACCGATTCTTGTCGCTTCGAAGACTGCCTGGGGACTTGAGGGCGGGCTGGGCGTAAGGTCGGCGGGCAGGCTTACTTCACCGGCCAAGTATGATTATACAAGACCACCGGCAGCGGCGATCTTGCTTAAGAACGCTTTTGCACTGGCCGATCTTCACATCCTGTCAAGCCAGCACTTGAACAACAGGGGAAACCGGGTGCTTGCTAACGATCTGGCAAATTGGATGGCAGGTCAGGAATTTCATGTTCCTGAGACCGGGAATTGACGCCTCTTTCCGAATTCTTTGCAATCCCATAAGTCTTCATGCGGTACAAAAGAACGTGCCGCGGAATCTTGAGCATCCTCGCTGCTTCAGATTTGTTCCACCTGCTCGTCTCAAGCGCTCTGAGGATAAGACTCCTCTCAGCGTCACGCAGCGACATAGACTCAGTAGTCCCGGCCGAATCTTTCTTGAACACGGGTCTCCCAAAATCTTCGGGTAAATCGCCCTCGCCAAGAGTTGACGAACGCCGCATCACTATCATGCGCTCGACGAGATTCTCCAGCTCCCTCACGTTTCCCGGCCAATCATAACTTACGAGCCGCTCCATGGCCTCGGGCGAGAACCTGATTTCCTGTCCCGATGCGAACTTCTTGACGAAATGATTAAGGTAGAGAGGGATGTCATCCTTTCGCTCTCGAAGAGGCGGGATGAATATCGGTATCACGTTCAATCTGTAAAAAAGATCTTCGCGGAAGGTGCCTTCGGCAACTCTTCGCTTCAGGTCCGAGTTTGTGGCTGCAATTATGCGCACGTCCACAGGTACTGATTTCTCGGCTCCCACCGGTTCTATCACTCTTTCCTGGAGCGCTCTTAGTATTTTGGCCTGAAGCCCGAGTCCAAGCTCGCCGATTTCGTCCAAGAAGATCGAGCCCCCGTCGGCGACCTGGAATTTACCCCTTTTGTCTCTGACGGCACCCGTGAATGCTCCGCGCACGTGACCGAAGAGCTCCGATTCGACCAGCTCTTTCGGGATGGCCGCACAATTGACCGGCACGAATTCTCCGGTGCTCCTTGAGCTCTTCTTGTGTATTGCCCTTGCGATGAGCTCTTTCCCGGTTCCGGATTCTCCGGTAATGAGGACCGTGGCATCGGTGGGAGCGACCTTGTCCACCAAGTCAATAACTTCCCTGAACGCGGCAGAAACCCCTATGATTCCCTTGAAGTAATCTGCGCCGTCAAGCCGGCTCTTGAGCTCGAGATTCTCGGTTTCGAGGCGCTTGAATTGAAGGGCTTTCTTGATCGTGAGGCTGAGCTCTTCTCTCTCGAAAGGCTTCGTGATGTAGTCAAACGCCCCGAGCTTCACGGCCTCGACTGCCTGCTGCACCGTTGCGTACGCGGTGATAAGAATCACCTTGATGTCGCGGTCCAAGTCGAGCGCTCTCGTGAGAAGCTCAAGCCCGCTGAGACCAGGCATCTTCATGTCGGATAGAAGCAGGTCGAATTTCTCGCTCTTCAATACATCAAGCGCACGTGTCCCGTCGGGGACGGTCTTCACGTCGTAGCCCTCCTGCTTCAAACCGAACTCCATGACGCGGCGCAGGCTTTCATCGTCGTCTGCCACCAGTATCCTAAATGCCACTTCTTTCTCCCCTCTCATCCAGTTATTGGCAGAAAGATGGTGAACGTCGAGCCCTGGCCCGGTTCGCTTGCTACTTCCAGCGTTCCGCCATGTTCGCTTACGATCGATTTGACTATTGCGAGACCGAGCCCGCTTCCCGTGGCCTTCTGCGTATAGAACGGCTCGAATATTCTTTCGATGTCTGCACGTGCGATGCCGCTGCCCGTATCCGTGAATCGTATTTCCCAAAACAACTGGCGATTTCTCGTGGTCTTTCCCAGCTCAATAACGATCTTGCCGCCGGCAGGTGTTGCGGAAACCGCGTTCAAGATTAGGTTGATGAAAACCTGCCTGAGCTTTTCCGGGTCGCCGCAGACAAGCTCGTCAAAATCAGGGATCTTTGATTCCAATGTCAGCGACGCAGCCAGAATTTGAGGCTCCATTTGTTTAATGGTGGACGTCAGAATTTCACCGAGCCGCTGCATCGAGAATCTGCACGGCTGGGGTCTGGCAAAATCAAGAAAGCTCCGAACAGTCGTATCGAGCCGCCGCACCTCTCTTCTTATAATCTCGGCAAATTCCTGTTTTGGAGAGTCGGGCGGAAGATCTCCTGCCAGTATGTCCGCTGCGCCCCTTATCGACGCGAGGGGATTCTTGATCTCGTGCGCCACTCCGGCCGCCATTTGCCCCATCATCGAAAGCCTCTGGTTTTGTGCGAGCTTTTCCTGAGCCTCCTCCATCTTTATGCGCTGGCGCTTCTCTCTTTCGACCAGTGCACCCGAGAGCATGCCGATCGCAAAATAGAAGACTATCTCGGTCAATTCCTGGGACAGCTCTCCTCTGGGTGCTGCGATGCGGACAATGTACGGGGTTACTGCTACTGATATCACAAACGCGCACAAGAGGCCGCCGGCAAGGCCGAACCAGACTGCGGCGATGACTATGGGCACGTAACAGAGCCGGCCATGGATGACGCGGAGGAAGTGCGAATGTTCGGCGTGGTGGCCGAACATTCCATAATGAATCGCGAGCGTCAGGCAGATCGCTGCCGCAAGTATCAGGATCTTTGGAGAAGATCTGAAAGATTGGTCCTTTTCCATTTCGGATATTATTCTATAACATCTCGGCAAAGTTGCAAGAAAATTCTGCAACTTCATACTTTTGGGTAATAGTGCGCATTATTCGACATGAATGGATAATATTGTACATCTTGCGAATACGAGTTTTGAGGTACAATGCCGTAACCCGTTGAAAATTCAATAATTACGAAAATTCTGTTTTCGGCACGGAAGTTGTTAATACTAGTCCAGTGAAATCGAACGATGTCGATCTCGGGGCTTGCAGCGCCTCTGCTGGTTGCCGGAGAGCAAATGGAGCATCGGCGAATCCGCACGAGCGCTACAAGCCCATGGGACGGCGCCGACGGCGAAACCGCCAATCGGGGGGCGGGGTGGTTTGGAAAAGCTAAAGCTGCGAACTTAGGCGGAAAAGCGGGGTACAACAGACAACGTTGAAGCAGGATAAGTCTCAAAGGCAAGAAGGATCGGTTGCCGGTACCCCGGGCGGCTCTCTGAGTGAAAAGGGGAGTTTTGGCTGTGGTGGAGTGGCCGCACGAGGAGATGTTCACATCAAAGGGGGACCGACAGCGCCGGCGACCGATCCAGTATAATAGATTCACGGTGGCGACGATGGAGGTCGTGCCCGGAAATAAAGGTCGCATCCTTAGACCAAATACCTGGTCCGGGCAAGACATCGGCATCAAAATGTCTGAAGGAGGAAAGATGATGAAGTCGAGAAAATTCATGTTCCTGTTACTTGCTACTGCGATCCTCTTCTTGGCAGCAGTTTCCGTTTCACTCTGGGCAGACTACTGGAAGGCGTGTGGGATGAGGGGTTCCTGTGGTGCCAAGGAAGGTACTTGCATGACGCATAGGAGTAGCTCTGAGAGCACGAGTGCCCCTGTGCGCGTAATTGCCTGTTCGGCAGGCGAGATGGGCTCGAGTAATGGAGCCACGAGCAGTGCGACAGGAGCGCTGTCTCAAGCCGGGTCGTGTGCATCGATGTGCGGTGCTGGGAAGCAGTCTGGAGATAACTGCGCCATGCACGAGAGTTCTTCAAAGCATTCGGCCGCAGCGAAGACCGGCAGGGTCGCAGAAATAGGCAAACTCCCCGCAGATATCTTCAAACCCTATTTTGGAATGAGAAATCTGCTGGCATCCGACAAAGTTAAAGGTGTGGACAAGCTTTCTGCAAGTCTTGTTAAGGAGAGCAATAAACTGGAGAAATCTCTCGTCAAGGCCAAGGCGCCTTCCGAGCAACTCGATGCACTCAAGGAAATAGAAAGCGCGGCGGCCGCGATGAAGACTGACAATTTAAGCTCCGCAAGGGAGAGCTTCGGGCCTCTCTCGCGCAGCGTTCTCGCCTACGTGAAAGACTATGGTTCCGACGTCGGCGCTTACAGTTTCTACTGCGACATGGCAAAGGAGAGCTGGCTGCAGGAGTCAACGAACAAAGGGAATCCGTATTACGGCTCACAGATGCTCAAGTGCGGTGCGCTTTCCGGTCACATAGAAAAGGGACAATACGTGTCTAATTAGCGATCCTCCTTTTGGGGTGCGGGTCTGAAGAGGGGCGGTGGTGCCTTGTTCCGGTGAAAGGTGCCGCCGCCCGGGCGGGGTGACAGCCGCAGGCGCCGAAGGCCGGCCCTACTTCCTGGTTCCTTCCACGAGCTCTCTTATCTTTTCCTGAATGCTTTCCTGAGAACCCGCGCCTGTATTGACTACGTAACAGGGAACTGCCTGGAGTAGTCTGCTGAAGAGGAATCGCTGTAGCTGGAATCTGTCGGAGCTTCTTGTCAGAAGATGAGGGTTGAGGAAAGGTTGGGCCCGCATCGGGCCCGTTCCGGAAGCGAAACTGCCTTCCTCAAGAAGCCGGATGGCCTCGTCGGCTTCGAGTTTTCTTACGGCCGGAGATACTGCGTCGCGACAAAAGATGAGAAGCACCTTCACCGAAGTTCTCTTTACGTGACCTGAATTCCCGCCTATCCAGTATGGGTCGAGCATCGCCCTTGAATCGCGGGAAGCCGCGTAGCAATAACCCTCGCCTCTGTCTATCTTGCACGAATCGACATCGGGACAGAATTCATGAGTGCACTCGTCCCTTCTTGTCACGACGTTCTCGAGCTTGCTCTTGTTGAATAACCTCGAAAGCTGCGGCATCTTCTCAACAGAATCGGTCGCGATGTAGAACTTCCTCTCCGCCACGTCAGCGAGAACCTCTCTGTCGAGATATCTCAGGCAAACAAAGTCCGCCGAGGTCACACGCGCGCCATTCAGCTTCAAGAGACCGGCAAGATGCGTGAACTTTCCTACGCGCGGCGGGCCCATGAGAAGAACGCCCGAGCCGCCAAGGTCAACAGCAGCGGCATGCACGCAATGTATTCCGGAAGTTTTCTCAGAAACGTCAGCGAGCATGCCGATGGCGAGGCTCCGCAGTTGACCGTAGAAAGCCGTGTTGAAAACGAACCCGGTGTGAGAATCGGAATTGTAGAAAGCCCGGGCTTCGCGGCCAGTCACGTCCTTGACCGCGTATATAATGGCGTGGGGCTCGATGTCTGCCTCGAGCTGCCCCGGATACCAGTTTTCCATCCAGAAGTCCGATAGATGAGGGCTGTTCGTTCGAAGCTGGATTATTACGCCCGAGATACTCGCGTTCCATTCGAAGTACTGATCGTACTTGAGGTGCGCCTCCGACTCCGCGACGAGCGCGTTTCGAAGCTCAAGCCCGCTTACAAGCTCAGTCTCAACGTATTTCCTCACCTTCGTGGTGACGTTGTTCAGATCAAGGGGCTTGGTTCTCACCGGCGCCTCGAGGGCGGCCAGCGCGTCTGCAATCCGCTGCATCCCCTGCTCGATGTTCTTCATGGAGGTGGCATAAGAAAGTCTTATGTGACCCTCTGCGCCGAACGCCTCGCCAGGAACGACCGCAACCTTCGCCTCTTTGAGGAGATAGTAAGACAAGCCGTAAGAGTTCCTGATCGGTGCACCCTTGAACTGTCTGTCAAAGTAATAAGATACGTTCGGGAAAAGGTAGAAAGCGCCTTTTGGTTCGTAACAAGACACGCCCGGGATTGCTCTCAGGCGCTGAATCATGTAATTTCTGCGGCGCTGAAACTCCGAAGCCATTCTTGGAATCTCAAGCTGGGAACCCTTCAGCGCCTCGAGAGTCGCCATTTGTGAGATGGAGGTCGCGTTTGAAGTATTGTGGCTCTGAATCTTTGACATGGCGGCGATGATCTCTTTTGGTCCGGCTGCATAGCCGATACGCCAGCCGGTCATCGAGTAAGCCTTGGAGACACCGTTCACCACGACGCACTGTTTCTTTATTCTATCGTTCAAAGAAGCAATACTCACAAATCTGAAGCCG
>Ga0315268_10001858_pt1 | contig 24271 bp, 21 predicted proteins | sample C1_top_MG_FD_204535 | JGI IMG/M metagenome (GOLD analysis project Ga0315268, IMG submission 204535) | Sediment microbial communities from Yellowstone Lake, YNP, Wyoming, USA - C1_top | ecosystem: Environmental > Aquatic > Freshwater > Lake > Sediment | place: USA: Wyoming | collected 2017-08-01
CCCGGTCAACCAGGAAGCGGATCGTGTAATAAGTCTGTTTGCTGGCTGCTTTGGTTATCGATGAAGCAAGATTGGTATTCATTAAGTTCACCCTACCTTTCCTTTTTGAGCAACTTCACTTGACTTCTGGGAGTCGCCTTCGCAGACTCCAGAAGAGGATGACAAGCAACAATCCCATGGCGGCGGTTACCGCACCGTACTCCCCAAGCAGGAGCCAGGTGCCGCCGGAGTCCATGGTGAGAGAATTGAATACATGCAACATGAAGACGTTGTGACTCCCATGCAGAAGGGCTGCGGTCCACACGCTGCCGGATTTCAACCGAAGCCAGGCAGTGGCGAAGCTTACCCCAACCGTGAAAACGGTGAAGCAGACCAGGCTGTATAGCAGCGGATTGTTGCCCGGCATGACATTTGAAAAAATGATCAATGGATAGTGCCAGACAGCCCAGAGCAGGCCAGTAATGAGGGCGGTTTTGGTAAAGCTGGTTAGTTCCATCATTTTTGGGACCAGAAAACCGCGCCAGGCGACTTCTTCCAATACGGCCGACAGTGTTCCATTGAATAGCATGGTCACAAGGAAGATCGGAAAGTTAGGCGGAAACTGGCCGTTATATTTGCCTCGACCGGCCAACCATACAAGGCCGTACTCGATCGAACAGTAGAGGAGTGGTATCACCAGAGCGAGGAGCATATACTGTATCTTGCCCAACTTCCAGCCGACCGGACGCAAGCTGCGCTCGAAAACCAAGTAGGTGATGCCAGCCGCCAGACCGGGTGCGAACATTAAAAGGCCAGCCAGTTTGGATTGCCCGCCGTTGATAGTTCCGGCCTGGGCGATCGGGATATAAACAAGAGTGCTGAGAATAATAGTCAGAGCCAGGAAAACAATGATCTCGCGCAGTGCTTTGCTTTTCAGGTCCATAATGAGCTCCAATCTGATGGAAGTCGTTTATTATGTGCTTAGCCTGCCTGTGCAATAGATGTCAGCAAGATAATGACAACACCCAGGACCGCGTCGAGAATATCGTCCACCCAGCGGAAGTATCCATACGCGCGATAGGCGTCGTCGACGCGTTCGCGGTCAACGAGGTAACGGATGGTGTAATAGGTCTGTTTACTGGCGGCTTTCGTGATCGATGAGGCGAGATCGGTAATCATTTGGTTCACCTAACCTTCCTTTCAAAATAATTCGGAACAATTTACTATTTGATATCGGTTTATTGGTCAATGTCAGTAATGACGAAAGCCAGTATCCGGTCATCCGCGTGGATTGAGAGGTGCAGCCAAGCTGTGCGCAAACCGGGCGGGGCGGGAAGGTGAGCTGACCGCAAGTCGGGCAGGCTGATCCTTCCAGTCGGTAGCGTTGGGCTTTCAGTCTCCAGTGGCGTGGGATTTCCATATTTACTCAATTCATAAGTTACTGTTCTGTTTACAGATTCCCTGCTATACCGGTTACATCGGATGGCGAAAGATCAAAGCTTGCCACTCATCCGGGCAATGAAGCGGTGGATGGTGTGGAAACTACGCACCGGTCCTGCATACATCAGGATGCACTTGCCCGTCACCAGGTTCAGTTTCAGTTGCTGGCCCAACTGGATCAGTTCCGGAGACTCGCCGCCCTGCTGGATCCACACATTGCGAAGTCCCGCGGCAGCCGCCTCCTTCAATACAGGCCCGCTCCTGGAAGCAGGCACAGAGACCAGAACACCATCTACTTTGCCTGTCAACGCGCCCAGGCTCGGAAAGGTTGCCTCGCCATTGATGGTTTCGGCTTGCGGGTGGACGAAGAAGATCTCGTAACCGCGCCGCTTCAGCTCGGCTGCCGCCATATTCCCGAACTTATATTTGTCATTGGTCCGCGACGCCCCTACGATAGCGATCCGCTTTCCCGAGAAGAATTCCTGGAACCGTGTATCCATGTGAAACTCCTTTTCCTATTTGGTTAGTTTCCCGCTGCACGCGAGTTGAATAATTGAGGCAGGTTGCCCGCCCAGGAACGGATCGCATCCCAATTCCTGCGGTCACCTGGGTTAGCCTGAATGACCAGCATGACAAAAAGTTTGGCGGGAAGTTTCAGGCGGTGGTATTCAAGCCGTCCGCCAAAGAATGCAACCGAGACCGGGTGAGCCGGTCCGGCAGCTTTGATGATCGGTGTGGCATAGTGGTTGATATCCGTGTGGCGCTCTTTGAGACTTGGCCGGCCTGCGTTTTTCGCGGGTTTCGCCAAGGTTTCGTCGACGAAAACCGGCACACCGCAGACTGCCTTCTCCCCTGCTGAGGTAAGGCTCATTCCAGTGGCGAAGATGGCCAGGGGGGTCTGTCGAAGAGCCGTGCGGTTTTTTGCCAAAAACTTTAGAGCCGAACGGTGCCAGCCCATGACCATCGGTGCACCGATGACGACCGCGTTGTAGGCACTGAGGTCACCAATTTTCTCCAGGGGAAGAACATCCACCACAAATCCATGCTTTATGAAAACTTCTCCAATTGCAAGAGCAACCTCCGCAGTGGAACCCGACATGGTTGCATATGTGACAAGTACTTTTTCCATGATCTTTAATCTCCTTCTAGTTAATCTGAAATAACTTCCCCTACAACGGGTTGTGAATTTCTTAATAATTTCTCCGTGGATATTTTTCCAAGCTCATGCCGCAGCGCCACTTCGAGTTCCGGGAAATGGAATGTGTACCCCACTGCAAGCAATTTGGCCGGTTGGATGCGCCGGCTGGCCAGGAGGAACTCCTCGCCCATTTCACCCATCACCAGGCGGACGAGAAAAGCTGGCATAACGCCTCCCGGTTTTCGCCCCAACACCTGGGTCGAGGTTTTGGCATAATCGCCATTGCGCATTGGGTTGGGGCTGACCGCATTGACGGGTCCGACTAGAGTAACGGTCGTCAGCGCAAACTCAATGATCGAAACCAGCTCGTCCCGTCCGACCCAACTCTCCCACTGCTGCCCATCACCGGCGTGTAAGCCCATTTGCTGCAAAGTGCGACCGCCTAGGACAGGTGGAATGCGTAGGTGCACCACCCGGATCCCCGCTTCACTTGCCGGGGTGGTGGCGGTTTCTCCATCCTGTTGAAGGGATGCAATGAAACTCGTTCCGGCAGGGCTGTCTTCTGTCAGGGTTGTGTCACCCGATGATGGGTAGTATCCCATTCCTGACGCACAGATGAGCACCTGGGGCTTGTGTGCACATCCAGCTAGCGACTGAGCCAGCAAGCGGTTGGTGGTCAAACGATTGAGACGAAGCATATTCTTAGCTTTGGCCGTCCAGCGCATCGGCCAGGGCGTAGTGGCAAGATGGATGACACCGTCGAAACCCTCCAGGCCGGTTGTGTCAATTCCTCCAGCGTCAGGATCCCACCAAACCTCGCCAGAGCCGGCCGTATGCCTGACCAGGCGGACGACCTCGTGACCCCTTTCGATCAAGTGACGGGTCACTGCTGAGCCTATCAATCCATTGGATCCAGCAATTAGAATTTTCATTATTTCTCCTTTTTATTCCTTCTCAGGATCTTTATTGGATGGATTGCCACTGGTAACCGAGATCAAAGTCAGGTTGAGATCGCGAATTCGTTCTAGTAAACCGTGGAGTGCAGCCTGGTCGGGCAGCAAACCCGAAAGCAGGGTTTCATCCTGTTTAAGGTGTGTTAATCTCAGGCCTGCAAACATATCGGACCAGTATTGATCCATATGGCCCTTGATTATGATCTCGTAGTATTCCGGCATATCGATCCTCCTTTATATTTCTAGTTACAGTTTAACGCGCGGCGAAAATACCCGCATCTGCCAAAAGATATATTGGGAGTTTATTTGCAGGGTTTACCTGCAGGGTGATTTTAGTGGTTTATGGAAGGAGACCGAGCTGCCTGGCGCGCGCCACCGCTTCGGTCCGGTTGGCGACTTCGAGCTTGCGATAGATATTGGCCGTGTGAGCTTTTACTGTCCCCCGAGCCACGACGAGCTGCTGGGCAATTTCCTGATTGGTCCTACCCAGGGCTATGAGATGGAGAACTTCCAGCTCACGTTGGCTTAATGGTTCGACCAGGTTACCAATCGGTGATGCGCTTCCTTGCACTGTCGTAATATTTTGCCATCTGGCATCAAATTGAGATAGCAGGTGGGTGGCATAATTCCGTAAGGAGCCGGCACTGGCATGCGCCAGCCACTGGGCTAGCAGGATCTGCATCGGCTGGCCTTCGTCCAGGAAGATCCGCACGTAACCGCCAGATTCGGCCAATGTCAGGCATTCTGTCAGTACCAGAATGGCATGTTCGAAATCGCCCATCTCCTGTAACGCCAAGGCCTTGAGGAGCAAGATTTCTATGACTCTGCCCATCCTCCCGGCTGAACGGGCAATATCTTCCAAATCCGACAATAAACGAATGGCGTCATCGGGTCTATTTTGAGCGATCAATGCTCGTGCGCGAGTGATGAGAGTCAGCTCTTTTTCAAATCCGAATCGATCCTCCGAGCCAGAGCGCTCTTCCTGCGCTGTCGTCGCCCAACGGTTTACTGCCTGTAGATCACCTTGAGTGAGCCATTGTTTAACCTGGGCGCTCTCGACTGCATTTCGAGCTTCCGAGAAAACCCCTCTGGTTTGAATGAGATGGACCGCTTTTTCTACGGCCTCTGTCGAGTCACTTCTGTTCGCTTGAGCGAGGTGGATTCGCGATAGAGTGATATAGGCCAGGGCCCAGTCGTCCGCTTTATCCCACCAGGGAAGCAAGGCCAAGCCTTCTTTTATGTGAACTAGAGCTGTTGCGAGATCATTTTTCTCATACAGAATGTCGGCAATGCCAATCTCCACCAGGGCTTTTGCGCCGAGATGTTGTCCGCTTGCCTCAGGGATGGATTTTGCAGCGATCCGATATGTATCATGGGATTTGTTCAGCAAACCTTGGATCGCATAAAGTCTTGCCAGAATACACGCGGCAGCCACGGTGTTTATCACAGCCCCGGCAGTCTTGCCTAATCGGATCATCTCGGTCAGAATCGGACTGGCATTGTCATAATCGCCATTCAGAAAGTATTCATATCCAAGTGTGATCCGTGTATCAAGCTCCAATGCCAGATTGTCGGCGGGATTAAATTGGTGAGCTGCAAGACAATATTCAATGGCCCGGGGAAGATCCCCGCGCATGGCGGTGACCCGGCTTTTCACATAGGAAAGATGAGCCAACATCGAATTGTCGTCGTGGGCTGAAATCCCGGCATAAACGCGTTTTTCAGCCTCTTCCAACAGTCGATCCGCCTCGTCCAATTTCCCGAACCAGGAATGGCTGTACGCCTCATAAATACACAACCAGGGCCGTCGATATTCCAGTTCCTTGCTCAACCTTCCGGTCCAGAAGTGTAGCCACGATTGTTCTCCGCGGCTCACCAGTTCCATATAGTTTTGTTCTATGAAACGCTCGACCCTCTCATCGTCCGAGGCCTGGGAGGCGTGATTGATCGCCTCAACAATCGAACCGTTCTGTCCATGCCAGTCGGAGGCGAGGGTGTGCAGTTGGGCAACGCCTTGTGTACCGAGTAACTTCTGAAGTTGTGTACGGAGTAGATCGGCAAACAGGTGATGATAGCGATACCAGGTCCGCTCATCATCCAGCGGCAGCAGAAAGAGATTCTCCCGTTCCAAGTATTCCAGGATGGATGCTGATTGGTTAGGAAAGGAAGATCCCGAACCAGTTGATTGATTACTGTCTCTCTTATTTGATTCTTTGTCAGTTGTCAGGATGGCGTCGCAGAGTGGAGCACTCAGACGCTCCAAAATGGATGTACACAGCAAAAATTGTTTGACTTCTGGAGTCTGGCCATTCAAGACTTCCTCCAGCAAGTAATCCAGAATGTAGCGGTGAGTGCCCGAGAAGCCTTGGATAAACCCATTTACATCATCACGGTTTTGCATGGAGAGAGCCGCCATCTGCAAGCCGGTAATCCAGCCCTCGGTCCGTTCTTCGAGCGCCGAAACCGACTCGGCATCCAGGCGGAGGTCCATGACCTCGTTCAGGAACTGAGCTGCCTCTGACTCGGTAAAGCAAAGATCAGCTGCCCGGAGTTCGACCGTCTGGCCGCGCGCTCGCAAGCGGGATAATGGAAGTGATGAATCCGAACGGGAGGCAATCAGGAGGTGGAAGGTGATCGGGCAATGCTCGAGCAAAAAAGCCACAATCTCATGCACAGCCTGGCGGTTAATAAACTGATAGTCGTCCAATACCAGGACAATCTCCCTGCTGGCGGTCTCCAGGCTATTGATTAGGCTGGTCAGGACACAAGCAGGTGGCGCTTGCGGTGAGGCTGCCAGAAGTTGTCCGGCCTCGCTATCAATCGAATTGTCAGCTTCTTGCAAAGCAGCAACAATGTAATTGAGGAAGCGTTCTGCCTGATTGTCATCCTTATCCAGAGACAGCCAGGCTACTGGCATGCCACAAGCAGCGACACAAGATGCTACCAGGGTGGTCTTTCCAAAACCAGCGGGAGCGGTAATTAGCGTAAGCGGACCGCAAAGTCCTTGCTTGATCTGTTCCTGGAGCCGCGGCCGGGAAACCAACCTCTGACGGGTAAAGGGCAAATGCAGCTTCGTGCGGATGAGTGTTTCTGCCTTTTGCATGCGGTGGTCTCAAGTCTACCTATGGTAATAGAATAATCCTGAAGGCGGTAAAGAGACGGGACAAAAATTAAATGGATATTGTTGGGACAGGTTAATAAATATTATATCCGTAGAGGAGTCCTTTTACCACTCTGAGGAAACACCTCTCCCACGTGCATTCTCATAGAGTTTTCAGGTATGAAACTTTTGGGCATTAGAAAAAAGGTAAGTACGGCTCAAATTTTCTAATTAAAACAGATGCGTTAGCTCTCACCAAAATTCATCCCATTATGTGATTAGATATTTCAAAGCAAAAAATCCCCTAAAGGGGATTTGCGTATTTAGATGGGCCCGGCTGGACAAGTACCCGCCAGTGGTATTCGAATATTATCCCCGCAGGGGACCAGCGACCAAGCGATTATGAGTCGGAACAAAAGTTCTATACCTAGTATATATGGTGGTTAATTGTCTATATTGTACTACATATGGTGGTTAATTCATCTGTACCTTCTATGTTTTCCATGGTTTCCATTCTGGTAGCTGTAAAGTAGCTGTAGAAAATCTCTCCGGGATTCGAAAGCAAGGGTGGTGGACAGATTGAATTTCCGGTTACTTTTAATATTCATTAAAATAGACGGAAAATGGAGAAGTCAAATGAAATTCCATAAGGAGGAAATAATGGAAATGCTGATCTTTATACTTATGTTCGTGGTGCCTACTATGATATTCAAGAAAATATTTGTTGCTCTATTCGGTGGTATATGTTTTGTTGAAACCCGTCATGAAAAGGAGCATACTTGTGATGTATGTGGTTATCCCCTCTTCTGTCTCACAAGCTCTGACACGCTACAGTTTGAGTTGAACGATGTGTTAGGCTGCTCTTGATAATTTTCGTGGACTAATTTTCGGACCCCGGCTAGGGTGAGTTATGTTGCTTGATTAGAAGTTGCAGCTCTGGGTGGTTCTTCAGACTTTGCGGTGCACTACAGCTGCTTACGGAGCATTGGATTCCCCAGGTGTAGGCAATGTCAAAAATAGGATTTGGCACCAAGGATTTCCAAAAGTTGAGCATATCCTGAAATTCCGTTGTTGTTGGCGTCCGATAGTAAATACTCTTTCCATCTAGCCGACCTTCTTGCCCAAATGCCTGATAAACGGGAATGATGGCAGATAAGGGAATCCCATTTGCTATGGCAAACTGCACTCGTTGTGAAATCTTACTTATGTTGCATGGAACAGGCTGTCCTGCGCTATCGAAATGGCAGGGGTATGGGTCAAGGCCAATCAGATCAATGTGGGTGATTTCCGGTCGTAAGGCACGGTATTCACAGCCCTCTCCTAAAGGACACATATTGCTCCCGTCTTGAATCGTGATATACGTCTTCTGCCCAGGAGCATGGGTATGGATATAGTCAGAACGGGCCTTGATGGCGTTGGCAGCATCAGGACATACAGAAGGGTGGGGTTCATCCGCAAGGTTGTATCCGAAAACTTTGGGGTTGTTGGCTAAGATATCCACTACAGCCATAAACTCGGCATCACTAAAGCCTGGGGCGGGACAGCTTTGACCTATGGGAGCATTGCCCAAATTTCCCAGCCAAATCAACGCCTGGGTTCCTTCCGGCAAAGCATTAACGAGCTCAAGGGTACTTACGGGATTGGTCTTACTGCCGCTGATGTCGAATAAGTTAAAACCCAATGCAATTAGATCAGCAATACCTCCCTGAGTGTTGAATGCATAATGTAACGGCCTTGTTGGTACGATCAAAGGTGTTGCCGTCACAACTTGGGTTGGAATGGGAGTGAAAGTAAATGTAGGATTTGCAGTTGGTAACTTCGTGGAAGTCGAGGTGGGTATCGCCGTTGGAGCCTGGGTTGGAATGAGGGTATTGGTTGGAGAAGGCTGGAACTCCTGGGTCGGGCTGCTTCCATCGGTGGTGATCACCAACTGAGGCATATTTGCCCCGCCTTGCAGACTGGTGAAGTTTATGGCTGTATTGTTAATTCCCACCACCCCCAGGCTCAGGTCTCCAACTCCAGTAATGAATGAGGTGATATCCACATTGATCCATTGACCGGATCTGAATCCACCCATTGACCCGATCAGGTTCCCCATGGCTGGGGCATTATTGAAATTAATGGTTCTTTCGCCCCAACCATTCGATGTCAGGTAGATTTTAAAACCCGCAGTCGAATTGCTGTTGGCATATACCTTAAGAGTGGCATTTGAAATAGATCCACCGATGCCTGAGATTCTGAAACTCAAATAACTGCGAACAATTGGCGAGTTATCTACAAGAAGTTGCTTGGAACTACCAAAATTCGAATTCGGCGAGGAGGATTTTACGTAGGCATCCGCCAGAGGGAAGAAAACCTTGGTAACCATTGCAGGTGTAGACGTTGCTGGAGCGAGAATAACGATGCTTGTTGGTGTGGGCAACTGGGTATTGACCTGGGTTGGAACCAATGTATTGGTCGCTGCAGGTATCGATGTATTAGTTGCCAGAGGGCGCATGGAAGCAGCCTGAACACTTATTACGTTCATTGTCAGGACGAAAACCATGAGAAATGAAACGAAGGTTCTGCTCATTTTTTGAAATGGTTTTCGATGCTGAGATCGAGTTTTTCTTCTGATTGCCAAAGTATCAACGATCCCAGGTTTTAATACATTTTTCGATTTATTATCGTTAAACAGGGGGTTACAATGATGATCAGTCATATGGATCCTCCAGGACCAGTGGCTAAGGAAGTCGATGCTGTGCAAGCAGGATCGACTTCGAATTTATTTATGGATTATCAACATAATCGGGAACAAATGGATAATCCATAATATACAATTATCATAATATTTTCGAAGCCAACCAGACCAGATCGACTAAAAGCCTTCAAAAATAGAATGATAAATTAATTAAAAATATTGATGATTATGATAATTACTATGGAATAACTTAAGTTAGTGATATAAATAACCGTATAATGACCGTAGTTTACCATTAATTACAGCCATATTCCTTAATTCCAGTTGACAAAACTGTTAGTTGAAAAGTGTGGATTGTTTTCTACACAAAAAAGAATTGGACCTTAAAACCAAGAGAAATCAATTATCTTATGTGGAGGAGGATCCTTTACCTTTACTCTTTAGATTCATGCAAAAGGAATTAATTGGTAAATAGCATATAATACTTTGTACGATAAATTTTTATTAGAATAAAGAAATTATGCGCATTCTTAGGTTATTTGCCTTGATCACCTTACTAGCTGCTAGCAGTCCATCAGCGACATCCATGTCAATGTTTACAACCCTCCCGGTTTAAAGAACGGTTGAAACGGCATTAACCCTGGTTCCGACCAATCCTGCTTCTCTCACCCCTATTGAACCTCTCAAAACAGTTGATTTGGATCTTGCCAACCCGTACCAGCCTCAACCCGGGGATGCCAAGTTAACCCGTAGTGTCGTCTTCCTTGATTCGAGCCATCTATATATCATCGAAAGTTATCCCATTCAGGGCAACCTGAATCAGGAAGGCTCCCTCCCCCGATGGTGCCTTGAATATCTTCATCAGCGTTTACTCAGTTGTTGACCCGGACCAGATCTGTATCGAAGTTTTATAACCGTTTACAGCGAACCTCCCTCTGGGGAGATTCCAACCCGAACATTATACCGTCTGGGTGATTGAGACCCGTCAGGCTGAGTTTGATTCCTGAACGGATAATCCTTAATCAGTTACTTACAAATCCACAGCTTCATCCTTCGGTCTGCTGATATCCCCGACTCGCTCCCGGGTTAATTGAACCAAGTCTTTCGTCCCAAGCCGGAGATTGACACCTCGCTCACCCCCGGAAATATGGATCTCCCCCAGGTCATTCGCTTGTTGATCGATCAGCACTTGGAATCCAATGTTAATTAGAGCCAATGGGGAGATTCCCCCGGCTTCCAATCCAGTCATGGATTCAGCTTCTTTTTCCGTGGGCATACTCACTTTCTTTTCATTCACCATTTTTGCAACAGCCTTGAGGTCCACCTGCGAATCCCCCGGGACCACCGCCATGATGGGCTTTCCTGGTTTCTGGCGGCTTATCACGATCGTCTTGAAGATATGGCTGATCGGTACTTGCAAGATTTCGGCGGTCTCGCAGGCCCCAAGTTTTTATTTTGGAAGTTCGAATAATCGGTAAGGTATTTTTCTCGAATCCAATAATCGGGTGACATTATTTGCCATCTTCTTGATTCTTAGATTTATTATCTAAATCCGCATGATTATTTGGAATAACAATGATATTTCTCCATTCCAATTTTAGCCAGATAATGCCGGATTACCTCTTGTGGTTTATATTAGTGCCATCATTTTCCTGACCGGAGTTTTAGTTGCAGCCTCCAAAATCGCAATCCGACCCTCGATACCAACATAATGATTGGAGATTTCTCCCCTTGCTTTTCATCCTTGGTTCATTTCTTCAATCATGCAGTCCGATCCAATCGATTCACACCCTGACACCGACCTGGACTCAACTCCTAACAAGCATGCTGCCATTCACTCCCTCACCGACCAATACTCTGATACCGATATTAGTTGGGGAAGATTATAAGAAGATTAGTGAAGAATATTCACGCTATTCCACCCAGGATAAGAATTTGCCTACGTAATCTCATCAACTTCTCAGATAACTGTCAATTAACTGTCAAAAAAAGAGACTCCGTTTAAGGAGTCTTATTTTATACCCATATATGGGGGCTATTTGGCAATATACCGCCATATTTAGTGGGCCCGGCTGGATTCGAACCAGCGACCAAGCGATTATGAGTCGCCTGCTCTAACCGCTGAGCTACGGGCCCTCAAAGCAGGCGAATTATAGCATTATTTAAAACCCACCGACAGGGGATTTGTGAAATTAGTTCCTGACCCGCACAATTATTTGAAAATTTTTCCAAATGGAGGTTTTATTTAATGAAATTCCTGGATAGCCCCCACCACCCGGGATTGCTCCGCTTCTGTCAGGGCATTGTGGAAGGGCAGGCGCAGGAGCTGATCACTGACACGTTCGGTCACCGGGCAATCCCCCGGGTGCCCGCCAAACTGGACTCCCATTTGTGAGAGGTGCAAGGGCAGGTAATGGAAGACACTATCGATCTCACGCTGGCGCAGGTGCGCGATCAACGCTTGGCGCTTATCGAGGGATGGTAGCAGCAGGTAGAACATGTGGTAGGACTGTTCGGTATGCTCCGGGATGATCGGCAGTCGTACTCCCATCGATTTAGCCCAATTTTGTAAATGATGGTAATAATATTCCCAAACTTTCTTCCGGTGTGCCTGTACCTTCGAACGGACTTCCAGTTGCGCATACAGGTGCGCAGCCAGCAGGTCGGACGGCAGGTAACTGGAGCCGATATCCACCCAGGTGTATTTATCCACCTGACCACGGAAGAAGCGGCTGCGGTTGGTCCCTTTTTCACGGATGATCTCGGCCCGCTCGATTAGGTCGGGATCATTGATCAGCAGGGCACCACCTTCACCACACGAGAAATTTTTCGTCTCATGAAAGCTTTGGGTGCCCAGGCTGCCGAAGGTCCCCAGGAATTTGCCTTTGTATTTTCCAAAAAGACCATGGGCATTGTCTTCCACGACCGGGATATGGTTTTTGCTGGCAATATCCATGATGGGATCCATTTCACAACCCACTCCGGCGTAATGGACAGGTACGATGGCTTTCGTACGCGGGCTGATTTTGCTTTCCAGCAGCGTTTCATCCAGGTTAAGGGTATCCGGGCGGATGTCAACGAAAACAGGTCTTGCCCCACGAAGTACGAAGGCATTGACTGTGGAAACAAAAGTGAAGGACGGGATGATGACCTCATCACCGGGTTGGATGTTCAATAATAATGCAGCCATTTCCAGAGCATGGGTGCAACTGGTCGTCAACAACACCTTGGGGACAGTCAATTCAGTTTCCAGAAGCGCATGGCATTTCCTGGAGAATTCCCCATCCCCGGAAATGTGGACATTTTGAACTGCTTGTTGCATGTATTCCATTTCGCGACCCACAAGAGTGGGTTGGTTGAAATTGATTTTCATAAGATGTACTTGAGCGCCTCCAGACCGGTCATGAACAGAAGGTCAAGGATTGAGACCTGACTGTCAAAGGGTGGATAGAGTTGCGGGTATTCCGGGTAATTGTATTCCATGTATTCCAGTCGGATACCGTTTGTCTTTAATAGGGGTTCATCCAGGTAATCCCGTGCCGAGGGTCCAGAGAGGTACTCATCTGCTCCCACGCTTTGGATGATCTGCACCAGGCGCTCTGTTTTTACTCCCTGGATGCCTTCCAGGCTGGAGGCGCGCAGGAAACGTGTAGCGGATATTCCCAATAGCGCTGCCAGGTGGATGGTCAACTCGATGGTCAAATCAGCCAGGTACTCATAGGGCTTCTGGTAATAGCCTTCCAGCCTATCCGCATATTGTTTGAAAAAAGGGGTCTTGCCATACGATTGCATGATGGAAGTCCAGTGCTTGCGGTTCCAATCCCGCTTCCAATCGATACGCACCTCGCGGATGGGGGTTTTGTTCTCCACCACTCCAGCGGAGTGGACCGGTATGGTCAACCATTGCGAACCATTGGAGGTCTTGATGCGGTTGCGATTTCTCCAGCCATGTTTGTCATATTGGACATCATCATAAAAAACAAAAACATCCGCTCTCGCGATCTGGTGGAAATACCCGCGCCAGGGGATGTAGGACGGCTGCAGGATGACGCACTTCATTCAGCTTTTCCGGGAGGAGTGATCTGACTGATGCTGTATGCCCGCCGACCGGAAGTACGCTCAAAGATGTGTGCCAGGTACTCCCCGATGATCCCCAACGCAAAGAGTTGGGCACCGCTGAACAGCAGGATGATGGAAGCCAGGAATGGGAAACCAGGCACCGATCCTACCAGCAGGTAGATGGCTCCTACATAAATAAAAGCTACAAATCCGATGAGTGTGAATGCAAAGCCGATGATGCTTGCCAACCTTAATGGAGCCGTGCTGAAACTGGTCAGCACCAGCAGGGTATAACGTGCCAGTTTGGTGAAGTTGTAATTCGATACTCCAATGGTGCGAATGGACTCGTCCACAGCCAGGGTGGTAAAGTTGTGGGTTCCCCACGAAAGTAATACATCCAGTACCACATCGGGACCCTCAAAATATTGGAACGCCTGGCGCATGTCCGTGCGGAAGATCCGGAATGCGCTGAAATCACGCAAATTCCTAATCCCCATGGTTCGGAAAAGGATGCGCTTGGTGAGAACAGAAAAAAAATTTCGCCAGGGGCTGTGGGGCAGTTTTTTGGGCACGCCATAAACCACGTCATAACCTTCGTTTAGTTTTTTGAGCAATGCTGGGATCTCTTCTGGCGGATGCTGCAGATCATCATCCATGGTAATAGTGACCTCGTATTTGACCTGCCGTACACCGCATAGGGTGGCATTATGCTGCCCGAAATTCTTCAAAAGGTCAATTCCCACCACCCAGGGATATTGTGCCGCCAGCTTTTTGACCACCTCCCAGCTGCCATCCGGGCTGCCATCGTTAACCAGTAACACTTCGTACTGCTCAGCAACCCCGGGCAGGACAGCAGCCAGGCGTTCGATCAGGGGGATTATAGTATCTTGACCTCGATAGACAGGTATGACGATCGATAAGTTCATGGACCACCTGGGGATAGGTTTTTGATTTTTTTTAATTCTACTGCATTTATTTGGGTTCTGGGGAAGGTGGGATGAAAAAATTGGCTGGTTATTGATAATATTTCTGATATAGATCATTACTTACAAAAATCAAACCATGATCATCGCGATATATTAAATGATACCCTGTGATGTTTCCATTGTTTGCATCTTTGTAGAATTGTTGATTAAGAGAAAAAAGTTTTGGATTAATTCCACTCATATTTGGGTTCAGGTAATCCTGTATGCGCTGTTCCATCAGTAGCAGCACGTCAAATTTGCTATTCTGGATATAGCTGTAATCCAACAAATCAAAAGTGGTCTTTGATTCCCTGTTGGGAGTTTTCGGAACATACAAGCGGTAGTCATGATAAATATTCAAGTGAATATCTTGCACGGATGCGAGCACACTGACTGCTTTGTCATAGAAGAGGATGTTGGGATTATTGTCTGCTCGATGGACTCGCTGGCTGTACCCCTGAATATCGGATTTCAAAAACAAGGCGAATTGAATGGAGACGATCAATAGCACAACGATTTGGAAGATCTGTGATTTGCCCCGGATTGTACCCAGGCTCCTCTTCTCCGGGATCAGCACAACCAGACTTGAGAAGAGCGGTAATGCTGCCGGCAACCAGTATTGGAACTTGTAGTGAACAAAATAAAAAAAGAACACGCTGATGGGTATGAACCATCCTAAGATCAGCCCATGCAGCAAACGTTGCGGTCCGCGTAATGCTCCCCAAAGCGCCACACCAATTGCTATGAGCAAGAAGAGGAATCCACCATATGATTGACGCACCGAAGGCCAGGATGCCAATATCCCTTTGACATATACCACACCATAACCTTGCGAAAGTACCACAGATTGTTTGTGAACAATATTCATGAAAGCAGTTCGTGCCCAGTGGGAAAGTAAAAATGGATTGGCAATAAAAAATGTCAGTCCCATGATTAATATAAAGACCAATGACATCCCAACCAGCTGTTTTTTGGATACTTTTCCTTGAATTACGCCTAGAATTAAGGTCAATCCAACTGCCAGGAAAAATCCTGCTCCGATCGTTTTTACTGCAGTTGCCAGACCACACATGGCAGCAGCGATTAAAAAATTCCGACCGAAATTCAGGTTATCTTTTTTAAGAAAGAAGATTGTCAGCACAACCAGCAGGAAAGTTATACCATCCGGATGGAACCAGAAATTATTTTGGATTACTGCAGGGACACTTAATAGAAAGATGAACAAAAGGGGTGAACGAAAAGTTTGAAAGCCATCTTGGAGATATACAAGAAATATCAGTCCTGCCAAAAACGGTAAAACACTAACAAGCTGGCGTAGAATTAACATAACCAGAGGTGTATTACCCAGTTGCCCAAGCCATTGTAAAGGCAACAGCACGATGGCGGACATCGCGAAGTAAGGGAATCCGTAGTAATAATACTCATAAAAAATAAAATTCCGGAGTGATTGATTTAAGTTTTCAGCAGGAGCGATCATGTGAAAAATATAAGGTAAAACGGCAGCCTCATCTGGCTCGAATGCCTGCACCATTTCCTGGTTCAGTGATGCAACAATGTTTGGTCTGATGAATAGACCAAAATAGATAGCTGCAATAAACAGAATAATTACAAGGTGCCGTTTTTGGATGGAATCCATTCGTTAATTATATCCAGCTTTGAACGTTCGTGTATAATGATCACAAAACTCCACCAGGTCAAATAACCTACCCTGCGGATTCGAAAGGACATGTAAAATGGTTTCTTTAGAAAGAAGATCATTCCTGAGAAAATGGGGAATTTTACTTGTCCTTGTAACATTGGTAGTGATAATTTTTTTCCCCATCATTTTCAAAATGATTAATAACATCCATAGTGATTTTCCATCTCACATCTATTGGGCAGAACAAATGCTGCATCCAACAGATTCAGATAATGTCCCATTGGCAGATTGGGCTCATGCAGGTTGGCATTTTTTAGTGATTATCTTTTCTCTTCTAACCTTCGGCTCCTTTTCCCCAGCCGGGCTTCTGGCAACCTTGTTCAGTATCGTACTAATGGCGCTGGTCTTATTCAATTTGATAAAACCCATCTTGCTTGGCAAGGGTATTACCTTATGGTGGGGTGTTGTGATCTCTATTGGATTGACACTGGTAGCGCCAATTTCCATTTATATAATCAAAGATAAGCAGTTTTATTTTGGTTACCTGGGTCTTAACTCGTATCATAATCCCACCATGATCTTATTGAAACCGTTGGCGATCTTGGTATATTTTTGGTCGTTGCGCTGCTTTCAGGCACAGGGTTCTGGGTGGCGGTATGTGCTCCCTGCAGCGCTATTTTCCGCATTGGCAACCTTCACAAAACCCAACTTTGCGATTTGCTTCCTACCTGCTTTGAGCTTGATGGTCTTTTGGAACTGGTTGCGGAAAAAACCTCTAGATTGGAAAATGATCATATTGGGCTTTATACTACCGACCGTGGCAATTCTGGTCTGGCAGTTCTGGTTGACTTATGGTTCCGGCGATTCCAGTTCGATTGAATTTGCTCCTCTTGGTGTTCTGAATGTGAGATCAGGTTGGTTGGAAAAGAAGTTTCTGCTCTCGATATTTTTCCCAGCCCTGGTCTCTATTTTGTACCTGAAGGATGCGCTTAAGGACAATCGCATGCTGCTGGGTTGGATCACCCTGGCATTCGGCGCTTCTTATACTTATTTCTTGGCTGAAAGCGGGGAACGCTTTAACCATGGAAATTTTACCTGGAGCGGCGAAATCGCCATGATCGTCATGTTCTGTGTTTCAACCATTTTCTTTCTCGAAAGGATCAAGAATAATCGTTGGAAAACGATCCTGGTTGGTTTGGTTTGGGGATTGCAAGTTCTTTTTGGTATCGGCTATTATCTCCATATAATGCAAACAGGAGTCTACACGTAATAAATGGAGGTTAATTTCTTGCATTTATTGTGGAGAGTTGTTTTATGGGGTTTAAGTAAAAATCATCATCACGGGGCAAGTAATCTTAATATTTTAGTAATATTGACTGCGAATTGAATTACAACCATGAGCAGGAGAATGAAACTCATCAGGCGTCGTGTATTTGGGGAGGAGAGCCAAGCAGGTCCGTTGTGACCATTTGCCAATCCAGGGAACATGAATCCGGAAGCATATAAAGGCAGCATGAGCGGCATCATGTACTGGAAAGACTTGACTGCCACAAAATAGATCAAGTATATTCCGGTGACCAGGCACCAACCCAGCAGCAACCGGTTAAGGTAGGTTTGTGAACCCCATAGCGATCCGAGAATGAGAGCCCCAAAGGCAAAAAAGAAAAACCAGGGACTCATAAAGTAAAGGTCAAAATAATTCAGCCAATTATTCAGACCAGTTTTGTAAACCCCTTCTGGATCAGGCTCATGGTAACCTGATGCATTTGTCGAAAGTTGATGCCCCCAATCATTGACCAGGGATTTCACGGTAGCGGGGTACAAGAGTGCCGGGCTGGAGATCAATATGGTGCTTCCCATAACGGCAATGAAACCAACCCCGGCTAATACAGTTCGTCTTAATGGCAACACTTTGCGAAACATCCCAGCCAGAAGGTATCCAGCGATAACAAGGAAGAAAAAGAAACCCCATAATTTAATCACTGCTGCCAGACCGCAAGTCATTGCAGCCAGGAAGAAATATCTCTTATATCTCAGACGATCTCGTTGGAGAAAGTAGAAAGTTAGTACGATCAAGAGAAGAATAATGCTATCTGGATGCCAGAAGCGGTAATTGAATCTAAAAACCCCTGGTAAGAATAACAGAAAAAGGTACATGCCAACTGCGTATAGGCGATTCTTGAAGTGCGTCACCAGGTAGACCAGCAATGCAAGTGCCAGCAACATCGGAAGAATGTTAACGAACTGACGGAGTAGAAGCAGGTTAAGCTGAATATGTTCACCAAATGAGCTGCCAAAAAAAATGCGTGGAAGGATTAAAGTGGCAGCTGAGATAGGCAGGTAGGGGTAGCCATACCACCAGTTGTTGTCGATTAGCAAGTTACTGATGCTTTCTGTAATGGTACTGCCAGGTGTCAGGATCTTTATGACGCTGAAGTAGATGACTATTTCGTCTGAATGCCCAAAATAGGGTCTCCCATCCGTCGGTTCGCTGCTTAAATTGATTGGGATAAAAGCAGCGAAATAAATCAAGCCAATGATTGTCATGATCACCACAACCTGGCGTTGAACTGGTAGGCTGTTCTTCCATTTGCTTTGTAATAAGGTTGCCAGCTTTGCCCTTTTGTTGTACAGGTCTCTATACAATAAGCGCAGGAGTAACCAGGTGTGCATTAGACCCATCCAAGCCCAGACTAGAAGTGGTCGAAAAGGCTCAGGAATGGAGATGTAGCTCATAAGGTACATTTCGGAGATGAAGACCAACGCCAACCCGATGGAGAATTGGAAGGTGATCAAACCTGCGGGCGACTCTCGTATCTTCTCATCAAAGGTATGGGACAAGTTGATTGGAAGACCGGGTTTTCGGATGAAATGGACCAGGAAATTAATCGCAAGCAGCAGTAAAATACACCCCAACCCGACAAATATCATCCGGAAGGTCGCATAGTTCAAGGTGTGACCGCGGCTGGTGTCAAACCGCATGGTTAACAAATAAATTTCCGCCACCACACCTTCCAGTACGAATATCAGCAACCAAAGCTTTAAATGATTAGGTTTCATTTACTGATTATTCCTGTCCGGAGATTGTTAATTTATATCCATATGCGAGAATAGATCGGGTTGGAAGGTGAATTCTTTCATGGCTTTTCGGTAATTGCACAACGGGCAGCTCTCGGCGGAAGGCGGTGGTTCCGCCCCGTCCAGCAAGCTCAGCACCTCTCCCAGGAAGGCAAAAAAGCCTGCGTCATCGCGGGGCACATCCATCCAGGTCGTCCGTGTAATGAATGCCACTTCCTCGTTGGATAACGGCTCATAGCGCTGCGGGGTGATGATGAACAACCCCAGCTGCGTGATGGGCGCAAAGTGCAGCGCGCCGGGTGCGGAGTTCTCCAGTGCATAGGCGTAGGCAGAAAGCTGCCGGCTGTAAAAGGCTGCCTTTTCCTCGGAGGCGTTCGAGGTCTTGTAATCGATGATTCCATAAGTGCCGTCTTCGAACTCGATCACTGCGTCAAACCGTCCGCGGATCACGCATTGGGATTCTCTCCCCGGCAGGATAAGGGGCGTCGATTTGACCCATTTCTCCTTGTACTTCACGATTCCCTCTGGCAGGTTGGGCGAGAGAATGGAGGCGGGCTTGTCCAGGTAGAAGCGGCTGGTCAGGTCTCCCATCGTCCCGAACATGCCCGGGAAGGGTCCGCGGTAGACGATGTTGTGCCGCACCTTCATATAGAAGCAGAATTTACATCCATCCCACAGGAAGGTCAGGTCAGACGGGCTGAGGGTAAATAGGTTCATGGGTCGTTCCCTTTAATTTACTAACCCTTTTTGATCTAACGGACCCGGGTGGGTCCGCATCGGTCTCCGCTAGCAGTCTTGATCCTATTGTACGCCAGGTTGTGATGTGGCACAAAGGTTGATCCGGGGGGCTTGAATCCTGCCCGCAATGATCCTATAATAAGGAGGAGGGGTCGATGGATCGGTTTGTTACGCCATCCCTCCCCGAAAGGACGCTATGAACGCTCTCGAATGGACGTTTTTCCTGATCGCTTTTCTGCTCGGTCTGCTCCCGGCTATTATCGCCTCTGGCAAGGGTCGTGATTTTCTAACCTGGTGGGTCTTTGGCGACCTGTTCTTTCTCGTTGCCTTGCCGGCCTCCATCCTCATCCGCCCGGGTCTCCCCGAATTCGACGGCTGGCAGTTCCGCTCGGCAGAATTTCAGGATTGCCCTTTCTGTGGGGGTGTCAACACTCACGGGGTTCCCATTTGCCGCTACTGTCATCGAGAACTCGACCATTAATGGTTTTCCCCATTTCAATTAAATAAAGATCACCTTGTCCAATCAGACAGGGTGATTTTATTTCCCAAAAAGGGGGGATGAAGGAGCGGGTAACGGGAATCGAACCCGTGTAGCCTGCTTGGAAGGCAGGTGCTCTACCGCTGAGCTATACCCGCATTTGCAGGCTGATTTTACCGTGTCGGGCGCAGACGGTCAAGCCATGACTTGCGCTTGTTCAAGGTTATAATAACCGTGGAGCGAAATGATGAAACAATTACGCCTCTTCCTACTTTCCTTGCTGGTCCTGTTAGCCGCTTTTCTGCCTGCCCGGGCAGAAAGTGGGGCACCGCTCGTTCTGGTGATGAATATCGACGGACCCATTGCCCCGGCTGCCCAGGAATATCTGCAGCGTGCCCTGCAGGTCGCTGAACAGCGTCATGCTGAGTTGCTCATCCTGCAGCTCAACACTCCGGGTGGAAGCATCGACACCATGAATGACATGCTCCAATCCATCCGCGCCAGTACGGTTCCCGTCGTGGTCTATGTGGCGCCGCGCGGTGCCATGGCGGCCTCCGCCGGGACGATGATCACTCTGGCAGGTCACGCTTCTGCCATGGCTCCCGAGACCATCATCGGGGCTGCCAGCCCGGTCGGTGGGCAGGGTGAGGACCTGGGTGCCACCCTCAAAGCCAAGGAAATGGAAGCCCTCAAAGCCACCGTGCGCACCCTCACCGAACGGCGCGGTGAAAAAGCAGTCTTGTTGGCGGAAGCCACCATCGATAAAGCCCGGGCTGTCTCAGCCAGTGAAGCCCTGCAGGCTGGTCTGGTGGATTTTGTGGCGGTCGATGTCAATGACCTGCTCACCCGGTTGGATGGTTTTCCGGTCGAAACGGTGAATGGCGTCCTCAGTCTTCATACTACCGGTGCCCTGGTCGAGACCCTCCCCATGAGTCTGATCGAGACCATTTTGCAATTGCTCACCAACCCGAATATCGTCTTTGTGTTGTTGAGCATTGGGGTTCAAGCCATCTTCATTGAGCTTTCCAGTCCGGGCGGTTGGATCGCCGGGTTCATTGGCGTTTGCTGCCTGGCGTTGGCTGGTTATGGTATGGGTGTCCTGCCGGTCAACTATTTCGGCTTGGTCTTCCTTCTCATTGCATTTGTGCTTTTCATTGTGGATATCAAGGCGCCCACGCATGGCGCTCTGACAGCAGCCGGAATCGGCTCCTTCATCGTCGGAGCCCTGGTGCTTTTCAACTCACCCGGCACGCCTCAATTCCAGCGTGTCTCCACGCCGCTGGTTATCCTGATCGGTCTGATCACCGGCGCCATGTTCGCCGTCATCATCGGTTTTGCCTTGCGGGCTCAAAGAACCCCTGTCCGTACCGGACATGAGTCGCTAGTCGGGCGCTTCGGGCTGGCGGTCAGCAATATCACCTACTCAGGGCAGGTGCAGTTGGGCGGGGAGTTGTGGACTGCCGATCTGCTCGCCGGTTCACCTGCCATCCTCAAGGGGGATCGGGTCGAGGTCATGGCCGTCAATGGTGTCCACCTCGTCGTCCGCAAGGTGATCGAACCTTAGGCTTGCACCATCCCCCCAAAGCGGTTAACATACTCGGACTATTTGATGGACAGTATTGTTTCAAAGAGAGAATATGCCTTATAACCCTACACGCGACCGCGTGAAACCCGAAGAGATCAATACCACTCCCCTGCGCCGCCCGGAATGGATCAAGGTCCGTGCCCCCTCCGGTGAGACCTACCAGCAGCTCCAGCAGTTGATGCGCGTCAAGGAGCTCCACACAGTTTGCGAAGAAGCCATGTGCCCGAACATGGGTGAGTGTTGGGGTTCCGGTACTGCCACTTTCCTCATGCTGGGGGATGTCTGTACCCGCACCTGCGTTTTTTGTGACATCAAGCATGGCAAGCCCGCTCCATTGGACTGGCTCGAACCGGAGCGGGTCGCCCAGGCGGTCAAGTCCATGAACCTCAAGCATGCCGTTATCACTTCAGTCAACCGGGACGAACGTCCGGATGGCGGGGCGCCCATTTTTGCCATGGTCATCCGCCGCATTCGCGAGCTGCATCCGGGTTGTTCCATCGAAGTGCTCATTCCGGATTTCAAGGGCAGCCTGGAGGCTCTCAAGATCGTCATGGATGCCCGCCCCGAGATCTTGAACCATAATGTGGAAACGGTGCCGCGCCTGTTCAAGCACATCCAGCCGCAGGATAACTACGCTTGGGCGGCTGCCACCCTCAGCAATGCCAAAAAACTAGATCCAGAAGTGCTTGCTAAATCCGGTATCATGGTCGGGTTGGGAGAGGAGTTCGAGGAAGTGAAGGCAGTCATGCGTGATCAGCGCTCCTGGGGAGTGGATATTCTCACGATCGGTCAGTACCTGCAACCCAGCAAAATGCATTACCCCATCAGTCGCTATTACACCCTCGATGAGTTCAAAGAGCTCAAGGAATACGGTCTGTCCATCGGTTTCCGTTGGGTGGAGAGTGCCCCGCTGGTACGTTCCTCCTACCATGCTGCCGAACAGGTGCGGGCATTAAGCCTGGTCCACCAGAAGTTGTATGGTGGTTCCGTGGAAAAAAAGGTGTAACGCATGGAAACGAATAAATCTGCATATGGTACCATCGACGAATATATTGCCCTTTTCCCGGCTGATATTCAAAAGAAGTTGCAGGAATTGCGGGCGACCATTAAGTCTTGCGCACCAGGGGCAACGGAAAAAATCAGTTATCAGATGCCCACCTTCTTCCTGCATGGCAACTTGATCCATTTTGCCGCCTTCAAGAATCACATCGGCTTGTATCCCACCCCCAACGGCGGCATCCAGGCTTTTAACAACGAATTATCCATTTATGAAAGCGGCAAAGGGTCCGTCCAATTTCCCCTCGACCAACCCCTGCCGTTGGAATTGGTTAAAAAGATCGTAAAATTCAGGGTGGACGAAAATACAAAAAAAGCTAGGGGTAAATAGGTCAGAGATATCGGTTCATACCCATAAGATCCATAATTCAAAGGCAACTGAATCGATTTTTTCTCATCACAATTCTGTAATTTGATGGATCTCGAAGCGCGATCTGTGAAGAACAAATGGAAGTATCTAGCTGATGGGGCAGGTGTGCCAACCGGAATGGAATTTGGGATCGATTTATGGGGGTATGTTGGGAACCTGATCGAAGTCATGCACAGGATCGCACCGCAATAAGGGCTGATTTGAAAAACTGGTCGGAATGAAAAATGGTAAATCTAAAGGACTTCAGGGAAATGAAATCTTGTATAAGCGGGTGTTGGAAGTTTCAGAAACCATTTCTAGCAAATTGAATAATATGTGTGTTTCGGTGGGATTTTCAAAGAAAGTATCTCCAACTTTTTGGTAGAGAACATGTGTATACCCTAGAGATTTCCAAGCTTGCAAGATATTTAATGGTGTCTGATAAAGGTAAAAATCATGTGTTAAGTTGGAATTGAGCACATCCGGATTAATTTTCCGACTCATGCCGTAACTGCGAGGTTCATAAATAAAATATATATAGGCGTCTAGTGGAGTCTGACTGACAAGAGAAAGCGCATCTGCATAGGATGGTTGAACTTGTTTTATATACGTCTCACGATCTTTGATTTCAAGTGCATATGGGATCGGATTTCGTGAAAAAATGAATAATCCGAAATCGAAAGTAGTCAATAATACAGACAGGAAAATTAGAGAACTAATAATAAAGCTAATACGAAGATGGGGAAAATCTAGTTCAGAGAATGAATCCCAGACCATAGCAGCTAAAGGAGCGAGAGGAAGAAGCGCAGGGAAGAGCAGGCGAGTTTGCCATAAAGATGAAGTGTTGATAACTCCGAAAACCCAGGCTAACAAACTAAAAAAACCAAAAATGGCAGGAAGATAAATTGCAGCTCTAAATGACTGTTTCCGGATTTTCCATAATATCCATAAGGAGATAGGTAGCAAGATCAGCCACCAAGGACCAATGCGACCATCGAAATATGTGGCATCATGATAGCCTAATGTCATATCTA